>OWIO01001944.1_pt1 | contig 14569 bp, 16 predicted proteins | sample 1733011 | NCBI WGS metagenome assembly OWIO01 (sample SAMN05065779, study PRJEB22554) | human gut metagenome | biome: ENVO:2100002; feature: ENVO:00000062; material: ENVO:00002003 | host: Homo sapiens | place: USA | reverse complement strand
GTGCGTGGCTCTCTAATAATGGTAATAGTTATTAGAGATGAAGATATAGTCAGGCTCTATAGAAATATAGAGGGAGGCCCGGGTGACCTCGATTCTCGTGATGGATCTTCTGCATCTGAATTCATTGATCATATGGTTCGATGGGATGATACAATGTACGATAAACCAATTTCATATATTGAATCATTGATTCATGATGCAAATGCAAAACGAAATGGTATCATGTATGTTGAGCATACATGGAAACAGTTAAAATGTACGCAAAAATGGTATGAGAAACAATGTGAATTAGTTTCTCACAAACAAGAAACCATTATGCGTGAAATCGATCTTATGCGCATTCATGGTTCATCTCTCTCTCCGTTTAATCGTGAAGACATTATTTATCTCATGAGTCGAATGGAAAAGAATGAAGCCGCTGCAGTAGATCGAATTGATTATGGATTTAATAATAGTATTATTTATACATTTTCTCATTTAAAGAGAAACGTTCCATATATTCTTGGAATCGACCCATCCGAAGGATTGGGTGCCGATAATAATGCACTATCTATTATTTCCCCTTATGATCTATCGCTACAAGGGGAAATGAAATCTCCTTACATTTCTCAACCAAATTTTGCAAAAATGATTGTAAAATTAATGGATGATTATTGTCCATCTGCACTAATTGTAATTGAAAATAATAAAGGAAGAGAAATGATTAACTGCCTTCTTGAAACAAAATACAGAGATCGGATCTGGTACGATAAAAAGAAATTGGCGGATGTAAGTGAACAAATTCGTCTCCATGGTCACCACACAAAAGAAGCATTTCAAAGAAGAGCATTTGGTTTCAATACAAATCCATCTTCGAGAAATCTGTTAATGGGAACATTGGAGACAATGATGAATGAAAATAAGAATGCAATGATCGGAGAATATCTGATTACTGATATTTGTGGTCTCATTCGAACGAATACTGGTAAAATTGCAGCTGGAGCTGGAAACCATGATGATAACGTTATATCATATCTTCTCGGAGTGACGGTATTTCGTATTGCAGATAACTTAGAAGAATTTGGTCTATATCGTGGAATGACAGAACATGGATTATTGGGAATTGAAGAAGACTCCAGAACTCCGATCGAAAAAATAAAAGAGTTAATCTCTCAAGTTCCAGATAATCTTCGCGGAATGTTTGAAGATGTTTTAAAAGCACAAGATCCTCTGTTGGAAAATCGAGAATTTAATCGAGAAGTACAACGAGAAATGACATTACGAAATCCAGATAACGCGAATTATACTAGAAACTCTGCAATCAATGAAATGGTATACGGTGCAGCAGATTACGACTCTTTTGCAAATGATATTATCAATACAAACGATGATTTAGAAATAATGGGATCATCCGATGATTCGTTTGATGTACTAGATTTTATATAAAAATTTCTAAATACCTCTGTCAAATGACAGAGGTATTTTTGCCGTAAAGTCAATAAGATTATAGATATATTATATAAATGAAATAGAAGGAAGAACTATTTCACATGCTAAAAATATTATATCAAAAAGGAGAAATATTACAATGTCAATTGAAAAAGCCTTTAACGACCTGGAAACTGCAAAATCCAAATTCTGGAATAATCATGAATCCAGAATGAACGAGCTCAACGATGCACTGAATTCATTGCAAAAATCCACAAAAGAAAATTGTGCCAAAATCGACGAATCACTGAGAGACACAGCAAAAGACTTGGAAGATCTTTTGAAATAAGTAGGAGGAATAAAAAAAATGACAAATAAAGAACATGATGACGCATATCTGACTGCCATGTACGCGCAATCAAAAATCGTAAAAGAGCCAAAAATCGTAAAAGAGCTACGAATTCAGAATACTCTTCAAGCCATTATCAAACTTCATGATATGGGTACGATTACCGATAAGGCGTGTTCCGATTTCTTACTCGAGACTGCCAAATCATACGGAATTACAATTGAGGACTCAGATTTGACATAAAATATAAAAAATAAAGGATGGAAATATTTCCATCCTTTATTTTTTATATTTGAATTACTTTTTTACGAAGCATTCCTAAAAAGTTATCTCCATTTCCAACTTTATGAATTACAGACCGTGAACTCGAGATTGCAAAATCTCTTAATTCTTCATTGTTAAAATCTTCGGTTCGTTTTAATATATCTCTCCCAGTTTTTCGTATACCGCTATCCCCAACGTCGATGGCTTCTTTCATTTTTACAATTAATTGACTTGCATCAATCATATTAAATGCATAATTCAAGCATCTATCACCATATTCCAAAATCATTTCTGGCACATTACAAATATCAACTTCAAAGTTTGTATAAATGATTGCAGCTGTTACATTTGATCCATATGGGAATCGCTCTCGATATTTATTAAAAAAGAATGTATCCGAATGACGTATGTTGGGTACAAGATAAAATTTATTATCCGAAGTATCTTGTCTTCTAGATAATAATTTTAACAATCTTGAAATTTCGTCCCACATATCAGTTTCTGTAAGAGTATATAGAATTTGAATGAAATCACGAACGGTATCATCTAGACCAATTTGATTGCAAAAGAAACGAATTTCTTTATCCGAAGTTTTTGGCCCAATATTATTTATCAATAACCGATACTGTTTCCCTGCTCTCTCTGGAGTTATTTCATCTGAATCGATTTCTTGATTCATATAAATTCTCAGCATACGAAATACGATCGTTGAGAGGGGCATAGAGAACGTAGATACCATATCTATGTATTCTTGATACATTGAAAAAGCATATTCATGACGATTTCGTTTTGGGATAGAATCAAAAATCTTTTTTAAACAGAAGTCATCCATCTCTGTAAAAGAAGGAAGTTGTAAATGAGGGATTGCAATATAAAATTCATTGTTATTTTTATCCAATCGTGTGGTCACTGTTGAAATGTATCCACCTTCATAATCATGAGGATTATATCTTCGATCCAACAAGGTAAAATATCTCGTTTTTGGATATAGTGCTTTTGGAGAAGAGCCATCATATTCAATATATGCAACTTTCCCAGGTCTGGCTTCCAACGCAAATTGTGATTTTTCCACAACCTCAACTCCTTTCTCCATATTTTTAACTCAAGGCTTGTTTTTATTTTTTATAAACTCGTTAAGAGATATAAAAAACTAGGGTGATAATAGTATCACCCTAGTTTTTATTTGTTAAGAAAAGTATATGAGATAATTATCATCATTTTTATCATCGTTGATTAACATCGAAACAGTGATTTCGAGAATATCTGATATGCGTATACCAGTAAATTTTCCATGATTCGAGAATTCTTCAAGGTTAAAAATATGCTCATTATAATCATTGCAACGTACTTTTATATCGACATAATCTGCAATTATTTTTCCACTTGTTAAACGAATGGAGAACTGCAATGCAACTGTGAGATATGTTTTATTTTCGCTATAATATCCAAAAGAAGAATATTCATACACTTTATGGCCAGAAAAATATAGAACTTTCGGTATTATACAATCGACAAGATATGGATCGTCGATTCCTGTAGCACATACTGGAATAACTCGAAAGATTTTTGCAAAGGAAACACGATGTTCGATCGTTGGTAATTCAATTAGTTCGGCAACGATATGTTTGTTACACTTGATAAAACGCATAGTTTTCACCTTTCTTTTTTATATAAATTAGATACGTCCATTCGTATGATATATCAATATAAAACCTTTTAACAAGCCTTTTTATGGACTTCGTTTTCTCTCGAACATTTTCTTAAAGTACAGCCGAAAGGAGATGAACTCAGGTATGGCAATTGGAATGAAACGAACAATCGTTCCAGGTTTCAAATCGCGTTGGACAGGCCGAGACATCGATGAAATGGTTCAAAAGATCATGGAATCATATGATTCAGCCTATTTGGTTTTGCCCTCTACAGAAGCAAAACCTTATAATATTGATTGCCTTCTCGATATTGGACATTTCCTGATCGAATATGTAACAAAATCCGTACTTCCTTCTGCTGTGGTTGAAATGGACATTCGTCCTTATGATGTATCCAATGTCATGATTGGTGGAATTCTTCATCAATCAATTACTGTACAAACCGATACATATGTGAGAACATATGATCCTGATACCCCAGTGAATCCTGGTTGTGGATGCCCTCCTGAATGTGATTGTGGATGTGGTCCAAGTGGCACATGGTCCAAATGGCAACATATGTCCACAGAAGTTCCAGAGGATGTTGTATGTTCTGTTGACGCTCCAGGATTTGAAGAATTTGATGCTCCCATCGAACCCGTTGATGCCGAGTTCGTGGTGATTCATAAAACCGATGGGTCGACAGTCACCCTTCAAAAGTATTATGAAGATGGACTGCTTCCCGGAGGAAATCCCGATACCCCCGGCAATGAGAATGATAAACCCATTTCTCAAACGACACCCGTTCAATGGAGAGCTGACAAAGTTACCATTATCCATCGCGGTCTTCCGTATTCATTACAAGACATCATGGATAAAATTTTGTCTACGTAACACCCTCTCTAAAGCTCAAAAACATTCCCTTAATATGGAAAAGAGAGTAGGTGAAACCATGCAAAAATTAAAAGCCAAAGTAGTGACTTTGACCGATAGTAAGAGAACAATCGTTCAATATCCTACCACGGTAACAAACGCGATTTACGATATCGAATCTAATCGAACCCTGCAGGCTATGCTTGCAGAAGTTTGTATTAGCGTCGCAACCATCCAAGAACGTGACAGAATTCCAGCAAAACTTCGTGCTGATCGAAAATTGGTTCGAGTTCAAGATGACGGTACTGGGAAGGTCCAGTATTATACTTGGGATGCTCTAAATTCTGTTTGGGATAGAGAGAACCTTTCTCTCTCCGTCGAATCCATCGACGACGTCCCGGAGGTGATCCGTAAATCTATTACATGGAAGAACCTGGATAATACGTGATACTTGGTTACGTATGATAGATCCAGTTCTTTATATTTTACTCTATAGAAAGGAAGAAACCACGTATGGCTGAGAATAATCCGGTTGTTCTCGCTGAAGGTGAACTCGAACAAGTTCAGTTCTATCATGGACTAAAAGCTAAGTTCGACGCAGCCGTTCAGCTTGGCACGATCGATGAAAATGCAATGTACGTTCTTACAGACGCACAGCGTGTTTATAAGGGCCAAACGCTTGTAGGTGCCAACAATGTAAAAATTGTTGATACTATGCCGGCAGCTAATGAGGCATTTCCAAATGTCATTTATGTTGTCGAAACAGCGGAAGGTACAACTCTTGCTATTCTGAATAAGGCTGGTACAGAGATGGTTACGCTGATCAATACAGCGGAACTTCAGACCTGGACCGACCAAGTTAAATTATCCGAAACCATTGCAGTAAATCTAGCCGGTGATAATGTTGGTGGCGTTATTGATAAGGCTACACTTGAAAGTGGAATTACTTTGACGACTCTTCTCAAAAAGATGTTCATCAAAGAAGTTCAGCCGACAATCACTGCTCCCAAACTGACGCTGGCAATTGCTGGTGGTGGAACGGTTGAATGCGGTACCGCAGTCACTCCGACTTTGACTCCGACATTTACCAAAGGTTCGTATCAATTTGGACCTACGGATACTGGCGTTGCTGTGACTCAGTATACTCTGACTCAAAAAGTTGGAAGTGCTGCTGCCGATACGGTTGTAGATGCAACAGCTACCGAAGCATATACTGCTCCAGCAGCGTTGACCGTTCCGGAAGGGACAATCGTTTACAATGCATCCGCAGTGCATAGCGCTGGTGTTGATGCTCTCACCAACACTGGTGCTGTTGCGACAAACAAAATTGATGCTGGTACAAAAACCGCATCTCAAACCATTACTGGACAACGCAACATGTTTTACGTTGCCGATGATGGCACGATTGCTCCGGCAAATTCTGCTGAAGTTCGCGCTCTTGCAAATAAGAAGCTGAATCCTGTCAATGGAACAAATCTCGACATTGCAATTCCGCAAGGATGTCGTCGTGTTATTATCGCGTATCCGAAGAAGCTCCGCGAAGTTACCTCGATCGTTCAAGCATCAACCAATATGAGCGCAAAGGGTTCTTTCGTTGAGACAACGATTTCTGTAGAAGGTGCAAACGCATATCAGGCAATCGATTATAGGCTCTATACCTATATTTCTGGTGCTCCCCTGAATGCAGATACCTTCAAAGTAACAATTTAAAGGAGGGAGATCAATCATGGCAAAAGGGTATAATACCGTACCGTTTGGCTTCGAACGAGTTGATGATCTTCCGTTCCTAAAGAACGAATTATTCGACAGTTACGATGCCGCGAATACGTATGCCGCGACAGATCCTACTGCATATGCAGGACAACGAATTGCCGTTGTCGATGGAACAAGCGGCGAGGCAAAGAGCTATACAATTCAGCCAGGAGAGCCCAAAACTCTAAAACCGGACGGTCTTGAATGGCTTGATATTTAAAAAAATAAATTCTATCATAATTTATGGAGGTAATTAATTATGGCACTTATTGGTCTTCATGCTGGTACTTATGCTGAGTACATTGCAAAGAAGAAAGCAGCTGGTCTAGTTGCTACTGATCTGTATTTTACTACCGACGCTCCCCAGCGTCTGTTCCGTGGTGAGAATCCGGCCAATGAGGCTTGGACTCTTGTGACTGCGGATCCCAAACTGGCTGATATGCGTGCCGGTGTCATGTATATCAACAAGACCACTGGTAAGATCAGTGTTGTTGATGGCGATGCTGTTGCCACTATTATGCCTGCTCGCGTTACTGCTATCGATGAGAGCACCGATGCCGCGTCTCTGCCCACGGTTGGCGCTCTGAAGAGCTATGTTTCCAGCATTAGCTCTGGCGGCTTTACTGCTGCCGCTTATGTGAACGAAGCTGAGCATGTGCACAGCTTGAAGTTCACAACTGCTGGTGGTGCAGATACTTTTGTTGCTCTGCCCTCCGGCCTTGCCGATGTTGCATATGATGCTGCAACTGGTAAGTTCACATTCACGAAGTATGATGGTACTACGGAAGAGGCCGATACTCCGCTGGAGAAAGTTCTGACCGCTGCATCATACGATCCTGATACTAAGAAGCTGACTCTGACGTTCAACGTTGCTGGCACTGAGGAACCCATCGACATTGACCTGACTGGTCTGGTTGATACGTTCTCCGTGACTGGTGCTGCTGAGGGCCCGATCTCTGTTACCAGTGCTGAGGGTCTGTTCACCATCGATCTGACTCTGGCCGACAAGTCTCTGAGCAAGAGCGCTACTGGTCTGAAGGTTGCTCTGTCTGCAACCGAAGGCAACCAGCTGACTCTGGCTGCTGACGGCCTGTTTGTCGCTGCTCCTCCCGCTGTTGATCTGACTCCGTATGCGAAGCTGGCTGACCTGGCTTCTACAGAAGCTGCGAAGGGTGCTTCTCTGGTTGGCGTGTCTGGCACATATGTTGCTACCACGAAGACCGTTGAAGGCGTTCTGGCAAATCATGAGACTCGTCTGGCTGCGACTGAAGGCGTTGCCAATAAGGCTGCGACCGATATCCTGGCTCTGGAGACTCGCGTTGGAACTGCGGAGACTGACATTACGGCTCTTGAGGGTCGTATGGACACCGCTGAGGGCAAGATTACAACTCTGGAAGGTCAGATGACCACTGCCAAGGGCGATATCACTCAGCTGCGTACAGACGTGGATGCCGCAACTGCCGCTCTGACTTGGAAGTCTATCTAACAAGATTTGAGACCATTACTCTCATGGAGAAGTAAAGATCGAATAATCAATAATGTTGGATTGGAGTGGTAGGAGTGGACTTGGTAAATTTCAAATATGATATCAAAAACTCCCTACCTAGCGTCCAAGTAGAAAATGGAACCATTCATGCTGTTGTAGACAATGGTGAACTTTGTGTCGATTATGATGGACAACGAGTTCAAATTACTGACATTGAAGTTCATGCTACAGAAGCAGAACGAAGAGCATTACTTGCTCCCAAGCCAAAGTTCCATTATTGCAAAGATAGTGGCAATCTCTGGTATAAAAATGGCGAATGGAAACTTGTTGGTCAACAGGGGGCAACCAAAACCCTGGCAATTGCCGTAGGAACATCGTCAGCTACTTCAGCTATGACCATGGAATCCGGTTGGTTGATCAAGCACGTAACGTTCGTGCCAGATACGCAATATACTGGGGACACTGCTACAATATCAATTGCTGTCGGTAGCCAAAGCATCATTCCAGCAGACGATCTAAAACCTTCGAGGATTACGGATCAATACGATTCCTCAAAGTACACAAAGATCACAACGGCTGGAGAGATCACAGTAACCGTAGCAAATGCAACTGCAGGTAGCGGTACAGTTTATGTAGATTACGCAATTCTTTAATTAAAGAATTTACCCCCTCCCCCGATATGGATCATATTTCAGATCCATATCGGGGGTTTTACTATATTCGGTCACAAAGAACATTTCCTTAAAGAAAGGGGAGATGTATCTTGAATCCTGCAGTTTCCCCTATCCCCCATTTAGATTTTGCATACTACCTAGAATTTGGCCAGCATTTAATGTTGTTTTTTGTACCTGCTGCAATTGGTGTCTTATGCTCAATTATGATTAAAGAATTCAAATCTTCTGAGAATTCAAAGAAAATGAATTTTCTCAAAAAGTTTAGTCAAATTGTAGCATGGGCTACCCCTGCAGCATTTATTGTATCTATGATTGATATATTCGTAGGTCCACGGGTTTCCGATACTGTTCGTCTCATCATATTTGGTGCAACGTTCTTCGTGGGAATGGTCGGGGAAGAATTGGCGAATATGTTTATAAACATTCGAATCTGGTTTAAAGTATGCAAAGAGATTTTAAAAGATCTCGGTGAGGCGATTGGGAAGGTTGATTTTGGAAAGAAAATATCCGATGTCATGATCGAAGAATTGTGCAATAAAAACGACGAGACAAAATCAGATTCTACATCTGATAAAATAAATGATAAGAAAACGGATTCCCAAGATACCTCTGCTGATAATACATTAGAGAAATCTGAATCCGATAAAACTTAATGAGACAAGAATACCATTGTGTGTATTCTTGTCTCATTTTAAATATATATTATAATAATAGAAAGGAAGGTGATCAATACCATGAGTTTGGTTCATGATATTGAAGAAATTTACAAAAAGCATACAGAGGAAAATTCTGTACGCATATCTCGTAACGACGGAATTATTGATTTCAATGAGAGGGTATTATCAGAGGTGAATCTTGCAAAAGATGTCCCAGAAGAAAATCGTTTATCCTTTATTGGAATCGTTATCGATAATCTTATTGAGTTTATTCAGACTCGATACCAGGAGATAAAAAATCCGGAAGAAAAGATGGCAATCAAACAAAAAATCGAAGATATCCTTGAAAAATGTACAAAAGTTTTTGCAAATTATGCTACAACGAATAAGATTTATCCATTGAAAATGGAACTTTCATGCTTAGAAAATAAAACTCAAGGGCAATTTGATTCAATGTTTGAATTACAGAAAGATACTATTTCAATTTTCGATATAGGAGAAGAAATCCAATATTATCTCTCTGTAAAGTTTGATTTAGACAATGGACATTTATTCAAACTTTATGGAGATATCGAGGATACAACGCCATATATTCTCGATAAGAATTCATTCATAGAAAAGAATCGTTATTTTCTATCTGCTGTTGATACAGAGTGTGATTTGGTTTACAGTTTTCGGATAATTCGAAATAAAAACTTTCCGTATTTGTACAATAATGATTCCGATACGGAAGTCTTGGAAGACCTTTACGAAATCATATCCATTAAAAATAGGAATGATGCAGCTGCATTTATTGCATCGGATCCTACATTCAGACCAGAAACCTTGAAGGCAATGGAAGAATCACAAAACATATCGAATCCATTTCAAATCATAGATGAATATCGAAATAATTTTGATGATTATATCGAAAAACTATTTGGAAAACGGTATGAAATTATTCATACAAAATCCAGAAATGCAATTTTAAATGGTTTTTCGTTGTATCATCAAGTATTACGGTATTTCGAAACATGTAAAAAAGAAGGGTGTCCAATGGGAAATTATCATAAATATTTGAAACCTGGATTTCCAATAATTGTCAATATTGACAGGGTAAATCTCTTTCCAGGGATACTGTTTGAGACACCATATGTTGATTATCAAACGGTGTTAAATCTCATTCATCGTGAATGTGGTGATTATCATGCTGACGAATACAAAAACAAATGGGGGATAGTATCTCCCGCGCATACAAAGGCAATTTTCATGTCAATTTATCGAATCGACATTCGATCTTCTATTGTAGAAGATCTCGTTTTCGCAGCAAAACATGGAATCAAAGTTTTTGTATATGTGGAACCTCTTGCACGAGACAATGAAGAGATGAATATTAAATTAATCAAACGACTCAAAAAAGCAGGAATTCATGTAATCTCTAATTATTATGGCATGAAAGTACATGCCAAAGCATTTCTTTCTATGCGTGACGATGGATCCATGATTGGTCATATTTCCACTGGAAATTATGATGTTAATCGTGCAAAGTCATTCACAGATTATCAATTTATCACACAAGATCCCGAAATCTGTAGCGAACTTCTTCAGTTCTTTAATATGCTAATACAAAAAGAACCGGTCATTACACAATTTGAATATTTCGGAGATCCTTCTCGAAATATTTGTATTTCACCAATTACTCTAAGAGACATGTTAATTGATGAATGCGAGCAAAATACAAGAAATCATATCTTCATCAAATGCAACAATCTTTGTGATGATCTTATGGTTCGTCAACTGTATTATGCCGCAGAACGAGGAATTAAGCTTGATGTCCTCTGTCGTACTGCATGCTCTTTAGTACCAAAAGTAAGCAATATACGAGTTCGTTCCAATACTGGAAAATATCTGGAACATGGACGGATGTATCAATTCGACAATCGCACATATATCAGTAGCGCAGATCTCCTTCTTCGAAATCTCAATAAGAGAATTGAACTCATGGTTCGTATTCCAGAAAATACAAAGATTCTTGCAAAGCATGGAACCGATGCAATCCGGGAATCTGTCGATAAACACATTCCTGAAATTGCTAGAGATGAAAATACCCTTGAATCTCTCAATAATTATATGGCAAGATGTTTTCGAGATGCAAAATGGAAAAAGAACGAAGATGACTACAAATTCGTTCCGTATTATAAGAGAACGAAGAAGAAATGACATTATGAAAGACTACCAGAAATATGGTAGTCTTTCTTTTTTTATTTTATTTTTACATGAACCGGAATAAACTCTGACCAAGGAGGATTATAAACATGTGACTGTCGAAATGATGGATCACAAATATCAATGTTATCCTTTTTCTTTTTATCGATATAAGTATCTATATCCGTATACTTATTCTCGCTATAATCTCGAACATGGATTTTTACATTTCCTTTTTCCTCAGAGTATAAATGGAGTGCTTTCTGAAGTGAAGAAAGATCATTTTTATCACAAATATAAACGACAATCTTTGCATCTATAGAAGTTTCTTCCAATACACTGTATGAAAACGCGCGGCTCACAATCATCATCCCTCCTAAAGTAGATTACTTATCCAATTGTCCGTATTAAAATGATGGCATGTAAAATTAAATGAATTTACATGCTAATAAAGTCACTCAGAATGGAGGACTTCTTATGGCATATGCTGAACATCAAAAAGCAGAATGTACTTTCGAAATTAATCCATTTAATCGTCCATTGGAATTATCTGGAATTGAAGCGTGGACGAGATTAATTCTTCGCCTCATGTTTATGGAAAAAGGAACATATCCATCGGAACCAAAAATGGGATGTGGAATCACCGCAGAAATGTATGAAACGATTGACGTATTAAAAGGAACCGTCCGAAATATTGTCGAATCCCAAATACGTCAATTTTTACCAGATCTCCCATTCTATGGAATCAATGTGTACAGTGAAGATGAGCTTATTGAAGGTGGAGAAGAAAATGTAGTCTATTACATGATTGCATTTCAAAAGGAGAGTGGAGCAATTCAGACGGTAAAAGTTCCGTCAAGAGTTGTCCATAGAGTTATTGATTTTGATATTGTATTTTAATCACATAGGAGGCACACGAATATGGCAAGCGATATCTCTAAAAATTTAGATGCTGCTCTAACCGCCGCAGAGCACAAAATGGAAGAAGATGCATTTGCTATTCCGGAAAATACAAATGAAAATAATACAGATGTATCTGCAGAAACAACCGCTGTGATTAATTCTTCTGAAAAAGGATCACTTGCAGTAAAAACATCAAATCATGGAAAAATGGTAGATAAAAAGCCTAGAAATCAAAAGAAAAAAGATCCAATCAATGAATTCAGTGAAGAATCGTTAAATGAAGCCTTTGGTGTTTCCGAAGTAAAGGAAGCAATCTCTATTAATAAAGAAGAACCAAAAAAGAAACGCACTTCTGGAATGGTTATTACTTCAGACGATGATATCACCGAAGATGCATTGAATGAGATTAAAGATGCTATTGTAGCTGAACCGGTTGCACAAGATCCATTCGCTCCTGCAGCATCACCAGCAGGAAGGCGTGCTGCACTTCCTGAGTTAAAAATGGAAGATGTCTATGAAGTAATTCCGGATATTCAGGGAAAAGATCGTGAAGACATCGCTTCTACACTTTTCAATGAAATATCCGAATATCGCAAAAATGCAATGGTCAATTATGGTATGACACCAGAAGAAGCAGATCATGCAGCAGCAACTCGTCTGGTTTCTCGTGGCAAGCAGTATAACGAGCAATATGTTGAAAAGCATCCAGTTGGAGTTGTGACAATTGATAAAACTGCTGAGACTGAATTTAAGTCTTCGCTCACAGATGAAGAGCGAGAAAAATTACAAGATACTCGAGCAATTCGTCTTGTTATCGTTGAGGATCAAAAACTTCGTTCATTGAAAACAAAGAAGCTTCCGCCTCGTGTTGAAAAAGCATCATTCTTGCGTACAATTGACGCAGCGATTTCTTCTTACCGAGTTCCACTTCCCATTATGGGTGATTATGCGCAGTTCTCTGGAGCACAATCTCTTCAAATGGCCCTTGCATTCAATACTGCAGAAGAAGATACAATCATTGATGTGACAACGCGTCAGGCCGAACTGGTTTATGATCGATTCTATGCATCTTCATCCATTCGAAAATATGATGACACCGGTAAAGTTTTAGTTACCTACGACGAGTTCATCAATACGGTTCCTTATTTTGATTTAGCCCTCATGCTTTATGCAGTTTATGTTGCGTCAACTCCTGAATTGCAAGAGTTAACAATGAGCTGTGGCCGTTGCAAAAAAGAATTCAAATTTAAAATGAACACAAAAACTCTGATCCAAGTAAAAGAACTTCCGCAGAAAACGCAGGATCAGATGAATGATATTCTAAAACATACCCAATCTACAGAGTATTTACAGAAAAAATCTGAAGAATGGAAAACGGAAACTTTATTCGAATCTCCATTCACCGGAAATATCTATCAATTGCAGCAGCCAACAATTGCAAAGGTAATTGATATTTGTCAAAAGTGTGATCTTGAAAATGCTCAGGATGCATCGGTTATTTTGTTTGGTATGTGTATGAATGGCTTCTATGTAAAATTGGATCAGCCAGATGAAGACGGATCCGAATACATTCAAGTTAATTATGCAGAAGATTCGGATGAATTCGTAAATATCTTGAAAGAGCTTCCAGAGCAAGATCTGAAGCTTCTGGCAAAACCCATTGGAGATATGCAGTATGGCTTTAATTTAAAAATCTTCCCGAAATGCCCACATTGTCAGAATCAAATGACAAATACGTTAATTCTCGATGATTTGGTTTTTCGGAAAGCCCAAAATATGTCGGTAGAGATTCAATAATCTCGGATTTCTACAAATTCGTTGTAGATACTCTAGACATATTTGATGGGCAATTATCACTCGATGATATTTATCATTCAACTCAAAAAGAACTCTACTTTTTACGTCAGCATCGATTGGAAATTAAAAAGCGTAATCAAAGAGAGAACAGTCAAAATCTCGAACGGATACTGCATTAAAGGGGTGTGATCTTCCTGAATCGAATCGATATATTCAAAGAATTATCTTTGAATGAACTCCAGGAATATGACTCTTCAACGGCAGAAAACCTAATTGGAAATTATTATGATCAATTTTCCGAATTCTGTTCATTTCTTCATGATAATATAACGATTGGAGAAGTTGAAAATGAAGAAGGAGAAATGGTTTCCATTGTAAAATCGGTGTCATGTAATATTGGTGACGATGGAGTTCGATTTGAAATGGAAATGATAAATGGCCAACGGCACGAGGTTTTTATGTCAAAAGAGCGAGAATCCGAGTTCAAAGAACAGAGAATCAAAGAAATTAATGAAGAAAAATAATCTATATGGGAGGATAGGAATTATTCCTGTCTCTTATACACATCTCCGAGCCCACGAGACTCGACGTCATCT
>OWIO01001942.1_pt1 | contig 14581 bp, 8 predicted proteins | sample 1733011 | NCBI WGS metagenome assembly OWIO01 (sample SAMN05065779, study PRJEB22554) | human gut metagenome | biome: ENVO:2100002; feature: ENVO:00000062; material: ENVO:00002003 | host: Homo sapiens | place: USA | reverse complement strand
GAGATGACGTCGAGTCTCGTGGGCTCGGAGATGTGTATAAGAGACAGGTATGTTTCTTCCCCCTTTCTTTGTTCTCTGCCACGCACCGTACCCGTTCCTGCCCTGCGGCCTTGTTTGACCTGCACGGCGTTTTCGCTGCCTTGGTACGCTCGACCGCTTTGCCGCGGCGTCCTGGCGTTACTTCTCCGGCGTGTATCATCTCCGGTGATGGGTATTCAGTTGTCGAGGTGCTTTTTCGGATTTGTGACCGTCTTTTTCATTGACAATCCGCAGTCTCCGTGTTAGACTAACTATAAATTACTTTTGACAGTCTTTCCATGATCGTATGGTAACATACTTTTCGCCCCCTTGTCAAGACTGTTTGTATTTCTATATTACGATTGTCTATTTTGAGGTGATCTGCCATGTGGTATGCCAAAATGTACTTCTCTGAGGGCAGAGAGATTTTCCAGTATGATTCCCTTGGTACGCAAGGCGTTCCGGACGTCCAGAAGGAGTTCCCCTTTCTGGAAAGCCTCCTCTCCTTTCAGGAACTGGACTGCGCGGAAGTGACGCCGATACTGCAAAGCATCACTGATAACTGGAGCCGGTTTATCGCAGAGGATGACAGGGACGCACTTGAGAATGTCAGGAGAAAACTGGGGAGGTTAGACTCCATACACATTTATTTTCGACTTCTCCATGTTCACTGCCGCTACCGCCAGTCAGCGATGTACATTCAAAATGACCGAGGCAGTGCAGAGGATGCGCAGATACTGGACGAGCTTCACCAGCTCCCCGAGCAGCTTCCGCTGTATCAGCAGCAGATCCAGCGATTTTTTGAGTTGGTGCTGGATGTAGACAGCGCGGGACGGGAGCCGCAGGCGCAGGCGGCAAAAAATTACTTTCACGACTCTCCGAAAGATCCCGACCTGTTTTCGTTCCGCCCCATCCCGCTCAGCTTTGAGCCGGTGGAGCCGGGGCGGTGTTCGCCGGTGCTGTATTCCTCCAGCATCCGGGACATGATCGACTACTCTCTGCGGAGTTGCGTGGAACGGAACATCACCGTGCGGCGCTGCAAGAACTGCGGACGATGGTTTCCGCAGACCGGGCGGGTCAGCGCGGAGTATTGCGAGCGGCCTGTTCCAAGAGGAGAGCAGGTCTGTCGGGAGATCGGGGCTTTCAAGCAGTGGACAAAGAAGCAGTCGGATGACCCAATCTTCAAGGCATACCGCAAAGAGTATAAGCGGCGCTTTGCGTGGATCAAGGCGGGGCGCATCACGGACGAGGCGTTCTATGCATGGAGCGAAAAAGCTAGAGAAGAGAAAAAGAAATGTGACCGAGATATTATCTCGTTAGCGGAATTCCAGCAGTGGCTGAAGGAATCCAAATGAAAAACCGTGTGCTGACCTTGCGGTCAGCACACGGTTTTCTTTGTCTATTGCGAGGCAGATTTTAAACCGCCCCATGTAGGATCTGAATGCTATTTTTCTTTATTCCCCGCATCTTCCAGCAGATTTGTAACCACTTCGCTGAGCTGTGCGGCGTTCTTGGAAGTGATGACAGGAACGCCGGTCTGCGTCTCAATGGCCTTCCGTGCGTCGCCAGCCACCTTGCCACCGGCACGGGCCACGTCGATGTTCTCCGAAAGGGTTGCCGGTGCCTTCTGCTTGGAAATTTCCGTGGTGGTGGCCTCCGCCAACATATTCAGCACCAGTTCCAGCGTGGTCATGTTATCACGAAGATTTTCTTTTTTCAAACCTTTCAGGTTTTTGTACTGGCGGGTGGACATCCCCGACCACGCGCGGGAGATCTCATCGGTGAGGATGGCGTATTCCACGCCCTTCTGCACGCCGCGGGCATCCCATTCATCGGTCAATTCTTTGCGAACTTGGATGGCTTGCAGCCGCTGGTTGATCCACTCGCGGGTGTAGCCCTTTTTGAGATAGGTTTCCAACGCTCGCTCGATGGTCAACTCCGGGTCTATGGTTTCCTCAATACGCTCCCGGCCGACCTGTGCCAGCCAGAGTTTGAACGGCTCCGCCTTGGGTGACGGGATGGACTGGATGATGCGGAGGAGCTGTTCGGTATCGGCCACATCGGTCAGGCGTTTTTTACCATCATGAGCCGTCATTTTCAAACCGTGACAATTTGTCACGGTTTCATTGCCCTCGGCCTTCAACCGTTGTTTGAGTTTGCGCCAATACGCCGTGGGATCAACGCTGTCCGTCAGTACGCCAACCACATCGACAATGGAGAAGTACCATTCTTCCTTTTCTTCATCCCACGCCGTGCGGATACGTTGGTTTTCAAAAAGCTGGATCTTATCATTTGGCTCCATATATGCATTCTCCTTATTAATCATCCTTCATATGTCCGCTCTCTAACGGCACCATATAGGTGCACTTCTTTTCTTCGTTAAGATAGTTGGTGCAACCATAGAATATGTCACCATTCTTCGGATTCTTTTTGACGATTAAATAACCATCTGTACATTTAGGACATTTCAAAATGTCATGCATATGCGTCCTGTCATTGGTCATGAAGTCGCAAAGTTCTGCCTCGTTTGTGCATATCCAGAGATTCAGGCCATAGTTTTTATTAAACTCGTACTTTAGAGGAAAACCGCATACGGGGCAACGCAAGTTAAACAGGTCCACTACTTGCATATTGAGCTCATCATCATGCGGAATATTGAAATCCTTAATGAGTTCTACAAGAAATCTGGATGGTTTCGTTTTAGGTGCCGCAATATATACCCTGTTTTTTGTCCGTGTCATCGCCACATAAAACAATCGCCGCTCTTCTGCAAAGGGCATACTATTGTCCTCATATGTAACGAGCTTAATAATAGGATCATCTTCTATCTGGCACGGGAACCCGAATTTTCCTTCGAACATATTGATCAGAATTACGTTGTCATACCCAAGTCCCTTGGAACTATGCGCTGTCATAAAGGTGATCTTTGCATTTGGGTATTTTTCACTCCTGATCGCACCGCCCGGCAATTCGCTGAACCGATTCGTTCGGTACAGCTTGTACATGTCATAATTGTATCGTCCAATCAACAAAATCGAACTCTGCTCGCCGTACTCAGATAGGATCTCACCAATGATATGCTCGATGGTATCTGCAAGTCGCTCCATAGGTTTGATACTATCATCGAAAACTTCAAGAACAATCGGATTCTCAAGATGCTTCGGAGAAATCAACTGCTTTCGGATTTGCGAAGTATTTCTTTGCACAAAGCCTCCAGCAATATCGATAAGCTCCTGCGAATTACGGTAGGTATGAGTAATCTTCAACTCCGTTCCAGCCCCCATAAGCTCCAGGAAACGAGTAAATAGCGTAATATCAGAGCCAGAAAACGCATATATCGACTGCCAGTCATCACCGACCGCAACAACCTTCGCCTGTGTAATTTGAGATAGCCTTTTCGTTAGATTGAATCTCTGCCGAGCAATGTCCTGGAACTCATCAATGATGATGTACTTATAAGGGAGCGTGACATTCTGCCGCTCAATTTCCTGCAAATAGAAGTGTGCATCATTTATCATGTCTGCAAAGTCTATCTGATTGCGCTGTTTCAGCACGGATTGATAGTGATGATAGACCTGCTCGGCAATATCCAGAAACAGAAGCGTTCTCGGATTGTCTGTTCTTTCTCGCAAAATAGCGAAGCCGCCATCGTCATAACCGGTTGTTTTGTATTGTTCAATAAACTTCATCATAAAGATGATCAGCTTATAAATGTACTTGTCTTTCCCGGTTTCTACAATCTTCTTATAGACTTCTTCCAAATTACGAGGATTTAGAATAAAGCCCTCGTTTTCAAGTACTTCTTTCAGATGGTCCAGAAGAGGACGCCGATCCGTATAGAAGGACCATGTTTCCAGCAATGTAGTTTTATTGGTCTTATGAAGACGACGCTTATCACTAATGGCTCGAAGATAACGCTGCCGTTGCTGCGGGGTAAACAGGCTGTTATAGCCGCTCTCGCTGAGTGCATAGTGCTCCAGCCAAACGCTGTGCTCCCCCTGCGAAATATAGAAATCGGGGGTGTATTTTTTGTTACGAGAAGGTGATCCAAAGGGATACACTCTTTCATACTCATAATCCAGTCCGTTTAGATACAGGAAGTTTGCAATTTGCACTTCCTGCATGGAACGCAGATATTCTCCGGTTATGGTCCGAGTCTTTTTCGTGCGCTGCTGTTCGACTTTTTTAATGTACTCACCCAGCCCACTTTTCAGTGTTTCAAAGTCCTGCGCCGCTTTGTAAAGGTGGTATTGATTCAGATCCGTAAATTTGAAGACATCCTCGGACAGATCAAAATAATATCCCAAGAACAAAACCAGGTTACGCATGAGCTGCTTATTGTGAAAAATCGACTTTTCCAGCATATCAAAAATAATCTGCTGGGAAGAAAAATTGATCTCAGGCGGTTCTACCGAAAACTGTTTCACAATATCATACGCAAAAGCATGGAAGGTGCAGATCTTTGCCGGAATGCCAAGTCCCTTATTGATTCGATCACGCAGTTCTCCAATTGCCTTGTTCGTATAGGAGATCACAATGATCTCTCCCGGATCTATACTCTTCTTCTCAACCAGATACTTGACCTTTGCAGCCATCGTTGTGGTTTTTCCCGCACCTGCGCCAGCTACCAACAGGCAGTAGTCATCATCGGTAATTACTGCACGGCGCTGCTCTTCATCCAGCTGGATATTAGGGTCAATCTGTTTTAGGATATTGTCAAAATAGTCTTTATCCCGCTCCAGCGCGCGGTCCACATATGTGGTATTATGCGCTGTAATATCTCCATCCAAAGATTGCATCTGACGCAAGAAGCGGCGCAGCAAATCGATATCAACTCGTATCGCCGCAGCGTTATTGCAGACATATTGGAAAATAAGCTTATTGGTTAGGCTCTCGTTGTATTTTCCATATGTATCTCGCAGCCTCTGCGCATCTCTGTGCGAAATATAGTGTTCTGCTGAAAACAACTGGGCATGGTCTCGTTCGAAAGAAATCAGGACGTTTTGCAGATTTTTGTAATCCAGTCCCGCCTCTTTCATGTGCGGAGTATTCTTACTCAAAGAGGAAAAGTATGATGCTGGCAGCCCGCAGTGAGGGCATTTTTCAGCTCTGTCGGAAATTGAATTTCCACACTCCGGGCAACGAATTAAGGCCATATCTGTGTCCTCCTTGTGGCATCGCAAAGAAAACTATGCGTCAAATCCAAGCTTTTTCAGTCTTCCTCGTACCGCCGATGCGCTGCGCTTTAGGGTAATGGCGATCTCACTCACCGGTACGGACTTCTTATATAGGTCAATGAGGCAGTCATCATGATCTTTCGTCCATGGAGCGCCTTGCATCTCTGTCTGCATATTCTCTGCTGTGAGAATTGCATCCAGATTGTCTATGATAAAATGCTGCGCGGCATTGTTGTAAACGACAACCTGATAGGGTCCGTTGCTGCTCGTTCGTTCTTCCACGGAAATGCCGGTTTCTTCGCCAATTTTCGTTGGCCTTTTCGTACGCTTTCCGTCTGGTGTGAGCGCGCATTCCATCATTCCAATTTCCGTGAGCCATGTGAGAATTCCTGAATAGGTAAGTTTTTGCATAGTGTCATTATCAGCCAGAGCGTTTATCCGCTTGGCAATTTCGCTGGCCGGAATAGGCACCTCAGAATAGACAAACTGGCTTCTTTTCTCCATGGGGATTTCAAGAGGAAGCTTTTTAATTTTCTTATTCACAGCCGACTTTGTCCCGCCATTTTCAATTACCTGACGCAACACGTCAGATACGAAGAAAAAGCAACGTGATAACCGAACATTGTTGATAAGATCATCGTCTGGAGCCATGGTGTCATCGATGGGATTGATGCCATTCGCCAGCTTGTCCATATACATTTTTGCCCGTTCTATTTTTTCAAGTTCAGTCATACGCTCCTCCTTATCCCACTACCGACTTATTTGTCTTCTTCAAGAACTTCGCCGGGATCGGGCGGCCCAGCTGCCAGGTGATATTCATCGGCCTGCTGCCTGTGTGCTTCACGTAGTTCGCCGTGCCCAGATAGGTGTACGCCTCCGCACCGCCAATCACATGGTCTGGCTTAAACTCACAGGCGGACAGTAACACCTTAAGTACATTCTACTTCTGTCTGTATTTGTGCTGAAAGTTTTTCTCTTATGGCGATGGTAACCTTGGGTATCCCGTAAAACTAATCAGGCCAATAACTCCATCCTGGCTGGCGATGTATCTTTTCACCAGCCTATTTCGTTATGCTCTTTTTCGGTCTCGTAAATTTTGCAAAACTTTTTTCATTTCGGCTACTGACTTTTGTTTGCATGACTCCTCACATCAAAAAACTCAATTGCCATTTTACCAGACATTGTCCGTCATTCTTCAAAATCGGAATCCATATAATCCAACTTACTTTCGTTCAACAGCTTCTTTCGCTCCTGCCATTGCGGCATATACTGGTTTAAAATAGCGACAAACTCCGGACCATGACTTTTGACTTTCAGATGTGCCAGCTCGTGCAGAATTACATATTCAAGACTCTCTATCGGCTTCTTCGCCAACTGAAGATTTAGCCAAATTTTTTGCGTGTTTGTGTTGCAGGTGCCCCATTTGGTGGTCATATATTTGCTTTGCCAACCGCTACAGTAAAGCCCCGTAGTTTTCTCCCACTTGGGAAGATATTTCGCCACTTCCTGTTTCAAGAGGTTGCGGTACCATTCATTTACGAAGCTTTCTCTCTGCTTTGGACTGCTTTCTTTTCTAACCGTCAGAATAGCCTTGTCACCCGAAAGTGTGAGAGCATTGCCTTTGTAGCTGTATTCCACTTGAAGAAAGTACTGCTTACCCCAAACATATAATGTTTCCCCGGACACATACTGCCGCTCGCTTTGACGCGGCTGCTGTTGAAACTTCTCCTGTTGTTTTTTGATCCAGCTGAGTTTTGTCCGAACGAACATCGTAATTGCTTCATCCGTCAGTTGCGTGGGTGCCGATACACGAACCCTGCCGTCCGGTGGAAGCACAGAGAGATGCAAATTTTTAATATTTTTTCTGATAACTTCCACAGGAATATTGAAAATAACTATTTGCATCAGTACTCCTCTTGTTCCACAACAATTTGATAAATTCGCTCCACTTCGCTATCGTCATTCAAAAGTTGATAGAGCGCTCGCTTGATTTTATTTGCCTTAACCGGATTATTTCGGAAACCATCGAGCCGCGCCTTGACAATGGCTTTGTGCAGCTTCAAGGCAGTCGCCTCATCTTCTCCGCAATTATCATAGAGCGCCCGCAGTGCGCCATTGGAACGAATACTCTCAGGGTACTTTGTATTCTCCTCGGGCTTTGCAACATTTTTCGCCAGTTCCATGTATGTGTCCAGCAGCTGCCCGTAGGCAATCACTCCGCGGCGGCGGTCAAGTATCAACTGCTCCAGGATTTCAGACATTTTTGCGTAATAAGCAGGGTTGATGACCATTCGCTCAACAACCTTTTTGCGGATGTTGTTCTCAATGGTTTCTGCCGCACTCTCCTGCTCGCCTTTTTGCTCGCTCTTCAGCTTATTTTCCTGCGAGATGATGAAATCAAGCAGGGTAAAGTCATCCATGCTGCCGATCTTTTGCGACTCGCTGGCTGAGATGTAGTTGTCAATCAGATACCGCATACCCGGTTCGTAGGCTTTCAGATCAATAAAATCGCCGCTGGCCCTACCAATCGTGTCACGCATGTTCACATAGAACGCAACCCTGTCGTCCAATGCGCTTTGCTCGGAAAGGGTATACCCTAAATCCGTCATACGAGGCTTTAACTCCGCAAAAGCGCGAATCAAGCGTCCAACGAGCTTGTACAACTTCTCACGAATGCGGGCAAAGGCTTCGTCCTGATTTTCGTCGCGACCACTTTCACCGCAGAAATAGTGGATATAGTCGAGCTCTTTTCTGGGCAATTCGACGCCCTCGCAAAGCTCATCCAATTCCTCCAAGGTATCAACGAAATACTTTTTCGCTTCTGTTGCTCTATCTTTCAAAAGCCCATCGACATCCTCTGCATCATAGCTTTCAAAGGCACCGGCGGTATACTTGTTCATGGCATCCGCCAAGTCTCCGAATAGTTCCTTGTAATCTACAATATAGCCAAAGTCTTTGCTCTCGCCATCCAGACGATTGACTCGGCAGATCGCCTGGAACAGGCCGTGGTCATGCATCGCCTTATCGATGTAGAGGTAGGTACAGCTGGGAGCATCGAAACCGGTAAGCAGCTTGTCAACTACGATCAGCAGTTTCATGTTTGCAGGTTCGTCCACAAACTTGCGTTTTGCTTCCACTTCAAAAGCTTCTACTTTTTTGGCAATCTGCGTCTTGTCCTCCGACGGGTCAACGCCGATCATTTTCAGATAAGTGCTGTATTTTTCAAATGTTTCGGTTTCTTCCTCGTCGCTGACAGTATCCGTTCTTAAATCACCGGCTTGCGGCACATAAGAAGAAATAATCGCACATTTCCGGAAACCCTTGCTTTGGAAAATTTCATAGTATCGGCATGCTGAATACACAGAACCGGCCACAAGGATAGCATTTCCGTTTCCATCCATCAGTCGTGCCTTGGTGGCAAAATCAAAGATGATATCATTGGCGATTTGCTCCAAGCGGGAGCGAGAGGAGAAAATCTTTTGCAGGTTACCCCAATAAGCTTTGAGTTTTGCTTTTGCTCTGGGGGCCAGACCAACGGTTTTTGCCTCAAACCATGCGTCGATTCTATCCTGAGAGGTCATGCCCTGCAGCACATCTCTGGCCTCGTACCGCAGATCCAGCACAACGCCGTCTCGAACACCTTCGTTGAACTTGTAGGTATGGATATATCCGCCGAAGGTTTCCAGACTGCTCTTTTTATCCTTCTTCAAAAGCGGCGTGCCTGTGAAACCGATAAAGATGGCATTGGGAAGGATCGTCTTCATGGCCGCGTGGAGCTTGCCGGACTGAGTGCGGTGGCACTCATCCACAAACACCACGATATCACCCTTTGCGGAAAAATCCTTGGGCAATGCGTTTTTCAAATCTTCGATGTATTTTTCGTAATCTGTTTCCAAGCTATCGCTGCCGCGCTTTCCGAATTTATGTACCAGAGAGCACAGAAGACGGTCATCGAAAGTGTTCAGGCGTTCAAGCAGATCTTTTCCACTCTTAGTGCGGACGATATTCTCATCCACACCCTTGTAATTCTTTTCGATTTGCTCATCCAATTCCTCGCGGTCGGTAACGACCAATACACGCGCATTGGGATTATTCTCCAAAATCCACTTAGAGAACCACACCATCGTCAGACTCTTGCCGCTGCCCTGGGTATGCCAAACGATGCCGCCGCGCTTCTTGTCCGTCAAACGATGCTGCGCCCGCTTGATGGCATAGTACTGATTATAGCGGCAAACTTTTTTAATGCCCTTATCAAAGATTACAAAGTTGTGGATCAGATCAAGGAAACGCTTTTTGTAAAACAGAGCAAAAAGCTGTTTTTCCAACTTGCCGGGAATCCCCTCGTAGTATTCCTCAACCTCGATGTCCACAATATCGCGTTCCGTCTGATGCTCGGTAAAGCCGTCGTCTTTCCATTCCAGATAGTGCTTCTCCGGGGTAAGGAGCGTACCATAGCGCAAGCCCTCGCTGTCGTTCCCGGCCATACAGAACTGAATAGTCGTAAAGAAATCTTCGATGAAGTTCGATTTTTGGTTGGTCAGATTCTGACGGATGCCGTTGGACACGGACACACTACTCTTTTTCAGTTCGATCACCGCAACTGCAATACCATTCACATAGATAACAACATCCGGACGCTTGGTGTTGTTGCTGACAATAGTGACTTCTTCCGCAATATAGAAGTCATTTTTACTGACATCTTCAAAGTCAATAAAATACACCGTCTTAGGGGACTGCTCCACGGACTCCTTGACCTTGGCTCCGTATTTCAGCAGGCTGTAGACCTCTTTGTTGGCATGGTACAAACCCTGCTGCAAATTGGTGGAGGTCTTCACCAACGCATCGATGGCATTGGCTGCAAGCTTTTCGGAGTAGCCCTGTTTCAATAGCCAGGCGTGCAGCCGCTCCTGCATGATGTTACGGTTTTCATTGTCATGCAGGTTCCCCAGATATGTATAGTGCAGCTTGTCTCGGAAGAACTTGACCACACGGTTTTGAGTTTTGCGCTCGCTGTCACCAATATTGGGCATTATGCATCCACCTTCTTTCTGTCAACTGTGGCTGTATTCCGTAAAAACCTTCTTGCTCCTTTGGGAAGTTCATGCTCCGCTTCTTTGATCTGGATTTTGTATAAACTGTTTGTTGAATGTCTTTACTCTCAATTCCGGGAACGCAAATACTCCGCAACTTTGTCGACTTCGGGAAACAAAGTTGCTTGATTTATACCGACATATTCTAATTCTTTAAGAATTGTTCCTTTAACAGAATGGGGCACAATAACTTCGCATGCCAAGTATTTGCGGATCTTCATGTCACTTTCTGTATCATTTTCGTCAAGGCCAGAAACAATAAAAGCACCGTCCTGTTTCAGAATTCTCGGATTATCTTTATTCGGCTGAACAAATTGGGGCTTCAGCATATCAAACGGAACAATTTCTCTTTCAAATGCACCGTTATAGCGTTTGATTGAATGATAGTATCGCTCCAGTATGGGGTAGCGGTATTTCCCATTGCTTTGCTGTGGGAATTTGCCCTTTAATATGTAGTAATATGCAAGCAGGCGTAACTGCTGCTGCTCGCTTTTTGGAAATTCTGCAAATTTGGATAGCATTTGAATCCTATCACTGTCAGCATATAACACCTCGTTGGCATTGACGCTGAAGATATACACGATGCCGTCTTTATCCTCATTGCCCAAGCACGCAAAGTATAAGGCAACCAAAGGATTCGATGTAATATCCAAAAGTCGCGTGGGGCACCCATAGTGCTGCATGTAAGTCAACTTCTCAAGATTATTCAGGGCTCTGAATGCCTCCGGGCATCGAACGCTAATTTCGTTGAAATAGTAGTTTTCCTCATGCCGTTCATTACTTCTGTAAATACCCGATGTGATTGGATGTCTGCTGTTACTTACGCCACGATAGAAAAACGCGAGAGGGTTTTTGCTGTCTCTGTTTAATTCTACTTCGTTCTTTCTCCTGTACACATAGCTGTAAAGGTACTCATAGTACTGGCTAACGAAAGTTGCAAGTTCCTTGCTCGGAAAGTCCATTTTTGGTTCCTTGTCTGAAAAGAAATCGCTATTCGCCATGAATTCCTTGACAACCTCGTTCATATCCGCTAAATACCGGTTATCTGGATATTCGCTGGTGTCTGCAATGAATGGGCGGTTACAAATGATTTTCAAATAATCGATTAGGCTCTGTATTTCTTTCACACTAAATCCCTCCCCAAACCTTAAACCACACCCAAATCAGTTAAACAACTCAGTACATTTTTTGATTGCTCGTGCGATATCCCTATCGGAAAAATAAGTTTTTGACAACTTAGCTTTCCATTCTTTGCTGGAGGCAATCAAGTCCTTAATTGACGCAACAGATATTGGAACGCCCGCCTCATTCAGGTCGCATATTGCCATGTCTACCGTAGCGAACAATTCCAAGTCGTTGCGGCCGGTGTGCAAAAAGTTTTCTTTCAACCACTGTAAATCCGACTGCATACCCCACCGCTCAACATAATTGAGAGCCTGTGCCATATTCTCGCCTCTGGAATAGCGTGTTCCTTGTTTGCCGTTTTCAGATACGATATATTTGTTCTTTTTTGCAATAGGTTCTCCGCCTTTATATCGCACGGTGTCTGCATATGGGCCAGCAGCTTTCTTCTTGAAATCAGAAACGCTTACAGCCTGATGCCGATGAAGCAAGTACAAAAGCTTCTGGACTTTCACACGCCAAAGAGGATACTTGTCCGAATAGAAAACATCCACAATTGCTGCAATAGAAACAGCGTCATCAAACTGACGATTGTGAGCGGTTCTTGCGGGCAATGTTTTAACGGCATTCGCTTGCTCTGCTTGCCTCAAATCCTCAACATCGTTTTTTAGTCTGATCTTTCCCGTCAGAAGCTGCTGCATCATACCTTGCTTGACCTGACGGTATTTAGTCAATTTCATTTCCAGATTCTCAATTTCATAATCCATTTCTGTTAAGATAGTCGCAATCGCTGCTTGCTCATCTATACTTTGGGGGATTACAACTTCATAATCGAGGATCAGCTTTTTGTTAAGACCTCCTCTGCCTCCATCTCCCGAGGACAACTCGCGAAGCTGGTCGTATTGCGTATCCATTTTATAATACAAAAACTTAGAATCGAACTTATTGGGATTGGGATAGATTGCAGCGATCGATTGATTCGTGCAAAGTGGAAAAGTGTTAAACGCCGCGGTTCCGCGAGTTTTGCCCTGTCCAGCCAATCCAATTAGTACACATTCCGCAGGAATAAAATGAGTGCTGGAACTATCCATACCTACTTCAGTAATGCGGCCTTGAACTTGTCTAACGATTTTTAAGTTCAATTCGCCTGAATTCATCCAAGGAATTTTCCCACCCCAAAAGGCTGGCTCTGAGGTGTTTGGCGTTCCTCCAGAATATACTTCCGTTATACTTCCTATTTTTGTATTTACCCACTCCCCAAAGAACCCCGGCAGGCGGCGCTTGCCGGTCAGAAGTTCTTGCATCGCACCCTGCTTGATGGCTTTTTTCTTGGAAATTTGGTTTTCTAAAACTTCAACTAGACTATCTATATCTGATAGCGCATCTGCAATTTTGCTTTGTTCATCACTTTGCATTGGGGTTTGAAGCGGAATTTTGCAGAGGGCCGTCTTAGAAATCTCGAGAAATGTCGAACCAATAGCTAATTCCAGCATACAATCCTTTTTGGTCTGTAACAAATAATAAAGAAAATCTACATTTCCGCCTTTGTTGATTGCGATGTTTTTAAATCCTTGATTGGTTGCCATCGGAATGGAATTAATTTTCAATTCACCTATAGTGGCACGCGTACAAAGCAGAATAGATCCTGCAGGCATTACTGTAGCGGCACTATTCTTTAGTCCCAAATCAGTAATGGCCCTTTCTGTGGCATTGATATATTTTGTAGGAGTACTTGTAATATCTGACGGAGTACACCATGCGATGTTGCCTCCCCAGTATTCTGCCATGGTCGTGCTTGGGGTCCCGCCACTTTGAATCTTGCCAAAATCTGATAAATATTTAATCTCCCAATCCTCTGGAATTACACCGATTTCCGTCTGCTTATATCCCGGTTTTACCATACAAATCCCATCCTTTTCAGATGATCCTTGACCTTAGCCTCATACTCAGCAACAGCAGCAGTCAATTCCGGCAGGGTATCCTCATACCGCTCCACCAGTTCCACAATGCGGTTGGTCATTTGGTGGGAAGTGGTGACATACAGCGCCTTGATTCCTTCAAAGATGGTGGCATACCATTTGCGGTTCACCAGCAGATCCAGGATTTCTTCATCGGTCAGCAACGCATACTTCGCCCGAACCTTTTCCTCCAATTCGGCGTTCATTTCCTTAACGGCCTTGTTCTGCTTGGAAAGGGAATCCGTCAAATCTGCAAACTGCTTCAATGCCGCATATTCCTCTCCCTTGGGATCAGTCTTTTTCAGCACCTTCAACCGGGCGGCGACAGACTTGGCATCCACCTTATCCTTGTCGTTGAGGTGGTCCTTCAGGTATCCCTCATCAGCAGTTTGCTCCTCCACAAACTCTTCCAGTCTGCTCTGGGTCTCTTCGGCAATGGCCTGCGCCTCATTGATTTTCTTGCGTTCGGGGGCAAAGAATACGGACTCAATCAGTGCCCTGGGCAGCAAAACGCCCTCCCAGCCAATGACCTTTTCCTGACCCTTTTTCTTGCCGGAGGTGTATTCCCCCATGATGTTTTCCCATGTCCGGGCGGCACCATAACCGTCCACCGACACAAGATAAACATCGTCGCCCATGACTTCGTGCCAGTAGGAAAGCAGCACCTCGTAGACATCGTACTTGTCCACCAGCTCCAGACCATCAAAGCAGTCAATCAACTGCTCCGACAGCTCGACGATATAGGGCTTAACTTCCGTATCTTCATCAATGCTCCGAAGGCTGGAATCTACCATCTGCATCCATGCGTCAAAAGCATCGTCGATGTGCTCGGCGTAGGCAGAAAACGCCGGGTCGTTATAGACCACATTGCGGATATCCTCTTTGGGAATGTTCAGCCGATAATAGCCATCCCGCAGCTGAGAAAACAGCTTGTCTTTCATGCCGGGGAACAGCGACCAATACTTCTCCATGGAATCCACATCTGCCGCAGGAATACCGCCATGCAGATGTCCGTCAATGTTCTGCAAATCTTCCGGAGTGGAGCTGTCAATGTAACGGGGAATATTCAGGTTATACTCGTTTTTCTCCTTAATTTCTTCATTGGGGACAAAACGGGCATACTTGGCATCATCTGTGATTTGCTGATTGAACGTGGTGACAATTTTATAGATGTCCCGCTCACGCAGGCGGTTTTTGTTGCCGTCCTTAACGAAGT
>OWIO01001937.1_pt1 | contig 14611 bp, 5 predicted proteins | sample 1733011 | NCBI WGS metagenome assembly OWIO01 (sample SAMN05065779, study PRJEB22554) | human gut metagenome | biome: ENVO:2100002; feature: ENVO:00000062; material: ENVO:00002003 | host: Homo sapiens | place: USA | reverse complement strand
ACTGCACGGCAGTGGAAAGCGTGCATATTCCGGACAGCGTAACGAGCCTGAGTGCAGCGGCGTTCCGGAATGACGTTTCCTTGACGGAATTCCAGATGCCGGAGCGCCTCCATACCGTCTCTGCGTCGTCGTTCAGCGGCTGCACGTCGCTGAAAACGGTGACATGGAGCAAGTATCTGCAAACCATAGAAGCAAATGCGTTTGAAAATACGGCCCTGACGGAAATCATCTTCCCGGAGAGCCTGACCAGAATCGGTGCGTATGCGTTTGCGGGCATTGGCACGCTGGAAAGCATCGTCCTGCCGGAAAATTTGAATACGATTGGTTCGTCTGCTTTTTCTGGCACTGGGATTCAGACGCTGAAGCTGCCCAAGAACGTCACGACGCTGGGCAACGGCGCATGGATGAACTGTGCCGCCCTGCGGGAAGTTCAGTGGGACGCCGCGTTGACGAAAATCCCGGCGAGTACGTTTGAACACTGCACTGCGCTGACCCAAATCGAGCTGCCGGACGGCATTGTGGAAATTGGCGCAAGGGTATTCAGCGGCAATGAAAGCCTAACCAATGTGACTTTGCCGCGCACGGTGCGGCGAATTGAAAGTGCCGCTTTTGAGGGATGCAGGGCGCTGACGGACATCCTGCTCTGGCCGGACGTGGAGGAAATCGCGGCGGATGCTTTTGCGAACTGCGAGAATCTGACCATCCGCGGCTGGAAGGGGTCTGCCGCTGAAAAAGCAGCTACGTCACAGGGCGTGAATTTTGCCGCGGCGGATCAGGAAATTTCCTACACGCTCAATGCCACGCAGGATGGCTATCTTGTCAGCGGCTGCGATGAAAACACGGTTCTGCTGGTGCTTCCGGCTGTGCATAACGGGCTGCCTGTGGTCGGCACTGCGGCAAACGCCTTTGCAAACTGCAAGTACCTGCAAGAAGTGCGCGTGGAAGCGGAAAGTGTGTATTTGCAGGTTTGTGACGGTATCCTGATGGACGCGGCGGGCAAAACGCTGCTGCTCTATCCGGCACGGCGCGCAGGAGCGGATTTGGTGATTGACGAAAACGTGACCGCCATTGCGGACTATGCGTTTGCCTACTGCCAGAATCTGCGCAGCATCACCATCGGCACGCAGGTGGAGACGATTGGCGACCATGCGTTTGACGCGGTGAACGATGCCCTGTGCCTTGTTGTGCAGGATGGTAGCCCGGTGCAGCTGTGGGCGAGCGCACACGGGGTGCGCTATGCCAGTGAAAGCACATCGTTTACCTATCGCCTTGAAGGGGACAAAGCGTATATTACGGGCTATACGGGCACGCTGCCGGAGACGGTTGTTCCGGCAGTGATTGACGGATACCCTGTCTATGCGATTGAAAACCTCCGCAGCCCGATTCTGACGCACGTTGTTGTCAGCGAAGGGATTGAAGTGATTGGGGACTCGGCATTTAAAGCGTATTTTGATTATGAGAAAGGCTACATTCGCACGCTTGTGAGCGTAAGTCTGCCGCAGAGCTTGAAAATCATTTCGGATGACGGTTTCTGGGGACAGGAAAACTTGCAGGAGATTACACTTGGCAGTGTGGTGGAAATTGGGCAATCGGCCTTTGGCAGCTGCACCATGCTGAAGCAAATTACACTGCCGGATACGCTGACAACGATTGGCTGGAGAGCGTTTGAATCTTCTGGCTTGACGTCGCTGACGATACCGGTCAATGTAACCAGCCTTGGAGACTCTTTCATCACAGACTGTTCAGCGCTGACATCGCTGTATGTAGCCGAAGGAAATCCAACCTATGAGATGGAGGACGGATTGCTTTACGACATTCCTGCAAAGACGCTGCGCTATGCTCTGCCGGATGTGTCGGGGGATGTAGTGATTCGTGACGGCACGGTGCGCATTGGAGACGATGTGTTTAAGGAACATGCGATAACATCTGTTCAACTGCCGGATTCTTTGCAGAAAATTGGGAATTGCGCATTCCAGTTCTGCAAGGAACTGAAGGAAATTACCTTCCCGGAAGGGCTGATAACGATAGATGGTTTGGCGTTTGCCTACTGTACACAACTGGAAAATGTTGTGCTGCCGGAAGGATTAAAGAGCTTGGGCGACAGCGCTTTCTACGCCTGCGCCGGTTTAACAGAAGTAACGATACCTGAAGGCGTTACATGGATGAGCGGAACATTCTCACATTGCACCTCCTTGCGCACTTTGAATCTGCCAGATAGCTTGACCGGCATGTATAATGGCGTTGTAGAAGGCTGCAATTTGCTGGAAACGCTGCACTTGCCTGCTAAACTGGCGGGCATCAGCGGCGAGTGGCCCAGCAAGCTGAAAACGATAACGACAGCGTTTGGTTCTGTGCGCTATGTATCCGAAGACGGTATCTTATATGATACGCAGGACAACAGCATCTTGTTTGTGAATGCGTCGATTACGGGAAATGTAACCGTTCGTGATGGCATCACGACAATTGGCGCAGGGGCGTTCAAGGGCAGAAAAGGCTTAACGAGCGTCACGCTGCCGGAAAGCTGCACTGTCATTGATTCTTATGCTTTTGAAAACTGCACAGCACTAACGGATATCAACTTCCCGGAAAAATTAGAGTTGATTGGACGAAATGCATTCTACAATTCCGGCATTACATCGCTGAAACTTTCGCAGCCGGGTCTTCACGTTGGGAGTTTTGCATTTACTGATTGCCATCAGCTGAAGTCTGTGGAAATCACATCGACGGACTTTGACTTGATGGAGTGGGCATTTGCAAGATGCGAAAATTTGGAGACAGTAATTCTGCCGCCGCAGGTTTTCCGCATGGAAGGCGGATGCTTCACGGAATGCACGTCCCTGACTACGGTCGTTTTGCCGAAGAACATCACGTTCGTGCATGGCTTTAAGGACTGTACGTCCCTGAAAACTATTGAAATTCCGGACAGTGTGACGAGCATCGGCTATGAAGCATTTGCAAACTGCAAGTTGCTGGAAAGTATTCATCTGCCGGATGGGGTAACGAACATTGGTGGACTTGCGTTTGCGCAATGCTATGCGCTGAAAGAAATCAATCTTCCGGATTCGCTGACCACGATCGGAGAAGAAGCATTCCGAGGAGTTCCGATTGCTGAAGTTGTCATCCCGGCAAATGTGACCGAAATCGCGGACTGGACATTCTATTATAATGGAGAACTCCGTTCGCTGACGCTCCCCGATGGCTTGAAGAAAATTGGCGCGAATGCTTTCTGTGGAGCGTCCAAGCTCCAATCGGTGGAACTGCCGGAAAGTTTGGAGGAAATAGGGGATGCCGCGTTCCGTGAGAGCGGGCTGACCTCGATTACCATTCCAGGTAATGTGAAGCGCCTTGGCGGCGCATTCATTTACTGCAAGAATTTGGAGAAGGTCTCCATTGCCCCCGGCGTTGAAACGATTGGTGCTGACGCGTTCTTGGAATGCTCGAAGCTGACGGAAGCAACGCTCGCCAGCACTGTTACGACCATCGAGAGCAGTGCGTTCTGCGGCTGCAAGGCGCTTCAAACCATTAACGGCGGTGTGCTCATTCAGTCCATTGGCGAACATGCCTTCACGAGCTGCGAAAACATTGAGGAAATCAATATTTCGCCGAATTTGACGGAAATTTCAGACTATGCATTTGATGGCTGCAAGAAACTGAAGCGCGTTTCGCCGTCGGCGGAGCAGAAGGGCGTTTCGCTGCCGCATGTGAAGTACATCGGCGAGCGGGCATTCAACGTCTGCAAAGTAATTCCGTCCTTCTCTCTGGGCGATTCGCTGGAAACGGTCGGGGATTATGCGTTTGCTTCCACGTCCGTTACGTCCATGTATTTCCCGGATACCGTGAAGCAAATCGGCATCAATCCGATGTGGATGAATTATGCCATTCTGTCCGTGCATTTGCCGAAATCACTGACGGAAATCCCGCAGGGGATGTTTGCGCAGGCCGCGCGGATACAGACGCTTACCATCCCGCAGGGTGTGCGCAGCATTGGCACACAGGCATTCCACGGCAATGTTGCTTTGGCAGCGCTGAAACTGCCGGATGGCTTGGAGCGCATCGGCGCAAATGCATTTGGAAACGCGATGCTGCTGCTGGAAATTCCGGCATCGGTTACGGAAATTGCGGATGATGCGTTCAGCGAAGCGGTTGTGGAATTCTACACGCCGTCGGGCAGTGCGGCGCATCAGTACGCGTTGGCGCATCAGATTCCCGTGCATTTGGATGAGTCGATTCCGGCAGAATACCTCGGCACGGCTGACCAGCTGGCAGCAAAAATTGTCGCGCAGGTGATTACGGATGACATGACCGACTATCAGAAGGCAGAAGCGCTGGTAGACTGGATGCTCAGCGAAACGAAGCTGTCAGACATGCTGCCGCACACATATAGCGGCAAAATGGTGCTTGTCCAGCGTAGAGGTACGCGCTGGGGCTGGGCATTTGCATACAAAGCACTGCTGAATGCGGCAAATGTTACCAATGCTATCTACTTTAACGCGAAGGGCATCGTTGAAGGCGAGGGCATTGGTGATCAAAGCTCGGTGTTTGTTTCTTATTTTGACGGCGATGCCGTGAATATGATTCAGATTGATGGGCAATGGTATTTCACGCATCCTGCCTTTGTGGAGCATTTCGGAAAAGCACGCTACTTCATGCTCAATCGAGAAACGTATCGCTTGTCGTTTGGGGATGATCCGAAGGTGGAAGACTGCGACGACTACAACCAGACCTTCTTGTATCAGGCGTACTCCAAGGATATTGAGGCGGAGGTTGTTGAGCAGGCATCTGCGTCCTTCACGGAGGGCAAAAAGCTGGTGTATGCGGAAGTTCAGCCGATTGAGGAGCTGATGGATGCGAGCTATGCGTATGTGCTGGACTTCGCAGGGCGGCATATGGATACGCTGGACTGGCAGAACGCACAGGGCGAATTTGAGCCGACTATCATTGGCACAAATAACGGCTACTGGCTCAGTGACGACCTGACGGGCGAGTATGCGCAAGTGACGGTGAATACGCAGACGCTCTATCCGTATGGCGCGGAAGTGCGGCTGGATGATCCGGAATACACGGCGATGCTGTGCGACTGGAATGTGGATGGCACGCTGACGCTGACGGAAGGCACCGAAGAAGCAAACGTGGCGCTGTTCACCATAGAAAGGGGAGAAGATATAGAAAAGAAACAGACCATTACTGGCAGAAAGGTCTATCATGTAACCTTCACCCCGAACCTGTGCCAGTACATTGACACGCTGGCACCGACGGAATTTGACTTGGTGCTGGAATGTCAACTGCCGCGCATCCTGGATGTTTCGGAGCTGGTGGACAACAAGCTGACGCTGACGCTTTCGGATTCACATATTTTCCCGGAAAATGCGCAGCTGGATTTGATTTTCTGGCCGGAAGGCGGCATATCGAGTGCTCCTATAACGCACTTCTATGTGGAGGATCGTGCAGAACTTTACCCGGACGGCAAGCGCGAAATTACGCTTGACCTCTCGGCGCTTCGCTGCGACCTGGGATATGCTCTCTACATTGCGCAGACAGCGGACAACTATGTGGAATCGGAACAAAGTTATGTTACGAGCCGCATCGACATACCGCATACGCCGTACATTGAGACGGTGCAGCCTGCAACATCGACGGAAAATGGGCGGATAAGTGACATGGTTTGCAAGATTTGCGGCACATGGCTGGATAACGGCTATGTGATTGCATCGGATCATATTTTGCAGCTGCCTGTGAATTTGAAGGCAATCGAGGAAGAAGCCTTTGTCGGCATGTGGCAGGTGCAGCAGGTGAATATTTCGGATGGTGTTACTGCGATTGGAAAGCGCGCCTTTGCAGACTGTACGTTACTGCGGCTGGTCATTATCCCGAACAGTGTGCAAACGCTGGCGGATGATGCCTTCAGCGGCTGCCATCCGGTGATTCTCTGCGACGCGGAAAATCAGCAGGTGATTGACTGGGCAAATGCACAGGGACTGATGGTCGTTTTCAAGGAAAGTAAATAATACTATTTCCAGATTCACCTGCGCCATCTGCTTGCGCCTTTTCCATTCTGGCGTCCGCTCATTCCACTTAGCGTAGCGCTGCTACGCTGCGTTTCATTCACGTTAGCCAGAATGAAAAATTCGCGGCGCATCTTGGCGCATTCTTATCTGGAAATAGTATAACACTGCGCGAAAGGAGGGCATCCGCCCATGAAAAAAGGAAAAAAGCGACTGCTTCCGGGATGGATTTGCCTGCTTCTTTCGTTGTGTATGGTGACGGCCGCATCCGCCGAAACGGACGGCACGCCGATTCAGCCCTGCCATCAGGTGACGATGACCGAGCAGAAATCCACCGCGCAAAGCGGCGCGTCCATCAGCGTGTGGCACATCACAACCGCGCTGGGCACGGTGGATGCCGAGCTGAACGCGCTGGCGGATGACTACGCGGCGCAAATCACCCCCGCGCTGCAAAAGCCGGGGAAGGAACGCACGCTGAACAGCGCGCTCACCGTGCGCATCCTGCACAGCCGGACGGGAATGAGCTGGATGAGTTTCATGGTGCAGGCGCGGCAGGAGTACCATCGGCAGATTCAGCAGGTGCGGTTCACCACGCGCACTTACGATATGCTGACCGGGCAGCGAATCGCGCTTGCCGACATTTTCCCGGCGGATTCGCCCGCGTGGACGCTGATTTCGCAGACCGTGCGGGACACAGCAAATGCCTATTATCCGGACGAAACGCCCGATGCGGCGGCGGTCGAGGCGCTCTGCGAAAATCTCGCTCAGGCGGATTTCATGCTCTACGGCATGTCGCTGGTCATTCCGCTGCCGTCGGTCTATGAAAATCATCCGCAGCTGATGCAGGCGACACTGTACTATCCGCAGATTCGCGCGTACATGACCGAAGAAGCGCAGCGGCAGACGGACAACGCGAGCCTGTACCGCTTCTGTGCGCTGACGTATGACGACGGCCCGAACCAGTGGATTACGCCGCATGTGCTGGATGCGCTGATGAAAACCGGCGCGCGCGCGACGTTCTTCCTCGTCGGCAGCCGCGTCAGCGACTTCGCCTATCTGGCGCGGCAGGAGCACGACGAGGGGCACGCGATTGGGACGCACTTCTACGAGCACCTGTACGCGAATCAGGAGCAGGGCGGCAAGTTCCGCGCCATGTACGACAAGGTCAACCGCGCGCATATCGCCGCCATCGGCATTGCCCCGGCGTACGCCCGCGCACCCGGCGGACAGTGGCAGCGCATGGGCAGCTACGGCGTCGGATGGCCGCTGATTCAGTGGACGGCGGAGGCGCAGGACTGGAGCGGCGGCGATCAGGGCCCCGATGCCTACCGCACCGCCAACACCATAGCCGCCAGCACCAAGGACGGCGGCATCATCCTCATGCACGACATGAAAATCAACTCCGCCAAGGCGACGGAGATGTTCATCCCGAAGCTGGAGGAGCGTGGCTTCATGCTGCTGACGGTGGACGAGCTGTTCGCCAAGGACGGTGTGACGCTGGAAGCGAATCAGGCGTACTGGCGCTGCCTTGACGGGGTCACGACGCAGTATTAACCGTACGATTCCGCAAAACCGCTGCCGCAAAATGCAGAGGACAGCGAAAAGGCGGGAAAATGCGTGTGTACCTGTGCCGCTGTCTCTTTTTGCGCAAACAAGTGCGAATTTTGTATTTTCCACACGAAAAACAGCGCAAGGGAAGTGCCGACAAGCCGGACAGCCGCCGCTGCTCTCTCCCGCAAGAAATGGAAGAGGCGGGGGGAGTCCAGAGGGGGCTGAAGTCCAGACTTGCACGCTCTTCAGCCCCCTCTGGGCGTTCTTTGGTTACTTTCTGGCGCGCCAGAAAGTAACAACATCGCCTCCGCAGAGGCGACTGGAGCAGCAAGAAAAAACTGCCTGCATATCACAGCAATATCGGCTGTCATCCGATAAATCCCCCTTTCACGACAGCTGTGAAGCGCGAAAAAATCCCCGGAATCTTTCCAGCAAGGTTGCACAAAACCAAAAAGTGTGCTACAATCAGATTGATATTCCTTTCACATGAAGGAATTGGGCGGAAATGCCCCAAGATAACAACTGCACTGGAGGAGAATGAGGATGGCAGGGCATGTGTCTGACGCGGTAATCCGTCGGCTGCCGGGATATAATCGGCATCTGCGGGAGCTGGAAAGCGCAGGTGTGGAGCAGATTTCGTCGCAGGAGCTGGGCGAGCGGATGCACCTCACGCCGTCGCAGATTCGGCAGGACATCAACTGCTTCGGCGGCTTCGGACGTCAGGGGTACGGGTATAAGGTGTCGGATCTGAAAATGCACATTGGCGAAATTCTGGGACTTGACCGTGAGCATACGGAGATTATCGTGGGCGCGGGCAATATCGGCTGCGCGATTGCGAAATATCCGACGTTCCAGCGCGAGGGCTTCCGGCCGCTGGCGATGTTTGACAACGACCCGGAGAAAATCGGCGTGCCGGTGGGCGATATTCCCGTGTACAGCATGGAGGAAATGCCGAACTTCCTGAAGGAGAACATGCCGGATATTGCGGTGCTGGCACTGCCCCGACGCGTCGCGCAGGAAGCGCTGGACAAGCTCTACGCCTGCGGCATCCGCGCGGTGTGGAACTTTGCGCCGACCGATCTGACCCATCCGGACGACATGCTGGTGGTCAATGTTCACCTGACGGACAGCTTGCAGACGCTGACTTACCACATGGCGCACCGGAACGAGGAAAACAGCAAGTAATACTATTTCCAGATTCACCTGCGCCATCTGCTTGCGCCTTTTCCGTTCTGGCGTCCGGTCGTTCCATTTAGCGTAGCGCTGCTACGCTGCATTCCACTCCCGTTAGCCAGAGCGAAAAATTCGCGGCGCATCTTGGCGCATTCTCATTTGGAAATAGTATAAATCACACACCAGCCCTCCGCAGCAGCCGCTGTGCAAGGGCTGGAATCCATTTTGGAGGAATGACATGAGCAACATTTCGGGCGGAACGCAGCGCCCGCGCCGCAGCCAGCAGACGCGCCTGACGGAAAAATTGGCGCCGGAGACGAAGCCGCGCCAGCCCGCCATGCGCCAGCCGAAGGGACGCTCACAGCGGCTGATAGAAGAGGAAGCGCGCCGGAGCGCCCCGCCCAAAACACGCGGCACACCCACGGGCAAGCGTCCATCCGCGCCGAAGCGGAAAACGACATGCAAACCGCGCAAGGGGCGCAAAAAGCGCAGCAGCACCTTCCTATGGCTGCTTGTCATGCTGATTTCGCTGACGTGCACGGCGGGGCTGCTGCTGCTTGCCGCGCCGCAGATGCTGGGCATGGAGCTGGCCGGGCTGCCGACGCTGGCTTTCGTCAACGGCAGCATCATCCGGTATGACGCAGAGCGAATCGCGAATTTCAATGAGGCGGTCGCGCTGGTCAACACCGACCGCATTTTCCCCGGCGTGACGATTGACGGCATCAACGTTGGCGGGATGACCCGCGCGGACGCCGAAAGCGCCTTGGGGCAGGGCGGCGTGGACAACAATAGCGTCCACCTGCATGTGGTGGCGGATGCGTACACCTACGACATCACGGGTTACGACGTGCCGCTCTACCGCAACGTGAGCGAGATGGCAGCGGTTGCCTATGCCGCTGGGCGCGGGAACACAACCGCCCTGCGCGGTTCGGGGCGGACGCCGCTGAGCGAGCGCGTCGCGACGATTCGCGCGATGCAGCAAAGCCCCGTGACGCTTCAGACGCAAATCACCTACGACCGCGATGCCGTGCGAAAAATCGCGGAGAATATCGCGGCGGATGTGACCTGCACGCCCGTCAACGCGACGGTGGAGTCCTTTGACCCGGCGACGAAGCAGTTCACCTTCAACAGCGACATCAGCGGCGCGTATTTGGATGCCAACAGCGTCTATCAGACGCTCACGGGCGTGCTGGACATGGGCAATTACACCGCCTCCCTGCGTTTGCAGTCGGACACGGTGCTGGCGGACGTGACAAAATCACAGATTGTGGGCAAGTTCGGGCGCATTTCCACCTACACGACGAAAACCACCAGCAATTCCAACCGCAACACGAACATCGATCTGTCCTGCCAAGCCATCAACGGCTATAAGGTTGCGCCGGGGGATACGTTCTCCTTCAATCAGGCGACGGGGCAGCGCACGGCGGCGAAGGGCTACAAGGAAGCAACGGCGATTTCCGGCGGTCAGAGCGTGCCGGAGGTGGGCGGCGGCGTATGCCAGACCAGCTCGACGCTCTTCAACGCCGTCGCGCGCGCGAATCTGGAAATCGTCTACCGCAGCCCGCACGCGTGGCCGAGCTCCTACGTCCAGAAGGGGATGGACGCGACGGTCAACTGGCCGAACCTGGACTTCAAGTTCAAGAACGATACCGAGTGGCCGATTTACATCGTCGCGAATTATTCCAAGCAGAAGTGCACCGTCGAAATTTACGGGATGCTCCTGCCCGACGGCGTGTCGATTGACCTGGAAAGCACCGTCACGCGCACGATTGACCCGCCGAGCGACACCAAGTACGTCCAGAACACGAAACTCGCCGCCGGCACGCAGCAGACGACCATCAAAAAGCGCACCGGCTACGTCGTCGAAACCTACCAAATCTGGTATCAGAACGGCAAGGAAGTCGACCGCAAGCTGCTCTGCACGTCAACGTATAAGGCGTATCAGGAGACGGTGGAGTACAATTAAAAATCCGCCCGGTTATCTGCCAAACACAGATGTACCGGGCGGTTCTTTTTGCTTTTCGCGGAATCGCGAACAAACCATCGAATTCCGAATTCCCTTCAGTCTGCCGATGTGCTGACGGACTTGTTCCGCACGAACAGAATCAGCGACTGTTCGTCACTGTCGTAGATGGTCGTCGCGCGGAGCGCCGTGCGCAGGAACATGTCGGAGATGTACACTTCGCCGTTGTCCAGCCGGACGGCGCCGGATTCCATCGCAATTGCGCTGCCGTCCACCATCACGGATAAACCGCTGTCCGTCTCGCGGATGACGACCGTATAGCCTGCCGCGGACAGCACCCACACGCCGCTTTCGCTGACATCCAGCTGCCAGTCGTCGATGCACGCCGCCAGCTCGCGCAGGGACATGACCGGGCTGCCCACTGTGTTCACCCACAGGCTCGGACGGCGCGTGTAGCCCACGCCATCCTGCGTGACGGTCATCGTCAGCGTCGCGCCGCCGTTGCCCAGGATGATGCTGCCGTTGGGCAGGAGCGTCAAGCCCTCCGGCGTATATACCGGCGCTTCGGTCGTCACCGTATCCACCGGGAAATCGCCGGACGCGCCCGGCCGAGGCAAATCATCCGCCGGAGATGCCGTTGGCGCGGCGCTCGGCGCGGGCGTTTCCGGCGCGGGGGTCGGGGTCGCCGTCGGCGGCACGGTCGGCGGGGAATAAGGCACAACGTTCGGGTCTTCAAACAGGCGCGTCTGCGTCGCCTGACCCGCAATGCCGTCCACGGACAGCCCGTTCGCCTTCTGGAAGCGGCGGACGGCGGCGGTCGTCTTGCTGCCGTACGCGCCGTCATCCTCGCCCTCTGCCAGATAGCCCAGCTCAATCAGCTTTTTCTGCACCTTCAGCACGCCTGAGCCGCGGTCTTGCCACTGCACGGTCTTGTAGCCCATGTTGGGCGTTATCGTGGGTTCGGGGATGGGCGAGGCCGTCGGCGTGGCGGTGGGCACGTCGGTCGCGGCGGGCGCGTTGGGAATCGGGGATGCCGTCACGTTCGGCGGCAGGGGCGTCGGGGTCGGGACATCCTGCGGCAGCGGCCCCTCCTGAACGGAGAAGGCGACGGTCAGCGCGACATACGCCAGAAGCGTTTTCAAAAAGTCCATGAGGAATGTTCCTCCTTGCATTCTAAATCAGTATCTATTATACGACAAAATTCTGGTTTGCGCAACCTGATAGCGCGTTTTTTCCGTTTGCAGATTGTAAAAATTGCGGATTCGCGCTATAATGGCGGCAGGAAAAACTCATCAGCAGGAGGAATCAGCCATGAAAGAACCGATTTTGGTGATGATGGCGGCGGGCATGGGCAGCCGCTACGGGGGACTGAAGCAGCTGGATCCGGTCGGCCCGGACGGCGAGGTCATCCTCGATTACAGCCTGTACGATGCGTACCAGGCGGGCTTCCGCCGCGTCGTGTTCCTGATTAAGCACGAGATTGAAGATGCCTTCAAGGCGATGGTCGGTTCGCGCGTGCCGGCGGGGATGGAAGCAAACTACGCTTTCCAGCAATTGGATAAGCTGCCGGATGGCTTTTCCGTCCCGGAAGGGCGCGTGAAGCCGTGGGGCACGGGGCACGCGGTGCTGTGCTGCCGCGAATTCCTCGATGCGCCGTTCCTCGTCATCAACGCGGACGATTACTACGGCGCGGGCGCGTTCAAGCTGGCGTATGAGTACCTGCGGACGCTGCGGGGCAAGCGCGGCGAGTACTTCATGGTCGGCTACGCGCTGAAGAATACGCTGACGGAGAACGGCTATGTGTCGCGCGGCGTGTGCACGGTCAACGAGTTTGGCTTCCTGAAGGAGGTGCGCGAGCGCACGCACATTATCGCCAGCTGCGACGGCCCGCTGTTCACGGAGGATGGCGAAATGTACCGCCGTCTGCCGGACGATACGACCGTCAGCATGAACTGCTGGGGCTTTACGCCGGATTTTCTGGATGCGCTGGCGGATGGCTTCGTGCCCTTCCTGAACGAGGCGATGGAGAACAACCCGATGAAGGCGGAGTATTACCTGCCGACCGCCGTCAGCCGCCAGCTTGACCGTCACCGGGCGACGGCGCGCGTGCTGACCTGCCCCGACCGCTGGTACGGCGTGACCTACCACGAGGACAGGGCAGTCGTCGCCAAGGCGATGCTGCGCAAGGCAGAGGAAGGCGAGTATCCGCGGCCGCTGTGGGGAAAGAAATAATTCGGAATGAGTGTGCTGGTGCGGAAATAATTTGCGCGGAGTGCTTGCATTTGCGGCGGGCGTGGTGTATAATCACAGCAGAGCAATGAACGGTTCTGACGCGGGAATTGCCCCCGGAAAGCGAGTGCGCGGCGGTGGAAGGCGCATGGGGAGCGGGCGCGTCATCCCGACCGGGAGCTGCGGCTAATCCCCGCCGGTTCGTCTCCGAGAGCGGACGCAAGAGAGAGGACAAAGGGGAACATCCGCCTTTGCCCTAAGCCGGGTGGTACCGCGAAGCAATGCAATCCGCAATGCCTTCGTCCCTGCAAAATCAGCAGAGGCGGAGGCTTTTTCTCATACTATTTCCAGATTCGCCTGTGCTATCTGCTTGCGCCTTTTCCCCGCTGTCGTCCGCTCATTCCACTTAGCGTAGCGCTGCTACGCTGCGTTTCATTCGCGTTAGCCAGCGAGAAAAATTCGCGGCGCATCTTAGCGCATTCTCATCAGGAAATAGTATCGCCTCGAATCATCAATCATCAATCATGGAGGGAAAAAATCATGGCCAAGGAAAAGAAACAGGAATTTGTCACCCACATCACCCCCCGCGACGAGGATTTCTCCCAGTGGTACACCGACGTTATCCTCAAGACGGAATTGTGCGACTACGCGCCCGTGCGCGGCTGCATGATCGTGCGCCCCTACGGCTACGCGATTTGGGAGCGCATTCAGGCGGAAATGGACAAGCGCTTCAAGGAAACGGGTCATCAAAATGTGTATTTCCCGATGCTGATTCCGGAATCGCTGCTGCTGAAGGAGGCGGAGCATGTGGAAGGCTTCGCGCCGGAAGTGGCGTGGGTGACGCAGGGCGGCACGGAAAAATTGCAGGAGCGTCTGGCAGTGCGCCCGACCTCCGAAACCATCTTCTGCACGATGTACGCCAAGTGGGTGCAGACGTGGCGTGACCTGCCGATGAAGTACAACCAGTGGTGCTCCGTCATGCGCTGGGAGAAGGCGACCCGCCCGTTCCTGCGCACGAGCGAATTCCTCTGGCAGGAGGGTCACACCATCCACGCGACCGCCGAGGAAGCGCAGGAAGAAACGATGCAGATGCTGCACGTCTATCAGGAAGTGGCGGAAAACGTGATGGCGCTGCCGGTGTATGTCGGGCAGAAGTCGGAAAAGGAAAAGTTCGCTGGTGCGCGCGCGACGTACTCCATGGAAGCCATGATGCAGGACGGCAAGGCGCTGCAGGCAGGCACGAGCCACAACTTCGGCACGAATTTCGCCGAGGCGTACGGCATTCAGTTCCAGAACAAGGAAGGCAAGCTGACTTACGCCGAGGAAACGAGCTGGGGCGTATCGACCCGCCTGATTGGCGCGATTATCATGACCCACGGCGACGAGCGCGGCCTGCGCCTGCCCCCGCGCGTTGCCCCGATTCAGGCGGTCATCCTGCCGATTGCGGCGCACAAGCCGGGCGTGATGGAGGCGTGCGAGAAGCTGCTTGAGGAATTGAAGGCGGCGGACATCCGCGTCAAGCTCGACGACCGCGACACGGTGTCCGCAGGCTACAAGTTCAACGACTGGGAGATGAAGGGCGTGCCCCTGCGCCTGGAGATCGGCCCCCGGGATCTGGAAAACGGCGTGGTGATGGCCTTCCGCCGGGACACCCTCGAGAAATTCACCGTCCCCATGGCGGAGATTGCGGAGA
>OWIO01001935.1_pt1 | contig 14626 bp, 14 predicted proteins | sample 1733011 | NCBI WGS metagenome assembly OWIO01 (sample SAMN05065779, study PRJEB22554) | human gut metagenome | biome: ENVO:2100002; feature: ENVO:00000062; material: ENVO:00002003 | host: Homo sapiens | place: USA | reverse complement strand
AATACGCCCTTCTTTCCCCTGCAGCAGGTTTTCCTGTATGGTGAAATTGGCGATGCGTCCAGTAACTGCATCAATATTTGACGCAATTATCATTGCCGCATTTATAAGTTCTGTATTTAAAAATCCCCCTTGGATCAATGTCTTGCCGGTAGCAGCCTTATTGATAAAATCTTGTAGATTTTCATATCCCAAAGTAGTTACGATCTGCTCACTTTTATTCGATAGATCATCCATTTGAATAGATCCGATTCTAAACTCTCCGGTCCGTCCATTATAATCGAATCCGCGCATTTTTCCATCAACTATCCTAGCACCTCTAATACTACCGTCGTTGAGGTTAAAATAGCTTAAACCATCCAGTGAGGAAATTTTACCTACCGTAAGATTATCTCCATATATCGAGGCCATTCCTCTTGTTTCCATGAACAACCTTTTTCCATCTTGCTGAACTGGATACAATATGCCGAAATTGAACACATAATAGCCATCTATTGCATCGACATTATAGGTTTCTTCCGTAACCATCCATTGCGCATCAAGTACATCCCTGCTTGCTAAAATAGCTACGAAATAAATCTTTTCCGCGTCAAGAGAAGAATCAGAATATACCTGCGGTATTACCCATGTTGATGCCCTTTCATCACCAGCACCATACGCATAGTGGTGCAAACGATCTGCGCCTAAAGTAATGGAGGTAGATGAAAAATTTATATTTGTGGCATTCCCATTAAAATACGAAGTAAGTTCCATGCTATAATTCATGCTGTCAGCACCTACCATCAGCATCATAGTCTGGATAAATGTATCTTTTATCGTCCCATCAGGGTCGAAAATATTATCTCGCAGCAAAGCAAGCCCAGAAGCGTTTCTCCTAGCTTGAATAACAGCATTTTCCCGATCATTTCGCATTACGATCTGCTGTTGTTCGACATCCTGCTGAATTCTATTTAATGTAGTTGCTGTAGGTTCGTCCGATAATTTAGCATCAAAAGTATATATCCCATTTTCCGGTTTTATTGAAACAGATTGAATTATAATATTTTCATCCACTCCTAAATCTGTATCCTGAATATGTAAAAGATTCCCCTCCATCACTTTAGTAGCGATATTAGGGTGCGTTGCCATAAATACCTTCTCTACAGTTATATTGTAGGATACTTTTGCATGATCGTATTGATTAAGGTATTCCTGAGCTTTTGCTAATAATTTCTGTTCAGCAAATCCTACATAAATATCCGGCATATATAATTCCAATAGCACGAAATGATCGCCAATTGAAATATTAGTAATAGTGTCCGGCAACGTGAAATTATCATCCTGATTTCGGTTCAGTGTCAGAATATAGGTTTTATACCCTAACGTTGTTGTATCAGGTTTGACATCCGTTATTTCAAAATCATATCCCCCAAGCCTACCATCTTTCATGGATAGAGTGGCTCCCGTGGGAGACAAATGCTCTCTAATATCGAATCCTATATCTTTTATCCAAACTTTAAATGTTCCCTGTGAATCACTTTCTATAGGATTAACTTTAACTATTTCGTCAATACGTCCAGTCGCATCACTCGTTCCGCCTGCCGCGCGCAACTGATCGCCCGTAACGCCCTCTATTGAGGGATATATATCATCAAATGATACCGAAGCTTCACGTAATCCATATATTTTTTTATTTGCACTGTCAATATAATCTATCAGTGTCTTTTCATATCCCGGGAGCATCAGTGCCGGGATATACTGACTATCTGGAACTTTACCTCCCTTATTATAATCCCGAGGGAGATTTCTGTTAGAACCGTATGCACGTAGACGAGTGACTACCGCTTGACTATCGGAAGAAATGCGCTGAATATCATATAAACCATTTCCTTTCCCGTATTCAAAAGCATGGTCAATTATTTCCCCTACGCCTCCAATAACTATAGTACGTCCATTTATAAAAAAATTCAGGTCGAAAGATGATTTTGCCATTGCAAGCGCATCCCATACATTCGTTGAAGAAAAAGATAATTCTGCCCCTTCAACCTCTACACCTTCAGCTACGGTAACGTTCCATTTTTTATTGTCTGAATAGAGACGATCTAAGTTCACCTGTATCCGTTCCGCCAATACAGAAGCATTACCGAAAACAGACCATTCCGCAAGCCCTGTATAGTGCATTTGATTATCGGAAGGAACGATATCAAGCATGATACACCTTTCCAATTCATATTTTAGTGATACGAATTTTAGATCATAGGAAAAAGCATCACCGCAACTTCCGGCCGATGATCTCTTTTTTACGGAAGGGATATAATCCAGTTCAAAGCGTTCACTTTTATTATCTATAGTATATAAACAATAATCACCTGGTACAAAATCAATCTTTACAGGTGAAACTACGGTACAACTTATTGTCCGCTCCCCCATAAATGTTCCGGAATACAAAGGCTCCCCCTTTGCCAATATCGTGCCGTCTTTTGCGTATATATCCATTCTAAAGGGTAAGAATTATATTTTCTACCGGATCATTCACTTTGAAAGTCATTGAAAATTCTACTGTATCTCCAGAATTGTTCCGGCGACGAAAGGCTTTGGGAGAAAAACTTACATATCTCACACCCGAACGTCCGACACTAGTATATTGATCGTAGAATTGAAATGTCCCTTGTTTAACATAGTTCCAAAAGGCCCTTATTTTTTCATTAGCAGTTTCATAGTTACCGATGTACACAAAAGATATATCCATTGAATATGCCTTAAAATGGGTGACAGACGGAACGTATTCATCGTCCCCATCTTCGTCGGGCCAATCCGTTGAAGGCAGTTCTTTCATTTCCGGAACGAGCAAAAATGGAATAGACTGGACCATAATGCCCCATTCTGCAAAGCTGTCCTTTACAACAGCCTCACCATCTTTTTTCAGCAGAAAAGATTTATAGTCACTCATACCCTCCCATATTTAACAAATATACATTTTATTTAATAAACAATCAATATTATTGTGTTTGAAAACGCTTATCTTTAATCACCACATTTCCCTTAATTTTTATTTTACCACCATACAAATACACACAAGCCTTTTTTTCCCCTTTATTGCAGATAGTCACCATAGATTTATCATACACCTCAACATTTACTATTGAATCATCATATATATCTATTTCCAAGTGACTTTTATGCCGAACATATATTTTACCGAATGCACATCCATCATAGCTGACCTTCCCCTTAGATTGGCCGTTCACGACTAAATGCCGTAAGTTTTTTCCATAAACTTTCTCATCTACAAATATTCCATACTGTTGCATTTGGCTTCCAAAATGCGTTTTGAGGAACTCATTTGAGGGAAAATCATGCTCTATACAGAAATCAATCCCCTCTATATATTTTTGTGCCAACGTAGCCGTATCAGGATCGTCCCATTGTGTGATAATAGAGCAGTAAGCCCCTTCATTTATAGCCATCAGGCGTAATATTTCAGCTATATTTTTCATAAATTAAGCATTTACATTAACAGCATATCCCGCGCCAGCCTGCGCCCCAACTATAACCCTATTTAGGTTAGTAGAAATATTTTCAGCCGCCTCCGCAGTTCTCAACGCAGCATTAGCCGCCTGAAGTGCGGCAACAGCAGTATCCCGTGTATTAGATTCTATCGCTTTCAGAGTGGCCAGCATTACTCCGCCCGTATTTTGATTTTGCCGCAATATCTCCAACACCTGAGCCAACATAGCCCGTTTTACGGATACATCCTGCCGGATAGCATTCATATATGATGCTATTATACTGGCTGTATCCTCTGTTACTCCCTGAATTCCTGATTTAAGGCTCTCTCCGGCCTCATTGGAACCCATCAACAGTTCTTTTAATTCAGGTGTCAATTCTTCAAACACAGATGACCATATTCCAAGTACATTATTCAGATCATCCGTCAAACCCGGGAGCGTAGAAAGCACCCGGTCGATCACATTGCCCCCTTGCTTTATACCCCATTGACTAGAATACTTGTCGATAATATCTTGAATTGGTTCCTCCAAGAATTTTTGTACTAACATACGTTTAGCAATATCTGCCACCAATTCTTTCACTTTATCGTGCCAAGCCCCGGCATAGTCTTCCCCATTCTGGAATGCTTCAAAAAAAGCATCTGATAATTCAGCGGCAATGTCTTTCGCCGTACCTCCTACAATTTCATCACGGATTTCAGTTACTAGGTCATCAATCTGCTGGCTTACCTCTACAGCCTGGCGTTCTAGGTCTTCTACCTTGTCAGAATCCGATTTTTTCTTTCGGCGTTCCAAATCGGCTTGTAACAATAATTCCTGTTGTTGCTTTTGAAGGTTTTTTATCTTGTCAGCCTGAATATCATATACACCCCCGCCAGCAGTTTTATCAATCAATCGATCAAGGTCTTTAAACGCATTGCTGAGGCGCTTGACCCTTTTTTCGCTTTGCTCGATTTGTTTTTGTAGCCGGGCATCTGCTGCCGCAAAAATCCGTCCTATCCAACCTATTGTTTCTGTAACTACGGCTGTCACACCACCGAGAACACCGCCTTTGGCAAATCCTTCCCCAATGTTAGATATAGAACCCATTACCTGCGTTACGGTTTCCATAGCTTTTGCCGCATCTTCATTACCCATAGCATCGAACATGCCGGATAGCGCATTCGATACCCCGCCAATTAACTGGGCTGTCTGTGACACCGATGATCCTAAATGAGCGAGACGACCTTCAACACTATCCTTATTTCCCTCCTCATCTACCGGTGGGTTAAAGAGATTCTTTATATCATCTATCAGATTCTTGAAAGGATTCTTATTTCCTCTTTCCTGATACAATTTATCATAGGCCTCCCTTAATCGTTCTAACAGGGCTATTGTAAGAGTAATTTCCTGCCTGTTCCCTTCTTCATCTATGTAAAATGAAGATGCAGATATAGGTTTATTCGTTTTCTTATTACGATTTACAGTAGCATTTGAAAGGATTTCCTTAGCCTTTTTCATGCCATTTTCAATCTGTGAAACCGATTTATAAGCCGTATCTCCAAATATCTGCTCCCATACCGGGAGGAGCTGGATCAATTCTTCTTTTAACCGGGCTGTTTCCTCAGCTTCTTTAGCAATGGAAGAATCTAAAAATATAGCATAATCTTCCTTCGTAAGAACTTTTTCTGCATCCGCTCTTTCTTTGGCGTATTTTTTTTGTAAGGCTGATATTTTTTCCTCCACCGAAGCATAGTCTGCTACTGTCTTCGCTACATCGATTTTGATAGCAATTTCGCGGCTCTCAATTTCCGACTGTATTTCATCCATCAATTCCCGTATTCTTTCTGGCAATTTGGACTTTTCTTCATCACTTAGTCCTATCAAATCTTCAAAAGCGGTCTTTTCAAGCCCTCCTGTCGTAGCCAAGCGTTGTAGCTCACTTTTGGCATAATCTATATACGTCTGCATGGATTTAGCGGCATCACCGAACGACATGCGCCATGACATTTCTTCGTCGCCCGACAAATCGAATAATTGCTTAAAAAGATTGAATTTGTCTTTGTAGGAATCAAGGTTTTTCTTCATCCGGTCGAACATCGCATCTGTTCGCTTAATAAACTCATCCGCCTGTTGCTGATTAAGCCACGTATCAAATTTCTTTCGGATTTCATCTATTGGTTTACCGCTTATTTTGGCTATATCCTGAATGATCTGTTCTGCCCTATCCTTTAGATCAACCTCCGAAAAGTCAATCCCAAAAATGGTCTTTACTTGTTTGTTGGCCGTTGCCGTTCCTTCTTTTTCTGCAATCTTTCTATACTCGGTATAGGCACTTTTCAAGTTATCCAAGTCATCCTGTAGCGATTTGACTAGAGAATTTTCAAATGCCGTTTCTTCCTTAGCAGATTTAAGGCTTAAATTCAACGCCTTTGCAATAGCCTCTAAAGCCAACATCTGATTCTTGGCAGATTCAAGTGATTCCTTACCTCCAACTAATCCTGCCTTGCTTTCTCCCTCTAAACTTTTTACATCAGCTTTTAATCCTTTATATGCTTTTCGTAGGCGACCAATATATGCGAGCAAATTTTCATCTTCTTGGGGAGCATAGACTTTTCCCGATGTATTGTTCCCGATAGCCCGTTCAGCCTTACCGATCCATTCGACGGGATCTTTCGTAATCTTATCTATCTGCGCTTGTAAACCAGCTATTTTTTTCTTCGCAGAACTGACAGCATCCCCATACCCTTTATATAGGTCGATCGTCTCATTTAGCCGGGCTATCTCGTTTTCCTGTAGCTTCTTTTTGGCCTTATTTTCGGGATTATTATCCGTTATTTCTTCAGCAAGAGCCTTATATTTCTTATTGATCCTTTCCAGCGCATCCGCTTCAGCTTTAGTATTAACCGAGGACTGATTAAAAAGAATGTCTTGTGTTGATATTAATTTTTTAACCTCATTATCATAATCCGCAACCGTCCTACTAAGTGAGGAAATATACGAATCAAGGAGTGTCGTGTATCTACTGGTCTTTGTATTTGCAATCTGAAAGAGGCCGTTTGTGCCTGCGGTTTTTTCTAAAATATCTTCCCCTAAATATTGATTAATGAATTTTACTATTTCATTCATATTTCGGGAAACGTTTTTGATACCGGGTAGTATAAAATCAGGATTATTTTTAATTTCATCGACAATTAAATTTACAATATTATTGGCATCTTTCCCTTCAATACCAATTGATTGCAATTCGTCAAGCACCTGTTTTACGTATTTAGCAGATTTTTCACCATAATCCTCATTTATCTTCTGCATTCCTTTCTCATACGCATCCGCCTTAGCCTTATCATATATTGCCTGCGTCAAATTGCCGTATTCACCGGTCATGGCGCGTAAGGATTCTACGGTCAGCGTATTTACGTCCAGATATTCGCTATATGTGCGTTTGAGCTTCTGCATCAATTCATTTTGATGCATAGACCCGTCGTTCGCATTTACGATCTGATCCGCCAACTCTTTAAATCCTTCGGATAATTTACGGGCATTGAGGGCTGAAGATGTATTGATTTCCTCTAATTCTTTCCGAAGTTTATTGGCATTTTGATAGGCATTATAAAGAGATACCCCCAGAGCCACGACACCTGCCGCAATCAATCCTGCCGCATTTGCCTTTAAAAAAGATGTTACGCTTTTCATGGAATTACCTAGCAATTTATAAGCTGAGGCAATTCTTAATTGGGTCTTAGATAATTTAACTCCTGCCGTTGCTGCTATCTCTTGGGAGATAATCATTTGTTTTTGCCATGCAACAGCCGCCTTTGAAACTACTACATAAGAGCCATAAGCCGCTACTGCTACTTTTATTGCGTCGGCAATCTTTTCCCAGTTTCGGAACATTTCAGCGATCAGATCCACGCCCCCTTTCAGCACACCCGAGTTTGCATCGCCTATCTCGGAAAGCATGATATCATAAGCATCTTTAAGGTTGGAAATTTTACCGGCCAAACTCTCAGCCTGCTTCTCCTGCATCATGTAGAACATACCTCCCTCAGAAGTAAGCTCGGTAAAAATGTCCTTTATCATTCGGAAGGGAACCATCCGTTCTGAAATTTTTCCGAATACCTCTCCGGCAGATACAACCCTCCCTTCCAGTTCAGAAAATTTCTTAGCAAGCATATCAACCAACGGAATGCCCGCTTCCGTAAACTGTCGCAATTCCTGTCCGCGCAATACCGCCGCGCTACGTACCTGACCATACGCCAGAATGATACGGCCCATATCTACTCCCAAACCGGATGATACGTCAGCCAGTCGTTTCATCGTATCGTACAGTTCATCCATCGGCACACTGAACGCCGAAAGTTGCTTAGTAAATCCTACCAACTCCTTGAACTGGAACGGGCTCACAATCGAAAGTTCTTTGATTTGACCGAATACCCGGTCAGCCCCCTGTACATCCTGAAGAATAGCACGGAGGGAGATCCTTTGCAGTTCAAACTCCCCGCTTACTTTTGCCAGGTTCGTCACAAACCTTTCCGCCGCAAAAATGGAAACATAGGCTGTCCCCAAAGTCGTAAGGTTGCTTAAAAGCCTTCCTTGCAAGGAAAATCCGGAATTCACATTCGATGCGGAAGATGCCACATCTCGATTGGCAGATGCTAATCGGCGTTCTGCCTGTTCCTGTTGTAATGTCGCTTTAGCGGCCCGAGCCTTGGCCGCAACAGTGCGTTCGGTTTCTGTAGCTACGCGTTGTTGTATCAATACACCTTGTTCCTGTACTTTTATCGCCCGGGCTTCATCAGCGGTAAGTCCGGATACCTTTCTACGAAGGTCCAGATATTGACTTACACTGATGTTCAGTTCTTTCGCCTTTGCGATGTCGGCATCTATCTTTGCGTTGTAGTCATTATCTTGAAGAAAGACTTTAAAACTTAATTCCTCGACATTAGCCATCTTACTTCAGTATTTCTGTAAGGTTTATTTCTTCTTTTTCCTGCGCCATTTCCTGCTCTCGGCGGCGCTTTTCATAGAATTTTTTCATAGATTCTTCATTGAGACGGATACATTCATCATCCGGCACAATAACGCCACTTTTATTGCTTTTCGATCCCTTTTCTTCCGGCACTTCCATGATATGAGGGAGGTCGGCTATCATTAGCTCTATTTGCGGATTGGTCAGCACGCATCTGTATCCCCATTCAGGCACAGAAATCAACCCACCGAAAAGTGTCAGGCTTCGGGCGTAGGAGGGGAATTTTTCAAGGAATGCTGCTTTGCGGCCGATATAAGTTCTGCTTGGTATAACTCGGCTTCTTTTTCCATCATCGTCATCCAGTCGTTTCTCATATCCAGCGTTAATACCATATTCATCCAAAACGCATAGACAGGAATTTTTTTTTTACCCTCCATGATTATTGGCATCAATTGGTCCTGGGTGTACTGCCGCACAAAAGCATACCACCGCCATAAGAATCCATAGAAAAATTTAAGAGCCCAATAACCATTCAGAACAAAGACAGCCGCCATTTTATGATTGAAATACGGGTCCTCTTTTATCCTTTCCGCCGCATCTATCTCCCGGGACAGATCACGATGTTCCCATAAAGCAGTCATCTTTTCGATGGTATATGGCTTCATACCCCGTATCCTCACTTTTCTGCGTGTTCTCGGGATAGCGATCACCTCTGGGATATCAGTCGCTATATCCGCCATTCTTTTTCGTGCCTTTGCGTCTGGATGGGTCATATTATCAGATAAAAAAGAAAGGCGGCGGTAAATCCTCCGCCTTTCCTGTTCGACGTTATTTTATCGAGCCTGAACCGGATTTCGATTCAACAGAAAGCGAAGCGGGTGCTACTCCCGCCGATTTCAGCACCACAATATCGGGTTGCCCCTCTGTCGTATTGGTTAGCACCGTTCCATTCAGCGTTAATCCCATTGGACTGGTTGTAACATCACCCCAGTTTATTACTGCCATTAGTGTGACGTTCATAAAGGCAATTGACGTTTTACGACTTTTGCTTTCGAGCATCATAGTGACATTTTTTCGCTTGCCGTCTAAACTGTATCCGGTGGCATCTTTGTACTTGGTCGTTCCGTCGCTTCCCGTGATACCCGTTGTCAACGTAGGCTGTATTTTGGATTTATTGAAGAAATAATCCATTACCGGAATAGCAATCGAAGGGAAAGTCCCTGCTATTGTAAATTCGCCCGTTGTTGGAATTGTATCTATAGGCAAATCACTTTGGTCAATCCGAATATCATTGTTGGTTGGCTCCGCCTGAGTGATTGCCAGCGTTCCTTCAACTGTAAACAATTGGTCTGCGTCGTCAAAAGTATTGTCTGTCAACGTCCCGACTTGATCCACTACCCTGAAACTCGCATTTCCTGTCATCAGGTCTTTTAATGCTTCTTTGTCTATCGTTCCTGCCATTTTTATTAATTTTCGATTATTGTACTTATATTTATCATTCTTACTGTAAACCCATATCCATCAGGCACATCTGCAATTGTTCGCGGCTCATTAAGCAAAAGAGTACCTTCTTGTCTTGGTAATAGGGAATCTACTTTCCTAAACATAACAGAAAGCCTATTTCCGTTTTTTTCTTCCGCGATATTCCGAACATATAGGTCTATCGAGCATGTAGTACGACCATAAGCAGCCATATCAGATACACTTCCGGTCAGCTTTACCACGACAAAATCATTCATGGTCTTCTCTATCGTTTTAGGCCGGGAACCTTTAAATATATTCTCAGATATTCCGGCTTTCTGAACCATCCCTTTCAGGATGTCTTCAATAGCACTTTGATCGTAATTGACGCTCATCTTCCCACTGGTTTGAAATAGCTCCCGAAATCATTGGCCACATCTTGCGCGGTAGTTGTCAGTATATCCCTTTCTTTTACGAAAGAGTACGTTGATCCCAGCATCGGCAACGACATATCCGCAACTATTACGGCATCGTAACCATCCGAAGAAGGCACATAGGATGCGATATAATCTTCCACTTTGCCCTTATAGGTTCCGCCCTCAATATAAGTTCGGCTTGCTAAGAGAGCCCCGCTATGAAATAATGCATATCCGTATCCATCCCGTGTATTCAAGTGTTCGTCTGTCGCTATATGAAGCGACAAAGCAGTTTCTACCGCCGATTCGCACATTCTTACCAGCCCATCTTCCAGAGCCTGCGAAACATTTCTTTGAAAACGCCCAAAAGCATTTTCAATCTTCCTGTCGTTAGATTGCCGCTCGGACATATCAGTTCTTTGTTTCGTTAAACCAGATATTAGCCCCCATGTTATACACCTTAGAATCAACCAATGTTCCCCGGTAGGTTCTCTGGTAATCGGTCATTTCTACTATATCTCCCGGTAACAGCAATACTTTGTGTATTGGAAGCCCTAGCAAAATATCCGCAACGATTACCTGCCCTGTGGTCCGAGACTTGTGTTTTTCCCGATACCCGCATTCACTCTCGAACACCAATTCCGGAGGATAAGGGATTCCGTCTTTATCGGAAACGTTCCCGTCCTCCCCCTTTACGGGTCGGTATATTTTGACCCGATGCGGAAATCTTGGATTATCGATCTTCGTCATAACATGGAAATGATCTTTATCTTACCTGCACTTCTACCCATAGGATCTCCATAATCCCGATAAATGGACAGCGCCCTTTCTTCCAACCTCTTTTTGTCGTTGACAGAAAGCGTCTTGCTTTCATCTTGGTGCGCCCATCCATTGTCAGATTCTCTGGCTCCTTGCACGGTAGACGATGTGGTCGTTGCCCACATCAATATGTCCGCATAACAGAGGTCCAGAATTTTTTTTTCAACATGGGCCACATCCTCCCCGCATTTTATTCCTCGATCAATGAAGATAGAATTCAGTGCACCGTCCGGAATATCGAAATCTACTTTCCCCCGCAGATAATCTTCCACGCTCACATAGAAAATGGCTTTTATCACTACATCAACTGATGAAGCTATAAAAACATAAGGACTGCTCTCTTTTTTGCCATCAGCCAATTGAAAGTATTTGAACTTCCACCCGTCGCCGGGGTTAGCTAACAGTTCAACAGGATCACCTTCTTTATATGATCCTTCGCCGCCTACCGTTCCTTGGCCTTCTATGTTTACGAGGACGTTCATCACATTATCGTCAAGTAGAACATGTATTTTGGTTTATCGGGTACGACCAATGCCGTGCATTCAGATTCTATGTACTGAGTGTTGGTCCGTAGATCGTATGTTTGTTTGAGAACCATGCGGCCACCATCATAGGTCGCAACTCGTGCGGCCGGATCATCCACCCATATCGGTTCTACCACCTTAATTTCTCCCAAGGCTCCATCTGGCACTAACACCCACGTGTTTTCCTTAAAAGAGATAATCTGCGGTTTTACGATCTTCCGGGTTTTCTTGTCGAAAGATTCCACCGATACGATGTTTTCATTCACCTCGATGGGCGCACCAATCAATCTCTCCAGAATGGTTTTAGCTTCATCGTCAGTAATATTGGCTCCAATTTGTTTAGCCGCTTCCTCTCCTGCAATGGGGGATTTAGCCCATCCTATAGCAAGTCTTACCGCCGAATGGCTCAGGGTTTTATCAAATGTGCTTTTTCCTACTTCAAAATGGCGCCTCAACACTCCTTTGCGGGTTGCTAATGTTACCATATCCTTCAGGTCGGCAATAGGATTACTCTTGCTGCCTTCCGTTCCATTGTCATCGATAAACCATCGTTTATCTCCGGTCAATGCCTTTTTGTTTGCAGAAGGGATGTTAGCTTTGAATTCAATTTTCTGAATACCTCCCGGATTGTTTTCCGTAGTCAGCATAAAGCCACCGTTGGATATCATCTGGTCTCGTTGATAGGTCAACGTATTGTAGTTGCCGACAATCAGCTTTTCCGAGTGATTGAACAGGAGCGTAAGCATATCTTCTCGCAGGTTCGGAGACATCATTCCGCCCATCTTCTTAGACAGGATTGCATGGTCACGCAGGATCTTTTCATTCAGCGCATATCCATGTTTAAAGCGTGGAATTTTCCCGCTGGATAGTTCTACTTCCTCCGACGACTTATAAGGAGCCGGAGAATCTATGTCCACATACGTAGCCATTGTATATATAGCCAATTCCGCTTCGATCTGGTCATATGCGAAATCAAGCTGCATATACGGTGACCAAGCAAATCCCGGGGTTCTAAGCCCGTTTTGCGTATCAGCCATCATTTTGTCTACGAACTCCTGATACGTAGTCTTACCGAGTCCCAGCCCGATAAAATCATAAAAACTTATTGGTCTTCTCTCCATTTTTACACTCCTGTTTGAAATTTGATCTGCGGTAAATTATCCTTCACGCACTGAGGCACAGGTTGTATCCTGTCGGCCATCACCTGTCCATGATATACTGATGCCACGGTTCCTTTCGTGTCTCCTATTTCTGGTACGACATCATTCTCTGTCAATCCCGTAGGGACACAATACATCTGCACGGAGGCTCCGGCAGCAACAGCCCCTACAAGAATATCCCCTTTTACCAGGGTTCCGAGCCCGCCGGCTGTAATGGTGAAAGAGCTCGTTCCGTCTCCATTGTCCGTTATTCCGGTTACTGCCACGGCCTTTCCTTTTGCATCGACTGTTGCCGGAGCCTTCATAACAAAAGTGCCTTCTCTCAATTGTGGAAGCGCTCCGGCAGAATATACCTTTACACTGGTGCTGTCTGCGGTTACAGCCTCTGCCACTTCATAAGTGTCCAGTACTTTTGCCGTTCCTCCGGCTCCGTCCACTTCCACAAGAGTACCGGCAGGAAGTACCTCGCCCACTTTAGGCAATACTTCCAATACTCCGCCACTGGTCTCTTTCTCGTCCACCCTCAGCCATACGGGATAACCGGATCCTATACTCTTTTTATTTGCCCCATACGTATTATACATTGCTTATTTACTATTAGTTTTGTTATTTTACTTTTGTGCCGGATTCCTTTCTTTCAGAATCTTTTGATGCAGTTTATCCAACAGATCATCATCAGATGCATTGTTGTTCCCGGCATTTACCCCAGGGACAAGACCATCACCATACAATTTCTTGTATTGTTCATTGTATGTCCCCTTACATTTATCAGCGAGTTGCTCCGGAGAAAGATCAAGGTCCAATCCGGACAACTTCAACGAAATATCCAAAACGGCCTCATTGTCAGCGCCGTTATTTTTCAGTATATCCCGTACCTTTTGCTCGATCTCTTTTCTTTTACCAGCTTGCTTTTGTTCTTCCACGTAAGAAAGAACTGCATCAAGTTTCTCCTTCAACTCGCTGTCCGAACCATCATCAGCCGTTTTATCTTTAGCTCCGGGTTCTACAGGGTTTTGCCTTGTAGCTGCCGCCTTTGCTGCCTCAGATGCTACGCTGTTTATATTCCCTTGCACTTCATTTCTCAGAAATGAAACAAACGGCATTGCTACTTCCTCGATCTGTGATTCTTCACTGACCGACACCGCAATTATCTTTGCCAGCTCTCTGACAGTCCGGTCGTTTATGTCGGTTTTGCCGACATTTCCCCCCGCATCGGTTTTGCCTATGCGCTCTTTTAGGAATGAAAAGATTTTGTCTTCCATTTTTTATTATTATGTTTTAAATAAAAAAGCCCGACAACCTTATTATTGGCTGTCGAGCTTCGCTCAACTCTCTAATATGAATACTTAACAAAAACTACTTCTATGTTTTCTTCTGCGGCCCGATCTTCTTACAGTGCAGCCGATCACCCTCTTTAGCTCTGATGAAAGGCTTACATTTCTGTACATTTTCTCTTTTCCCCTGTCACCAAGCCTTAAAAACGGTGGATATAATGCCTTTATTGCTTTTTCCACCTTGTCTGGATATGCCTCGAAAAACTTCTTTTTCGTCCATATACTCCCGGTGTCATCCACCAAATCCATACCATCAAACAGATGGTTCAACATGTCAATAACTGACATTTTTGTGATCTGCACGTCCGGATGTGGATTATTTATGATTAAGCACATCCGTCCTCTGCAATATCCGGCGGCATCATTTCCGTCCTTATCCTCTGCATTTCTCACAGAACAAATATAGAATAAAAAACAAACAAAGTCAACAAATAAATGAATATTTTTTCAATTATTTTCGTAAATATATAATTTTATAC
>OWIO01001930.1_pt1 | contig 14639 bp, 10 predicted proteins | sample 1733011 | NCBI WGS metagenome assembly OWIO01 (sample SAMN05065779, study PRJEB22554) | human gut metagenome | biome: ENVO:2100002; feature: ENVO:00000062; material: ENVO:00002003 | host: Homo sapiens | place: USA | reverse complement strand
TAATGTTTGAGGATTACTCGGATATCCTTTCACCGGAGGAGGCCGCAGAAGCCCTTAGGATCGGCGAGAATGCGATTTATGAATTGCTGAACAGCAAAAAACTCAGTGCCTATAAAAACGGCCGCAACTGGCTGATCCCAAAGGAAGCTGTGCGAAAATATGTTGTAGAGCAGTCAAAGCTGGAATGATCCACAAAACAAGGTCCGAATCAGGAACGATTCGGACCTTGCTTTGCTTTTGTGATCAGTTCAAGGATTCCCTGCAAGGTTTTGTCGATGCTTTCCTTATAAGCAACGTCAAGCTGACTGATTTTTGATGTTGTATCAGACCATACGCTTTGATTGACCGTATTCCCGAACAGCAGTTCATCGCTGCTGCAGGAAAGAATCTTGCAAACCGTCATAAGCGTGTCCAGACTGAACGCAGAATCGCCCAACTCGACATTTGCCAAAAAGCGCGGACTGAGAGAACAGAGCTCGCTGAGCTGCTCTCTGGTGTATCCGGCAGATTCGCGTTTTGCCCGAAGCCGCTTCCCAATTTCTGCTTTTGTTTCTTTATCCACGAAATCACCTCTAATCACAAGTTTAATATGTGTTATAAGAGGTTGAATGTGATAAAAATTCATGTAAAATATGTGATATAGAGTGATACGGAAGAAAAGGGAGGTCTTTAGATGAAGTTTCGGCTGCTCGGTCAGGACGTAGCAATCAGCGAAGCGGCAGAAAGCTACAACACATATCGGAAACTATTCATTGGACAGGCCAAAACTGCGGCCAATCAATTCTTTGATATGTATGAAAGAAACCAGTCGCTGGAAGACGTTGTGAGAAAAACACCGGATCAAATTGCAGCGTGTATTGCGCCGTCGGTCGAGCTGTGTATTCAGATACTGGTCGACCACGGTGTTTATACCATTGACCGCGAACAATTCTCCAGCACATATCGGTCTTATCTGGATCGATGGAAGAAAGCGTATGAGGCGATCTGCGACCAGTATGACAGCATTGTTTCTGAGCAGGAGGAGCTGGATCAGTATCGTGTTGCGCGCCGGGAGAATCGCGGCCGCTGGGTCGGCGGAGGTTTCGGCGTCGGCGGTGCATTGAAAGGAGCTGCGACCGCAGGGGCTATGAACATGGTATCCGGCGCTGCACACAGGGTCGTAAACGGCGTCGGAAAGATTTTCTCATCATTATCTGCTTCAAGCGAAATGCGGAAGATCTTCAATGACAGCAAAACACGATCCAGTTTGGCCAGAAGCGTCTGGAATACAGTTTTTTATCTGCATTACGCGCTGATCGACTGCTTGGATCGTACCGGGGCTGATCACCTGCCTTATGAGGGACGCGAAACCTCAGGTATGGATCAAAAGGCAACCGCGATTCTGAATAATATCGGGCATATAGCCGACGCCTCTCAACGGCGCGAGGCGTTGTTGGAGGCCTTTCGGATCGACCCATATCTCTCTGACTGGTATTTGCTTGCGCTGCAAAGCGATGGCGATCCGGATGGGAAGCTGCAGGAAGCTGCAGATTATTTTGATATTCCCGGCATTACCAGTACAAAACAATAACAAAAGCGACCAACCTTTTACAGTCGATCGCCTTTGGCTTGGTCATTTATTCTGTGTATGCATACGGCGGTAGCCAGCGGCAGCTGGCGCGGGGCTGAACGGCAGTAGTGCGGTGCCAGCGGCAGCAGCTTGATATAGTCTACAAATCCCTCATAATAGTGGTATCCGCGACAGCGGAAATACACTATTCATAAAAAAGACTTTCTCGATTGAGCAGCGGGGAAAGTGTGAAGGGGGCAAAAAGTCCCCTTCGCGTTCAATCAAAAGGTTTTCCGAACTTTTTGAAGTTCGGAAAAGCGCACGCTGGCTTATCAATGATTTTCGGCAATTTCTTCGTTCTGCCGTCCTTTTCCCAGTTCATGGCCGGCAGTTCGTTACAATTTGCCGGAACCGGGAGACGCGGAAGGCGTTCCCCCAGGGGGAGCGTCTTCCGCGTCTTGTTTCGTTATCTGCTGTTGGCCCGGCTCCAGATCTTTTCCAGCGCCACCCAGTCGCGCTGCGGGAGCTTGTCGTTCCAGGTCTCGACGCGCTTGCCCATCTGATAGGTGTGGCTGTTGGTGGCCTCCATGATCGCCTCATAGAACCAGTCTGCCGTGGTGCAGTCCGGCCAATCGATGCGGCCGGAGATCTTCATGTGAGACTTCGACGGCTTGCGGCCGAGCACGCGGTTGACGATGGCGCAGGCCTCGGCGCGTGTGATCCTGTTTTCAGGTTTGAACGAGCCGTCGGAATAGCCCTCGATCAGACCGCTGTCCTTTGCTGTGGTGACGTACGGGGCGAACCAGTCGGTCGTCTTCACATCAGTGAAGTAGCTGTAGACGGCGGAGCCGTTTGTCTGCGCGAAGCTCACGGCGATCTTGGCGAATTCCGCGCGCGTGATAGGTGCGTTCGGACGGAAGGTGCCGTCGGAGTAACCGCCGAGGACGCCCATATGACAGAGCGTGGAAACGGCGTTGTTGTACCACTTGTCGGCGCTCACGTCGGAGAAGTTATTCTCGGAAGACCAGTTCCGCTGGCGGGCATCGTCGGTCAGCAGGCGGAAGAAGATCGTTGCGACCTCCGCACGGGTGATCCTGCCGTTCGGGCGGACCGTACCGTCGGAGTAGCCAATCAGATAGGAATAGTGATCCTTGGTATTGAGACATGCGGCGGCGATGATGGACTTGGGAACGTTCCAGTCGATTTCGGTCGTTTCTTCCTTATAGTCGCAGTAGTTGCATTTACGCGTCACGGTTCTGGTATAGGAGCCGTCTTCCTGCTCGGCCCAGTCGGTGGCGGTAGTTTCGACCTTGTTGTCCTTGTAGCCCTCTGCATACAGGATGTCGTTTGCGCCGGAACCGCCGTTATCATAGGTAACGCCGTCTACCGTGACACCATCGGTATGGTATGCCTTGGCATCGACCATTTTGCCGTCCTCCCAGACGGTGGTGCCGCCAAAGTTGACAACGGTTTTGCCTTTGTTATTTGAGGCAGCTTTTCCACCGAAACCGAAAAGTCGGGAGCAGGTATCCTTATCCGCATCTACCCCAGTTACGGTGGTATTTCCAGAAATATTCAGAATGTACTTGAACTTGCCCATATTGCTGTCGTTGATGTTCAGCACGGGCTTCAAGCTTTTGCCGGTATTATTAACCGTGCAGTTCTTAAAGTTGACCGTAATATCCTGCTTGCCTGCACCATAGTCGGTATAGACATTGATGACCTTACCGGAAGAGTTAAACGTGCAGGTGTCAAAGGTCATGGTAGGTGAACTGTACGTCCAGATTGCATAATCTCCGCTCGGGCAGTTGAATGTGGTATTCGTAAACTCTGCGGAAGTATAGCCCCAGTAGAAGGTCTTGCCATTGATTATACAATCCTCAACAACCGTATTATCCGCCCGAATAAAGCCGAGATAATCTTTGCTCCCAGCCCGCAAAGTCAGATTCCTGAATGTAATTGTCTTTGCACCGTCGAAACAGTAATCGCCGTCATATTCTCCATTAAAGCCTTCCGGAGTTGGGTTTGCACCAATATACCAGTTGGTCTTATCAGTTCCCTGACCCTCAAAGGTCAGGTCTTTGCCTTTGGTATGTCCTTCGCTGCTGACGTTGTACAGCGTATAGTTACCTTCGCCAAGCACGATGGTATCTCCGCTTGCCGCTGCGGTAACAGCCGCTTCCAGCGTCTGATACACTGTTTCGCCAATTTTGGCCCCTCCCGCAGGGATCAGTTTTCCCGTAGCATCTTCAGCAAACACTGCCGTGGGCAAAAGCGTCACAGCCATGCAGAGAATCAGCAACAGGGATAAATGCGTTTTTTCATTGACTTTCCTCCATATGTTTGAAGTATCTATATAAAGCCCGCCTTGCGGCAGGACAGATTTTATCTGCCGTACAGCTTTTGCCGGCAGTCCCGGCACAGCCGCACCTCTGCGCCCCCGTGCGGGAATAGACAAACGCTTTCCACGTATGCCCCAGGGGGCACTGCCACCAGACGCGGCGGTGGCTTCCGGGCGTTACCATCTCCGGCGTCAGGTTTCCGTTGAGGGTCGGGTGCCACTGCGCCGCCACATCCGGCGCTTTTGCGGCAAGATCGTTGAACCCTTTCTGCACCATTTTCCCGCTACAGATGGGACAGCCTGTTCGTAATTTTTAGGGGCTGCCTCTTAGTGAGATAGCCCCTTTATTATATCACGGGTCGATTCTATCCGCAATAGCTATGCTGGCAAAACCTGTACTTTTCTTATTATTTTTTACAGTTTCTGCGCCCGTCTGAGAAATGTTTTGTGGGTAACGCTTATCATATTGAAACACTCCTTTCTAGGGTGTATCTGAAAACTCCCAACGCACCCGGACAGCGGATCTTTTCACGCTGCGCTGCACCATTTTTCCTTGAAATACGTCAGTATTCCTGCGAAAAAATGTCTTGCTCAGCGCAAAAATTTCTCGCTGCCGGTCACATTGGGAGTTTTCAGATACACCCTAAAAACGAAATGAAAGACTGTCCTGATACTCCGAGGGTGTTTTCCCGGTGATTTTTTTGAAGGTGCCGGAAAAATATGCAATATCGCGGTAGCCGCAGGCCTCCGCAATCTCGTAGACTTTCAGCTTTCCCTCGCGCAGCAGCGCCATAGCCTTCTGGATGCGGCAGCGCGTAAGATACGCGCCGAGCGTCATATCCGTTTCCTTTTTGAACAGGTGGCTCAGATGTCCTTCGCTCAGTCCCAGCTGCGCTGCCGCCTGCCCGACGGACAGATCGCCGCTGCCGCAGTTTTGCTCAAGGTACACCATTGCCTCGCGCACATAGCGGCTCTTGGGGCCGGGCTTCACGCCGGGAAGCGGCTCTGGCTGCGGTGCGGTTTGTGCGGCGATGCGCTTTTGCAGCGCCAGAACGGCGTTTTCCAGATCGCCGTCATGAAAAGGCTTCAGCAGAAAGTCCACCGCGCCCAGACGGATGGCCGTCTGCGCGTAGGCGAACGAATCGTAGGCGGTCAGAATGATGACATACGCGCGGCTGCCTGCTTCGCGCAGCCGCCGCACCATCTCCAGCCCGTCCATCTTCGGCATTTTGAGATCCGTGATGATAAGCGTCGGCTGGCAGTCCTCCGCGACGGCAAGGGCCTGTTCGCCGTTGGCGGCTTCGCCGACCACGATGCAGTCCAGCGCCGCCCAGTCTACTGCCATGACGATACCCTTGCGGATCATTTCCTCATCCTCTACAACCATTACCCGCATCATACGCCGGGCCCTCCCTTCGCGGGCAGGCGCGCAAGAATACAGGCGCCGCCGCCCTCCGGATTTTCAAGACGCAGACCGAACGCGTCGCCGTAATGCTTGCGCAGGATCGTGTCTACATTTAATAGTCCCAGATGTCCCGTCTGCGTTTCCGGCGGTTTGTAAGGCCCCAGAAGGTCCGGCGGGAAGCCGCAGCCGTTGTCCCGGACGCGGATCTCGAGCACGTCCTGCTCCGCAAGCACGGCCGTGACGGAGAGTTCACCGTGTTCTACACCGGAAAGGCCGTGCAGAATGGCATTCTCTGCCAGCGGCTGCAGGAGCATTTTCGGAACCATGCACGAAAGAAGCGCCTCCGGCACGGCTTCCGTGTATGAGAAGCTTTCCGACAGGCGGATGCGCTGAATCTCGACGTACCGGCTCAAAATCTCCAACTCCCGCCGCAGGGGGACAAATTCGTCCGGCGTGATGCAGAAGCGAAGGATATCGGCAAGATTCGTTGACATCAGCGCCACCTGCGGCACTTGATTGATTTTGCTGATCCACTTCATGGTGTCGAGCGTGTTGCACAGAAAATGCGGGTTTAGCTGCGCCTGCAGCATGCGGATCTGCGCGCGGTTAAGTGCGCGCTGGTTTTCCAACAGTGCCTGCTGGTTGTGCCGGAGGGCGACGACCATGGTGTTGAACTGCTGTGCCAATTCGCCCAATTCGTCATGCCGGCCGGCGGGAACGGGAACCTGCACGTCCAGATTATTTTTCCCGACCTGCCGGATGGCGTGATGCAGTCTGCCGATCGGTTGGAAGACCTGCCGGCTTAGCTGCAGGCTGAGTACGACGCTTAAAATGATGCAGGCCAGCGCGCACAGCGCGCTCACCGAGTACAAAAGCCGGAGTGTTCCGGCGCTGAGCGGCTGCGGCTGCTGCAGGACGAGATACAGACCGGTTTCGGTATGCTGCCGCACGGTATAGGAAACATCGGCAGACAGACCGGTGAGCGCCTTGCCGGACAAAAGCTGCCCGCGCAGCGCGTCGGCGAGGCTCTGGGTCTGTGCCGGCTGCGTACAGTAGACCGGACGCCAGCGCGCGTCGAGCAGAAGAAGTTCGTTCTGCGCACCAGCTGTGCCGCCGAGCAGTGTCCGCAGCTGCGTTTCCAGCATGCCGATGGTGAGATATCCGACCGGCGCGCCGTAGCGGTCGGTCAGGAGCATCGCAGCGTGCAGAAGCGGCTCGTCTGTGTCGGCCGGATCTTCTGCCGCGCTGCACACCAGAACACCGGTTCCGGCGCAGGCTGCCTCGTATAAAAGGCCCCAATTGGTCGGCAGCGACCGGATTTCGGGCGCTGTCTGTGTCGAATAGCGCCAGCGGCCGCTGATATCGTAAAGGTCAAAGCGTGCAAAGCTGCGCACGGACTCTGTAGCGTCGAACAGCTGGCTGTAGACCGCCGTGTCCTCCGCTTCTGCGTCAAACAGCGCCTGTGCAACGAGTGGATTGTGCTGCAGGGATGCGGCTGTCTGCAAAAAACCGCTGTGCAGCGTATCAAGCGCCTCGCAGGAGGCGGACAGCTGCTGTTGGGCCGTCTGCTGGGCGTTCGACGTCATGCGCAGGCGGAAAATCTGCAGCAGCAGACCGGAGCACAACAGCATCGGCACCAGAGACACGGCCAGAAACGCCGCGTTCAGCCGCTGACGGAAGGAGGAAAAGTGAAGCCGCTTCATTGTTCCGCCTCCGTCCCGAGATAAAAGGCCCAACTCATCAGAATTGCTTCGCGGTGCTCGCTTGCCCAGCTTACGTCATACGCGACCTGACGAATGGCGGATAGTTCCGGCAGTTTGCTGGCAGGACTCACGTCGCTGCGCACCGGGCGGCGGTAAAAATCAGACTGCAGCAGCTGCTGCACGTCGTAGCTGACGGCAAAATCGAGAAACAGCTTTGCGTTGTCGGGGTGCGGCGCGCCCTTCAGCGCGGCGCAGCCGTCCGGTACGCAGCTTGTGCCGTCTGCGGGGTAGACCATGGCGATCCCGTCCCCAGCAGCAATGCGCTTGCGCGCGGTCTCCTCCAGCGTGATGCCGACGAGCGCTTCGCCGTTTGCAACGGCGGAAATGATCGCACCTGAACCGGACAGGAGCTTTCCGTCCAGGTTTTCCGCAAATGTTTGCAGCACCTCATCCGCGTCGCCGCCCAGCGCGCAGAGCATCGTCACGAGCGCGGTATAGCTCGAGCCGGAGACGGATGGATCGGCAAAGGCGATCTGCCCGCGCAGCGCAGGGTCGAGAAGATCGGCCCAGCAGCTGAGCTGTCCGGAGGACAGCAGCTTCGGATTGTAGACCAGCACGACCGGAAGCGAGGAAAACGGCGTCCAGCTGCTGTCCTGCGCACGGTACTGCGGCAAAATCTGCTCCGCGCCGCGGCAGACGTAGGGCTCAAACAACGCCCGGCAGGCTTCGAGACTCTCGACGCCGCCGCCGAACATCACGTCGGCCCGTGGTGCGTCCTGCTCCTTTTGCAGCTGCTCAAGCAGTTCGTTTGTGCCGCCCTGTACGACCTCGACCCAGATTCCAGTGCGCGATTCAAATTCCTTGACGATCGGCCACCAGACCTCTTTTTTGTGCGAGGTGTACAGAACGAGACGCTCCGATTCATCCGGCGCGTAGGCGGCTGTATCCTGTGCGGCGGGCGCGCAGCCGGTCAGAAGAGCGAATGCTATACATAATATCAGAATGCGTATGTGTTTCATAGTTTCCGTGTCCTGTAGCAGCGAGAACGAAATTCTCTGTTATTTTGCCCTGATTATAACATATCTCCGGCTCGGTTTTCATTGAATTTTTAAAATTATCGCAGAGAATCACAAATAATCGCAGATTTGTCCACTGTTCTTTTGTGCAGAAGCACCGTAAAATGAATGCATACGATGCAGAATATCCTTTCGATGCTGCACGGAATCAAAATTTTATCAGGAGGAATATCAGAATGAAGAAGATGCTTGCGCTTCTGCTGGCTGCTGTGATGGTTCTGTCCATGGCTGCCTGCGCTGCCGCTCCGGCGACGACCCCGGCTGACACGCCCGCTCCCGCAGAAGATACCCAGACGACCGAAACCACTGAAACCACTGAAACCAACGAAACCACCGAGGCTCCCGCAGAGGAAACGCCCGCTGCCGAGCCCGAAAATCTGACTGCGACCCAGCAGATCATCAAGGAAGCCGAAGGCATGACCCTTGAAGAGCTGGCGAAGAAGGCCATTGAAGAGTCCAACGGCAAGATGTTCTACGGCGTCGGCAACTCCAGCCGCGGCAAGAGCGCCCTGCCTCTGTTCATTGAGTATCTGCAGTCCATCGATTCCAGCTACAACATGGAGTTCGAGTGGCAGCAGCCCAAGAACAACAAGATCTTCGATCAGCTGACCGCTGACTCCCTGAAGGGCACCGGCACGTTCGCCATGACCCTCATTCAGGACGGCAACCAGATCGAGAGCAAGATGGTTCAGACCGGCATCCTCGACACCTTCATCCCGAAGGACTGGGCCGATGCCAACGGCACCACTGCCGACGCCTACACCGGCTTCCTGCCGCTGCAGACGCTCAACAAGGTCTTTATGTACAACTGCGTGGGCGACAAGACCTACGATAACTGCTGGGACTTCGTTGCCGAGGGCGAGCATGGCCTGTTCATGGACATCGACTCCGAGATCGTCGGCAAGAACTTCCTGTACATGCTGACCCGCGACGACTACGCAGCGTGGCTGAAGGAGTCCTTTGAGGCTCTGTCCGCTGACGAGCAGGCATACTTCCAGCCCACTATCGCAGAGATGGAATCCGAAGCTGCCGACCTCGGCCTCGGCGCTGACGGCGCTTACGCGCTGGCATGGATCAAGCTGTGGGTCGAAAGCTACAACGCCCAGACCGACGACGGTCCCATCTGCAACACCCTTGTCGACGCTTCCGCGAAGGATCAGTTCGGCCTTCTCGTTTACTCGAAGCTCCGCTCCGTCGAGGAGTCCAGCTCCGTCTCCGTCAACAACATCAAGGTCGCCGCGTATGAGGACGGCTATCAGGGTATCGGCGGCTATGGCTACTGCCATTACCTGTTCGTCACCGACAACTCCCCGCTGCCCTGGACGGCCTGCGCCTTCATCGCCTACATGACCTGCACCGCCGACGGCTTCTCTGCCTGGGGCAAGGACATGGGCGGCTACTCCTCCAACCCGACCGTGGCAGAGGAGACTGAGGCCAACTTCCATCACTCCATCGGCGGCATGGCCGAGGACGGCACCACTGTTGAATTCGCAGCAAAGAACGACCGCGGCTATGAATGGTGGACGACCAACGGCAAGCTCGTGCTCGAGGATCCGGAATACTGCGCAGACGTTGCATTCACCGTCGGCAGCTGGATCGAAATGCTGAGCAAATACTCCGCAGGCTGATCTGTCAACCAGCACCTTACCGGCGCCCCTGGATGCGCATCCAGGGGCGCCTTTGCAAAAACATACCCCATCATCCGCCCTTCAAACCTGAGAAAAGAGGAGGAAGCCATGAGCCGACCCACTACCCTCCGCGCAAGCAGATCCACGATTGTGCTCAATAAGGTCAAGACCTTCTTTTCCAAGCCGCACAACGTCATTCTGCTGCTGCTTGGCATTGTCCTGACCTTCACCACGGTCGCGCCGATCGTCGCCATCGTGGAAGATACCTTCAAAATTCACGCCGGCACCATTGACGCCCATCTGACCGGGCAGGCGTCCGGCTATACGACCGTCAACTACACCGACCTTTTCACCAGCCGCATGGCAAAGACGAATCTGTGGACGCCGCTTCTCAACACGGTGCTTCTCGCTGTCGGCACGTGCGTGGTGTCCATTCTCTACGGCGGGCTGTTTGCGTTTTTGATTACGCGCACCGACCTTGCGTGGAGAAAATATCTGAGTTCCATTTTTATTTTCCCGTACATCATGCCGCAGTGGACGCTGGCCGTCGTGTGGCAGAACCTGTTTAACTCCAACGCCGTCACCGGCACGTCCAACGGTCTGCTTGCCGCCCTGTTCGGCGTCAACATGCCGATATGGTGGTGCAAGGGCCTGTTCCCGAGCCTGATGGTCCTGGGCCTGCACTACGCGCCGTTCGCCTATATCCTCATCGGCGGCATTTTCCGCAACATGGACGCCAATCTTGAAGAGGCCGCGACCATTCTCGACACGCCCAAGTGGAAGACCATGTTCCGCATTACGCTGCCGATGGTCAAGCCCGCGATTTTGTCCACCATTCTGCTGGTCTTCGGCAGCGCGATGGGCTCTTACCCGGTGCCGCATTATCTGGGCCTGAGCACGCTGTCGACCAAGTATGTCTCGATGAACTCCAAGTATACGGGTGAAGCGAGCATTCTTGCCATCATCATGATGGTCTTCGGCGTGGCGATCATGCTTCTGAACCAGCTCTCGCTCAGAAGCCGCAAGAATTACACGACTGTCACCGGCAAGTCCGGCCAGATCTCCAAGATCACGCTCGGCAAAACCGGCCGCGTCGTCATCGCCTTGATCCTTGTGATTCTCACGTTCTTCACGAGCATCTTCCCCATCATTTCCTTCGCGTTCGAGACGTTCCTGCCGAATCCGGGCGACTATTCGTTCCTGTACACGGGCGACGCGTCGAACCTCACGACCAAGTGGTGGGTCACGGCGGAGAACGTCACCGAAAACGGCATGTACGGCCAGAAGGGCATTTTGTATAACGAGACGATCTGGCGTGCGTTCAAGGGCACGATCCTTGTCTCCGTGGCCTGTGCGCTGCTGGCCGGCTCCATCGGCACGATGATCGGCTACGCCGTCTCGAAAAACCGCCGCAGCCGCTGGGCGAACTATGTGAACTCCGTCGCCTTCCTGCCGTATCTCATGCCGTCCATCGCTGTGGGCGTCGCATTCTTCATCCTGTTCTCGACGGAAAAGCTGAACCTGTTCAATACCTACACGCTGCTCATTATCGTCGGCACGGTCAAATACATCCCGTTTGCCAGCCGCAGCAGCCTCAATTCCATGCTCCAGCTGTCGGGCGAGATCGAAGAAGCGGCCATCATTCAGGATGTTCCCTGGATCAAGCGCATGACCCGCATCATCATCCCCATCCAGAAATCCTCGATCATTTCCGGTTTCCTGCTGCCGTTCATGACGTGCCTGCGTGAGCTGTCGCTGTTCATGCTGCTGTGCGTGCAGGGCTTCATCCTCTCGACGACGCTGGACTACTTCGACGAGATGGGCCTCTACGCGTTCTCCAGCGGCATCAACCTGATCCTGATCGTGACCATTCTGGTCTGCAACACCCTCGTCAACAAAATCACGGGCGCAAGCCTGGATAAAGGAATCGGAGGTTAAATCATGCCTGAAATCAGATTAGAGCATATCACCAAGCGCTGGGGCAAGTTCTATGGTGTGGACGACCTGAATCTGGTCATTGAAAATAACGCGTTTGTCACCCTGCTGGGCCCCTCCGGCTGCGGCAAGACCACCACCCTGCGGATGATCGCGGGACTGGAGACCCCCACTAGCGGACGCATCACCATCGGCGACACGGTGGTATTCGACAGTGAGCTGGGCATCAACATCCCCGCCAACAAGCGGAAGGTGGGCTTCCTCTTCCAGAACTATGCCCTGTGGCCCAACATGACCGTCTACCAGAATATTTCCTTCGGCCTGTCAAACATCAAGGAGGAAATGCCGAAGATCAGCTTTGAGGCGAAAAACGCCGCCCGTCTGGCACAGATCCTCAAAAATCCTCAGGATGTGGTAAAGACTCTTGAGGAATGCCGGGATAAAAACGGCAAGCTGGACGAAACGAAGGCCATCATCAAGCTGATCGATACCTACACCATCTCCCAGTACACTGCCCAAAAGCTGTTCGGCTATCATTTGGAGCAGGGTAAGGACGTGTCCGCCGAGGTAAAGGCTCTGGAAGAAAAGGTGGAGGCCGCTCGAAAGGCTCAGCCCTTCAACGAGAACTTTGAGCTTCTCAAGGACGGCGAGGTGGAAACTGCTGTGCGCAAGCTGACCAAAGAAGAGATCGACCTGTCCGTGCGCCGGGTGTCCCGCATCGTCAAAATCAGTATGTTCATGGACCGCTATCCCGCGGAGCTGTCCGGCGGTCAGCAGCAGCGTGTGGCCATCGCCCGGACGCTGGCTCCCGAGCCCAGCGTGCTGTTCATGGACGAGCCGCTTTCCAATCTGGATGCCAAACTGCGTCTGGAAATGCGCTATGAATTGCAGCGGCTCCATGTGGAGACCGGCTCCACCTTCGTATACGTCACCCACGACCAAATGGAGGCCATGACGCTGGCAACGCAGATCTGCCTGATGAACAACGGTGTCCTTCAGCAGTATGCTGCGCCGCTGGAAGTTTACAATCACCCTGCCAATCTTTTTGCGGCAGACTTCGTGGGCAACCCCTCCATCAACTTTGTGGAGGCCAAGGGCTGGCAGCGGCCTGAGGGCAGCATTGAGCTGACGCTGCTGGACGGACACAAGGCAGTTTTCACCCCCGAGCAGCCATTGCAGCTGCCCCAGTGGTTCCACCGGCGGGACGAGGAGCTGGAAGCCCAGGCGCAGGCTCTGAAGGCCCGTGCGGGAGAGAGCGGCTACGTGGAAAAGAGCAACAAGGACGAGACCTTCCGCTACCACATCGCCAGAGTCAACGACGAGGACGACGGCATCCACGAGGAGCCGATGCTCACCAACGAGGATCTGGTGCTGGGCATCCGCCCGGAGTTCCTGTCCATCACCGGCGGTGGAAATGTGGAGTGCGAGATTTACGGTGCCATGCCTACCGGCATGGAATCCACCGTCAAGGTGCGCATCGGAGAGTATTTGCTCACCGGCGTGGTCTTCGGCAGCACCCTGTTTACCATCGGAAGCAAACACCTGCTGGATATCACCGGCAGCAGCGTGATGCTCTTTGACCGGTCAAGCGGTCGGCGCATCACCTCCGGCACCCTGAAGCTGCTGTGATCCGGGGACTGTTATTCGATCTGGACGGCGTTCTGGTGAACACGAACCCCCTCCACGCCCGGGCGTGGCAGGAGCTTGCCGAAGAATTGGGAATTCCCTTCACTCCGGCAGACCAGGAGGCCTTTCTGGGCATCAGCCGGGCACAGTGCCTGGAAATTCTGCTGAAAAAGGGAAACCGCTCCCTTTCGGAATCCGAAAAAGAGAGGCTGTGCACCCGGAAAAATGACCGCTACCGGGAGATGATCGGCACTTTGACCCCGGCGGCGCTGCTGCCGGGCGTGTCGGAATTCTTACGCGTTGCCCGGGCCGAGGGATACCGGACAGCTCTTGGCAGTGTCAGCAAAAATGCGGAGTTTGTCCTGAAAAAGCTGGAAATTACGGCGTTTTTTGACGCCGTCATCGACGGCAGGAAAATTGTAAACGGCAAGCCCAACCCGGAGGTGTTCCTCAAAGGAGCGGAGGCTCTGGGACTCCCACCTGAGCAGTGTCTGGTTTTCGAGGACTCAGCCGCAGGTATCGAGGCCGCCCACCGGGGCGGAATGAAAGCCATCGGCATCGGAACGGCCCGGCTGCTCCCGTCGGCAGAGCTGACCATCCCAGGCTTCTCCGGCGTAATGCCGGACGCGCTTCTGGCGCAGTTGCTATAACACTTTTATCAGATTGATACCGTGTATCGGGGAACCTCTGAACAGTTTTGTTTCGGCTGGACAGCGAGTCTTTAGTCCCAGCTGTGCAGCTCAAAAATGGGAAAAATATCCGCATTTTCATACTGACTTTCATTCGTGAGGATGGAAATTTTAATATGAAGATCATAAAGCGACGGGTATCCATGATTTTTCTTTCCGAAAATTACGGATGCCAGATTGGAACAGGAGCATGCCGAAACCTATGCCCAGTTCAAATCCATCCGGGAGGATTCTCAGCAGCTTTGGAAAATTAAATTCTATGTGGACTCTGCCCGCAAGAATTTTGAACAGGCGCAGCAGCGCACATCCCACAAACAGGATCAGGAAATTTGATTCCTTCCTTCTGTCAGAAAGGGGATAAAAGCATAATTTCAACGGGCAGCATCTGTAATCACTTACGGATGCTGCCCATCTTTTCTTTTTTCTGTGTTGTAAAACATCACCGTTGATAGAGAAGCGTCGCTCGCTGTTTGAACAGCTCCGCGCTGCGATAGTCCAGACTCAGCGCATTTTTGCCGTCTGCGCGGTAGGCATAGACCGTCTCGGCCTTGTTCCAAACGGCTTGCAGCAGGGCGTGATAGTCGATGTTTTCCAGAAACTCGTCGATCTCCGTTTCCGTGTAGACGACCTCTGTACCCTTGCGGAACAGCGTGGTCAGCGCTTTTTCCAGCTCTGTTACTCTGCTCA
>OWIO01001928.1_pt1 | contig 14642 bp, 10 predicted proteins | sample 1733011 | NCBI WGS metagenome assembly OWIO01 (sample SAMN05065779, study PRJEB22554) | human gut metagenome | biome: ENVO:2100002; feature: ENVO:00000062; material: ENVO:00002003 | host: Homo sapiens | place: USA | reverse complement strand
TCTACACAAGGAGTATCGTCGGCAGCGTCAGATGTGTATAAGAGACAGAGCCAACCCTCCGGCGGAAAGCCAGAATGTCGTGGCGACGGTGACCGTCGTAGGCAGTGACGGCTACCAGAGTTCTCCGGCTACGCCCATGGGCAAAGGCGTGTACCGTCTCGCTATCGGCGAACTCAAGGATAATGTCGCATACGGGCTGCGGATAGGATATTACGGAAATACTTACACGTCGCAACCGTCCACGCCTTTGCGTACGCCCGAAATAGACGAAATCTCGTTAGCTCAGCCGGAAGAATACGGGGATGTCAGTTTACAGGTGTCCACGCATGACGATACGTCTTCCGAACCCCGGTATTTTATATGGAATTACCAGGAGGACTGGGAATTCCCGGCCTGGAAATATACCCGGCTATATGTGCATCAGCTTTCGCAGAATCTAATAATAATAGATACGGTAAACTACAATTACAAGTACGTTTGCTGGAAAAAAAATACAGTGAACGAGTTGCTTATCGGAACAACGGAAATGCTGACCGAGAACCGCCTGGTAAACAAAGAGCTCTTAAATTACCCGTCCGGGGATGAAAGGTTCCGATCGCTGTACTGCCTGACGCTTACCCAAAAGGCTATAAGCAAAGAGGCCTATGAATATTATAAAAGCAAAAAGACCGAAAACGAGGAAATGGGCGGCGTGTTCACCCCACAGCCCAGCGAGACAAAAGGCAATATCGCCTGCCAGACCGACCCGTCAAAAAGGACGATAGGTTATGTTTCGGTCGTCAAAAACGTGGTCCGGAAAAGGATATTCGTGAAAGATGGAGAAGTCACCAAAAGAATGATCGACAGCGGCTGCCCTTTATTGTCTCAGAATGAGGCCGTAGCCCAGCAAAATGCCTTGGGCTATAAAACACTGGAAGAATTTTTGCTGGTGCAGGGGATGGAGCCGGTCGGTGATTGGGAATGGGTAACCCCCCAAAAAATAGGAATGGTCATAGACGGCTATACCCAGAAAAGGTGCGTAGATTGCACATTAGCCGGCGGCACGAAAAATAAACCGGATTTTTGGCCGAACGATAAAGAATAGTTACTTCGATGAAAAAATTGCTATACATCCTGATAATACTGATCCTGCTGCCCTTCGGCTGTATATCGGAATTCAAAGCCGAGCTGCCTTTCGAAGAGGACGACATTCTGGTGGTAGCTGGCGATATCATCGAAAATACGGAAGTTGATTTCGTGTTGAGCAAGAGTTTTTCGATCAATTCGTCCAAACCTCCGGGAGAAAGCCAGAATGTCGTAGCAACAGTAACCCTGGTAGGCAGCGACGGGTATCAGGGTCCGGCCGCAGCTGCTATGGGAAAAGGTGTATACCGCATAGCCGTCGGGGAACTCAAAGATGATGTCGCATACGGGTTGCGGATAGAGTATTGCGGCAATGTGTACGAGTCGGAATTGTCAACACCTTTGCATACGCCCGAGATAGATGAGGTATCGTGGGTTCAGCCGGAAAAATTCGGGGATATCAGTTTTCGGGTGTCCACACATGACGATACGTCTTCAGAACCGCAATACTATATGTGGAATTACCAGGAGGATTGGGAATTCCCGGCCTGGAACTATACGCGGCTGTATGTACACCGGTTGTCTCCGGAGAAGCTGATAATAGATACGCTGCACTACAATTACAGATATAATTGTTGGAAGAAGAGTACAGTAAATGAATTACTTGTCGGGTCTACCGAACTCCTGACCGAAAATCATCTGGTGAACCATCCGCTTTTAAGCCTTGATCCCGAGGATGAAAGGTTCCGATCGCTGTACTGCCTGACGATTACCCAAAAGGTTATAAGCCGGGGCGCTTATGAATATTATAAAAGCAAAAAGACGGAAAATGAGGAAATGGGGGGTATTTTTACCCCACAACCCAGCGAGGTGAAAAGCAATGTCGTCTGCCGGACTGATCCGTCGAAGAGGACGATAGGATTTGTGTCGGTCGTGAAAAATATAACCCGGAAAAGAGTGTTCGTCAGCGAGGAAGATATAACCAGACATTGGCACCCTGGCTGTACTTTGATGTCCGAAGGGGCGGTTGAGGCTGAACAGCAGAAATACGGCTATAAAACGCCCGAAGATTATCTGTTGTCAACCGGAAAAGAACCGGTAGGGGACTGGTTTTCCGATGGAAAAATTGTAGATATGGAAATACACGGTTATGCCGATCGGTCTTGTGTGGATTGTGTATTGGGAGGAGGGACCAAGGATAAACCGGATTTTTGGCCGAACGATAAAATATAATACTGCTATGAAACATTTATTATACATGATCCTGGTAGGACTGCTGTTTTGCAGTTCGCCGGTACGTGCCCAGGAGTATCCTGTGGAAAGGGTTTATGTGCATCTGGACAAGGATTATTATGTAGCCGGAGAATCTGTCCGATTGAAATTCCGAGTTGTGGACGGTGATTGCAAGCCATCCCAGCTTAGTAAGGTTGGATATGTTGAAATATCGGATACAGAGCGCCCCTATATGCAGTTAAAACTTGCCTTATCCGATGGAAGCGGGGTGGGAAAAATTAATATCCCAGACAATATCCCTTCCGGAATATATGAATTGTCCGCCTATACCCGTTATATGCGCAATGAAGACCGGGATGTTTTTTTTAAAAAGCAGATAACTATAATAAACCCCAGGATATGGCCCGATAAGGCGAAGGCAGAATTGGTTGGGCCGGCAGAAATAACACAGAAGGATGCCGTCGAACCGGGGGTGAGGATAACGGTCGATAAAAATGAGTATGGTAATCGGGAGAAGGTCAGCCTGTCAATATCCGGATTGCCGGAAGATCTGCTGGACTTGGTCGTATCGGTCAGTGGGCGCGATTCTATGGTTTCCAGTTATCCGACTGATAGATATCTGTTAAAACAGCAAATAGAAAACTCTCCTAAAAGCCTGCAGGCATACCGATGGATTCCCGAATATGAGGGGCATATCATTACGGGGCACCTGGAGCCCAAAGCCAAGGATGTTGTGCTTTTATCGAACTTGTCTTTTGTCGGGAGCGATATTAAATATATAAACGGCCAGGCGGATCCGGAGGGAGAAACAGTCTCTTTCTATACATCGGGAGTGTATGGGCCGAAAGAGGTCGTGTCCTCGGTCACATCCCTAGCTGGGGAAACAGTGCCTTACCGTTTGGATATCGTAAGCCCGTTTTCCGAAGACCTGCCGGAAAAATTGCCTGTGTTGAAGTTTTATCCGAATGAAAAACAACTGATGGATCGTTATGTGGCGGCCCAATTATCAAGGGTAATAGAGATTGATACGGTTACCCACGTAGTTGACATGGATTATTATAATTTTCCGGCAACGATAAGTTATAATCTGGACGAATATACCCGTTTCAATACTTTGGGTGAAACTATGCTGGAATTCGTTCAATGGGCGACTATCAGGAAGATGGGGGACACCCGGAGAATTCTGGTATTCTCTCAGGAGCAGCAACAATTCAGTAAATACAGTGCGTTGGTCCTTTTAGATGGTGTGCCTATCTTTAATCATGAAGAGATCTTGGAATATAATCCTCGTAATATAAAAACACTGGATATTTACGATGGTAAATATATATTCGGCAATGAAGTCTATGAAGGTATTATTTCTTATATTACCCATGAAAAGGATTTGCCGTTCTTTAAATTGAACGATGAATACCAATTGTTCAGATATGATTGTCCTGAACTTCCGATAAAATTTAAAGCACCTGATTACTCGGATGGATCCGCCAAACAGAGCCGGATGCCGGATATGAGGCATACTTTGTACTGGAATCCATCGGTAAAACCACAGCCGGGAGGGAGCGCCCAGCTCACCTTTTTTACTTCCGATCTGTGCGGAGAATTTAAAATTTCTATCGAAGGAATAACACCGGATGGCCGGCTTATACAGGGGCATGCATCTTTCTCGGTCAGGGAAAAATAAATCCTATGGGATTGTAATTTGTTCTTTTAAGTAGGATATTATAAAAAAAGACACCAGAAATGGTGTCTTTTTTGTGATCTGACTGGGACTCGAACCCAGGACCCTTTCATTAAAAGTGAAATGCTCTACCGGCTGAGCTATCAGATCTCCTATTTTTGCCGTGGTGCCCGAAACAGGACTTGAACCTGCACGTCCTAACGGACACAAGCCCCTCAAGCTTGCGTGTCTACCAATTCCACCATCCGGGCGGTGAAGCTGTCCGCATTTGCGTTTTAGCGTTGCAAAGGTACATCTTTTTTTCAAAATCCAAAGGGTTTCTTTCTTTTTTTACCCGGTAAAGTTTTTCGGGCGCTTTCGGGCTGCAAGCGCTTAAAATAAAGGTGTTAAAATTTCTTCCTCTGCCCATTATTGCCTAAATTTGCCGTGCATTTTTTTGGGACTTTTTCCAGTCCTTTCTATTATTTGTTGATAATCAGTGAATTAATTTTTTAAAAACTTCACAATAAATAAACGATGAGTAGTAAAAAATTATTTAGTGAGTTTCCACCGGTTTCCAAGGAACAGTGGGTCGCCAAAGCGACCGAAGACCTCAAAGGCGGTGATTTCCAGAAGAGACTCGTATGGAGAACTTACGAGGGATTCGACATCCAGCCGTTCTATACGCTGGAAGACCTGGAGGGAAAAGAGTTGGTCAACAACCTGAGCAAAGCTTTCGCCCGCGATGAAAACGCTACGGGAGCCCGCTCGTGGGTGAATTATGCCGAGGTGCTTGTCGATGACGAGGCCAAGGCAAACAAAGTAGCCCTCGAAAACCTCGACGAGCGCGGTGCCGACGGCATCGTGTTCAATCTCGACGGCCGTGAAACGGTCGATTTCGACACCCTGCTCAAGGGCATCGAGGTCATCTACTGCGCGGTTTCCTTCAAAGGAGCTGCCTGCGCCGGGAAACTGACCGAAGGGTATTTCGCCTATCTGAACAAGAAAGGAGTAGACCTGAAGAAAGTGAACGGCTATGTGTACAACGACCCGATCGGAACGTGGACCGTTAGCGGAAAGGAACCCTGCTATAAATGCCTGGCTAAGGCCATCAAGATCGCATCGGCCGCTCCCGGGTTCTACCCGCTCACCGTTTGCTCGGACCCGTTCGTGAACGCTGGTTCCAACTACACGCAGGAACTCGCTTTTACCCTGGCAAAACTGACGGATTATATCGATAAGCTCGAAGCCGAAGGCGTAACGGCCAAGGAAGTGTTCGGGAATGCCATGCCGATCATGGGCCTGAATACCGACTATTTCTTCGAAATCGCCAAGTTCCGCGCCCTGCGCGCCCTCTGGATCGAATTCGAGGCCCTTTACAATACCGGCCTCGACCCCAAGAGCGTAAAAATCGGTGCCGAATCTTCGGTATGGGCTGTGGCTAAATACGACCCGTACGTGAATATGCTGCGTTCCACCACGGAAGGCATGTCCGCCGTACTCGGAGGCGTGGACGCGCTGGCTATCGCACCGTATGATTCCACGTTCGAACAGCCGACCTCTTTCTCCAGCCGTATCGCGCTGAATATTTCGCACCTGCTGAAAGAAGAGAGTTATTTCGACAAAGTGGTAGACCCGGCCGGTGGTTCCTACTACATCGAAAACCTGACCAATACCCTGATCGAAAAGGCGCTGGAACTGTTCAAGACCACCGAGGCCGCCGGCGGTTTCATTGCCCAGTTCGCCGAAGGGAAGATACAGGAACAGATTGCCAAAGTGCGGGAGGCCAAACGCAAAGATATCGCCCAGCGCAAGCAGGCGTATGTCGGCGTGAACCGTTACCCGAACACCAAGGAAATCCTGGACGATCCGCAGTGCTGCGGCGGCAAAAAATGCCACGAAAAACCGGAAGGCCTCGAACTCCTCCCGTCCCAGCACGCGGCCAAGCCGTTCGAATGCCTGCGCCAGCGTACCGAAATGTATGCCAAAGAATCCGGACGCCGTCCGAAAGTATTCCTGGCCGGTTACGGTAATCCCGCTATGCGTACTGCGCGCGCCACGTTCTCCGGAGATTTCTTCGGGGTGGCCGGATTTGAAATACTGCCTGAAGGCGTTTATCCCGATGCGGTTACGGCCGGTAAGGAGAGCGCCAAAGCCGATGCGGAGATCGTGGTGATCTGTTCGTCGGATGATGATTATGTGGCCAGCGCAGCCGATTTCGCCCGCGCGTTCAAGGCTGCGGCTCCCGGTAAGATGCTCGTGGTGGCCGGTTATCCCGCCGATGTGGTGGACGACCTCAAGGCCGCCGGTGTGGACGACTTCATCCATGTGAAGGTCAATGCGCTGGAAGCCCTGAAAGGCTACCAGGAAAAGCTGGGCATCAAGATCAATTAATCTAACGCAGGAATCAAAAAAAGAAACAAGATGAAACCAGATTTCTCCAAAATAAAAGCAGAAGACCTCAAGGTAAAACAGATGGCATCGTGCAAATGCGATGTCGAATCCGTGGAGCCCTGGGAAACGGCCGAACATATCACCGTAAAGCCGTGTTTCTCCAAAGAAGATATTAAGGATGACGAGCAGCTGCACTATGCAGCCGGTATCGCGCCGTTCCTCCGCGGGCCGTACTCTACGATGTATGTACAGCGCCCCTGGACAGTGCGCCAATATGCAGGATTCTCCACTGCCGCCGAATCCAACGCATTTTACCGCCGCAACCTGGCTGCCGGACAGAAGGGACTGTCCGTGGCCTTCGACCTGGCTACGCACCGCGGATATGATGCCGACCACCCCCGCGTGGTAGGCGACGTAGGTAAAGCCGGTGTGTCCATCTGCTCGGTAGAGGATATGAAAGTGCTGTTCGACGGAATACCTTTGGATAAAATGTCGGTGTCGATGACCATGAACGGAGCCGTGCTCCCGATCCTGGCATTCTACATCGTAGCCGCCGAAGAGTCCGGGGTAAACCAGGAACTGCTGGCCGGTACGATCCAGAACGACATCCTGAAGGAGTTCATGGTGCGCAACACCTATATCTACCCTCCGGCCCCTTCGATGCATATCATCGGCGACATTTTCCGCTATACGTCGGAGCATATGCCCAAATTCAACTCCATCTCTATCTCCGGTTATCACATGCAGGAAGCCGGCGCCACTTCGGCCATTGAAATGGCCTATACGCTGGCAGACGGTATGGAATATATCCGCACGGGTATCAAGGCCGGCCTGACGGTCGACCAGTTCGCTCCGCGCCTGTCGTTCTTCTGGGCCATCGGCATGAACCATTTCATGGAGATCGCCAAGATGCGCGCCGCCCGTATGCTGTGGGCCAAGATCATCAAACAGTTCGAACCGAAGAACCCCAAATCGATGGCCCTGCGTACGCACAGCCAGACTTCCGGTTGGTCGCTCTCGGAACAGGATCCGTTCAACAACGTGGGCCGTACGGCTATCGAGGCTATGGGTGCCGCCTTGGGCCATACGCAGTCGCTGCATACCAATGCACTGGACGAAGCAATCGCCCTGCCGACCGACTTCTCCGCCCGTATCGCGCGTAATACGCAGCTCTACATCCAGGACGAGACCAACGTATGCCGCGTGGTAGACCCATGGGCAGGTTCGTACTATGTGGAATACCTCACCGACAAGATCGCCCGCGAGGCCTGGGACCTGATCCAGGAAGTGGAATCGCTCGGCGGTATGGCCAAGGCTATCGAGACGGGTATTCCTAAGATGCGTATCGAAGAGGCATCCGCCCGCAAACAGGCCCGTATCGACTCCGGCAAGGAAACGATCGTGGGTGTGAATAAATACCTCACGGACGAACCGTCCAACATCGAGATACTCGAAGTGGACAACACGGCCGTGCGTACTTCTCAGATCGAGCGCCTGAACGATATGCGCGCCAAGCGCGACGGCGAGGCCGTGAAAAAGGCCCTCGACGCCCTTACCGCTGCGGCTAAGGACGGTTCCGGCAACCTGCTCGAACTGGCTATCGACGCCGCCCGCGTACGCGCTTCGCTCGGAGAGATCTCCGATGCACTGGAAGTCGTATTCGGACGCCACAAAGCAATCGTTAAAACCATTTCAGGAGTGTACTCAAAAGAAGCACAAAGCAACAAGGTATTCCAGCAGGCCAAAGCAATGGCCGACAAGTTCGAAGAGGTCGAAGGCCGCCGTCCCCGTGTGATGGTCGCCAAGATGGGCCAGGACGGACACGACCGCGGCGCAAAAGTGGTGGCCACTTCGCTGGCCGATATGGGATTCGATGTGGATATGGGGCCGTTGTTCCAGACGCCGGAAGAAGTAGCCCGCCAGGCCACCGAGAACGACGTGGATATGGTCGGCGCATCGTCGCTGGCAGCCGGTCACAAGACCCTGATCCCGCAGCTGATCGAAGAGCTCAAAAAGCTCGGCCGTGAGGATATCGTGGTGTTCGCCGGGGGAGTTATCCCTCCCAAGGACTACCAGTACCTCTACGACCGGGGAGTAGCTGCCGTGTTCGGCCCGGGCACCAAGATCCCCGAATGCGCCGAGAAGATGCTCAGCATCCTGCTCGAAGCCCGCAAATAATTGCGCGGATAACATTCAGATAAGTAAGCGCCTCCGGAAACGGAGGCGCTTTTTTGCCCTTTATCCGAAAGTCTGCATATGGCTATTGTTTATTTTTTGTAACATGTATTTTAGGAGCAGTCCGGGAATAAAACCGTATTTTAGAGGTTATGATCATCAGTGCCAGCCGGAGGACGGACATTCCCGCTTTTTATGCCAAGTGGTTTTTCAACCGCATAAAGCAGGGATATGTACTCGTCCCCAATCCGTTCAACCCGCAAATGATAAGCCGGGTAAGCCTCGACCCGCAGGTGGTGGACTGTATCGTTTTTTGGACGAAAAACCCGGCCCCGATGATTCCCCGGCTGGACGAACTACAGGATTATAAATACTATTTTCAGTTCACCCTCAATCCTTATGGGGAGGATATAGAAGTCAATCTGCCGTCCATTGCCGTCCGGATAGAGACATTTAAGCGGCTTTCCGATAAAATAGGGAAAGAAAAAGTGATATGGCGTTACGACCCTGTCCTGACCAATGAAAAGTACGATGTCGATTTCCACAGGGAAGCCTTTTCCCGTCTGGCCGAGGCTTTAAAAGACCATACGGAGAAATGCATGATCGGTTTTATCGACCATTATTCCCACATCCGCCATGCAATGGGCAGGCATGGAATAAAACCCCTCGAACGGCAGAAAATAGACCACATGGCCGTTTCGTTCAGGGAAATGATCGACAGGCTCCCGATATCTTTGGACACCTGTACCGTAAAGGTCGATTTGCGCCCTTTGGGCATTCCGAGCGGGGCATGTATCGACAAAGAATTAGTAGAACGTATTACTGGGTATCCTATTTCGGCCCGGAAAGACCGCAACCAGCGGGATATTTGCAATTGTATAGAGAGCATCGATATCGGCACGTACGAAAGTTGCCTGAATGGCTGCGTGTATTGCTATGCGATAAAGAGGACTAATATGGTCCAATCCAACCGGCAGAAACACGATGCGGATTCTCCTTTACTCATAGGAAATATAGGGGAGGGTGATGTGGTCAAAGAAAGGACAGTGAAAAGCCTGCGAAGCGATCAGTCTTCCTTGTTTTAAGGTGTGGAATTCAAATAAAGCGGTCGTCGGTTTTTTGTTTTTTGCCGTAATATTCCTATCTTTAATAGAACTAAACCAAACCGATAATCACTATGAATGCGGAAATAACCACGATGACCGTTATGGCGCTGAAACAGTTCGGAGGCCCGGAAAATTTTGCCCTTGAAAGCATTCCCCGGCCGGAAGCCGGGACGGGAGAGGTCCTTGTCCGTGTGAAAGCCATAGGCATCAACCCGATAGATATAAAGACTCGCCAGGGTGGCGGGCAGGCCCTTGCTTTGAGCGGGGAAGAGCCCATGATACTTGGGTGGGATGTGTCCGGCGAGGTCGTTGAGGCAGGATTTGGGGTAAAGGATTTTAAAGAGGGAGACGAGGTGTTCGGTACCGTCAATTTTCCCGGTGCAGGAAAAACCTATGCAGAGTACGTGGCAGTTCCTGCCGGTCAACTTGCCGAAAAACCGACCAATATACCCCATGCGCAGGCAACGGCAGCCACGTTGTCGGCCCTGACGGCCTGGCAGGCCCTCGTCGATAACGGGTGTATCCGGAAAGGACAGAAAGTTCTGATCCACGGCGGAGCCGGAGGGGTGGGTAATTACGCGGTGCAGATTGCCAGGCATTTCGGATGCTATGTCATCGCTACGGCCGCCGGACAGGACATGGATTTCGTCAAAAATCTCGGCGCGGACGAAGTGATCGATTACCGGACGGATCGGTTTGAAGATAAGGTAAAAGACGTCGATTTTATTCTCGATACGGTCGGCGGGGAAAATTTCGTCCGTTCGCTGAAAGTTCTTAAACCCGAGGGAACGATCATCCTGCTGCCATCTAATAAAAAAGAAGAGGCCGGCCGGGTGGCGAAACAGCAAAATATCCGGAATTATAAACATATTCTGATGCATTCCAGTGGGGAAGATATGCAGCAGATCGCCGGGATGCTGGCCGAAGGGAGTTTGAAAGCACAGGTAGACTGCACTTATCCGTTCGAACAGATCCCGCAGGCCCATCGTCGGTTGGAAGAAGGGAAAGTGAAGGGGAAAATCGTCGTTACGCTGGAGTAACGAGTCATGTTTTTTATATTCATAAAAGCTAAAAACAGATAGACATGAAAAAAAAACTGGTGGTCTTTACAGGAGCGGGGGTGAGCGCCGACAGCGGCATCGCTACGTTCCGCGATGCGGACGGCCTTTGGGCCAATTACCGGATAGAGGATGTCTGTACCCCGCAGGCACTTCTGGATAATCGGGATACAGTGGTCGATTTTTATAACGCCCGCCGGAAGGAAGTCTTAGAGAAGCAGCCCAATGCCGGGCATCTGGCCATAGCCGGGCTGGAAAAATATTTCGACGTGCAGGTAGTGACCCAAAATATCGACGACCTGCATGAAAGGGCCGGATCGTCCGACGTGACCCACCTGCACGGAGAGATTACCAAACTCCGCAGCCAGAGCGATCCGGACCTTATTTTCCCCCTCGAAGGCTGGGAGCAGCCAAAAGAGCTCCGCGCGCCTGACGGCGCGCTCGCCCGTCCGCATGTCGTTTTTTTCGGGGAGGCCGTTCCCATGTTCGACCGGGCGGCACGGATCGTTTCTACGGCCGATCTGTTTGTCATCGCCGGGACTTCACTGGCCGTGTACCCCGCCGCTTCGCTGATCCATTACGTGAAGGACGGCACGAGGGTATTCGTGGTGGACCCGCATATCCCTGCGGCCGTAGGTGCGGCGGTGGAAAAGATTCCAATGCGCAGTGCCGAAGGGATGCCTCTGCTGGCTGAAAAGCTGATCGAAGAATACGGGGAAAGATGAAATTCACGCTCCGGGAAGCTCGTTCCGAGGATACAGCGGCCTTGGCCCACATGGTGGGCGAAACCATCGTCCGGGTGAACAACAAGGACTATTCTCCGCCGCAAATTACGGCGTGGGCAGCCCGAGCTTCCTCGGCAGCCCGGTGGAAAGAACTGTTTGGCGCCGGTTTGGCTTTTTTTGTCGCCGAGAATCCGGCCGGAGAAATAGTCGGAGTGTCCTCGATAGACGATAGGGGCTACCTCCATTCGATGTTCGTGGACTACCGTTTTCAGGGTGGGGGGATCGCGTCGGCCCTTTTGGAACGGGCCAGGCAGCATGCCGTTTGTGCCGGGGCAAAAGAGATGACCTCCGAAGTGAGCATTACGGCCCGGTCCTTTTTCGAGACGCGCGGATTCCGGGTGGAAAAGGAACAGGAGGTAATGGTAGGTACAATATCCATGAAGAACTATTTCATGAGGAGAAGGCTGTGATAAGTATCGAATAAAAAATAAGAGGCGTTCATTCGAACGCCTCTCTTTTTGGTCTTTATCCAAGGGAATTACTTCCCGCAGCAATCGCCGCTGAAGTCCGCCTTGTGCATATCGCCTTCTTTCTCAAAAGCAATATGGAACGAAAGGGCTTTTTGCAGGCATTCCGGCGTGTGGCATCCTTTGGTAAGCTTCATGTAATCCCACAGCAGTTCGCGGTAATCCGGGTGAACGGCCTTTTCGATGATCTCTTTGGCGCGTTCGCTCGGGGATTTGCCGCGCAGGTCGGCTACGCCGTATTCCGTGATGAGTATCTTGACGGAGTGTTCCGAGTGGTCCAGGTGCGACACCATCGGCACGATAGCCGATATTTTGCCGTCTTTGGCCACGGCCGGGGTGGTGAAGATAGACAGGTATGCATTGCGGGTAAAGTCGCCCGATCCGCCGATACCGTTCATCATCTTTTTGCCCATGATGTGAGTGGAATTGATGTTTCCGAAGATATCGGCTTCGATAGCCGTGTTGATGGTGATAAGTCCCAGTCGGCGTACGACTTCGGGGTTATTGGACAGTTCCTGCGGGCGGAGCACCACCTTATCGCGGAAGAAGTCCAGGTTGGAATACACTTCCTGCATGGCGTCGGCGCTCAGGGTCAGTGAGCATCCGCTGGCGAATTTGCAGGAGCCTTTCTCCATCAGGCCTACTACGGCGTCCTGTATCACCTCGGTGTACATTTCGAACGGAGGAATATTCGGATTATCTCCCAGGCATCCGAGTACGGCGTTGGCGATGTTGCCCACACCGGACTGGATAGGCAGGAAGGAGGCGGGAATCCGGCCGGCTTTCATCTCGGAGGCCAGGAATTCCGCTACGTTTTTACCGATCTGCAGCGTTACGTCGTCCAACGGCGAGAAAGGGGCTACCCCGTCCGATACGTTCGTTTCCACGATGCCGACGATCTTGGCCGGGTCTACCTTGAGCGTGGGAACGCCGATGCGGTCCGAAGGCTTGTAGATAGGGATTTCGCGGCGGTAAGGCGGGTCGGCCGGTTCGTAAAGGTCGTGGATGCCTTTCAGGCTTTTCGGGTGGTAGCTGTTGAGCTCTATAATGATCTTTTTGGCCAGGCGCGCATACGTCGGGGAGTTGCCCACACCGGAGGTCAGGGTGATCTCTCCTTCCGGGGTCACGTCGCAAGCCTCGATCACGGCTACGTCAATGTTCCCCAGGAAACCGTAGCGCACGTCCTGTGCGAGCTGGGACAGGTGGTAATCGAAGTACGAAGCCTCTCCTTTGTTCAGCGCGCTGCGCAGGTCTTTGTTGGACTGGTACGGCGTGCGGAATTTGATGGCTCCGGCCCGGGCTAACGCACCGTCCAGGTGGTCGGACGTCGAGGCGCCGGTAAAGACGCCTACTTTGAACGGACGACCCGCTTCATGTTCCTTGACGGCCCTTTTGGCCAGTGCTTCCGATACGGCTTTAGGGCTTCCGGCAGCCGTGAAGCCGCTGAAACCGATGTTGTAATCGTTCTCGATGAGCATGGCGGCATCTTCGGCCGAAATGAATTTGTAAGACATTTTATAGAACTTTTTTGTTGTGTGAGTTTATGGTTTCTTCGAAATAGGTTATAGTCTCGATATAGGCATGCAAAATTAGTCAAAAGTTTGCAAGATTGGTAATTAATTATGCCTTTTTACCTTTTCGACTGCCGTTTCACTACCATTGTCACAGCGATGATCACCAGGGCCAGCCCCAGGACACTTTCCCAGCCGAACCGTTCCGAAAAATAAAATACGCCCACCAGTACGGCCACCAGCGGTTCCATCGAACCCAGGATCGCTGTGACGGTCGAGCCTACGTATTTCACAGCCAGAATAAGCGTGAAATCCGAAATAACCGTGGGCAGCAGGGCCAGCATCAAAAGGCCGAATAGCGTGGAGGAATCCCGGATGGGTTCTATCCCCGAGGTGAATGCGCCATACAGGGCGAACATGACTGTCGAGGCCACGAATACGTAAAAGGTGAGGACGACCGGGTCGGTCTCTTCCACGCCCGACTGGTTCACCCCGACGATGTAAGTGGCATAGGTGACCACGGTAAGCAATACCAGCAGCAGCCCTTTGATCTTGATCTCGCCTTCCCCCCAGCTGAGCAGCGCCACGCCGATGATAGACAAGGCCGCAGCCAGGATGAGGGTGCGGGATTTTTTCTCCCCGAAGAAAGTGACCATGATCATCGTCACCAGCACCGGGTACAGGAAATGGATCGTGGTGGCCACGCCGCTGGGGATATATTCGTAAGATAGGGTAAGTCCCATCGAGGTGGAAGCATAGAAGATACCGAGTACCGATATCTTGAGCAGCATCAGGGGCTTTATCCGGAAGCTTTTTCGCAGTACGATGCCCGCCAGGGCCATAGCCAGGGTAGCGAAAGCGAAGCGGTAGAACAGGAGTGACGGTACGGCCATCGCCCCGCTGAGGATGATGGGTATGGAAAAGAGCGGGATCAGGCCGAATGTCGAAGAGGAAACGAGCGCGTAAATGACGCCTTTAATATTTTTCATTTTTTGTTTTCTTTTTTTAGGGATTGGACAAATGTCGATAATTCATAAGGGATTATACCGGGACGCTTGTCACAGATCCGGTACGAGGATTATCGTTTTGTTTTTGCTTCTAAAAAAAGACATATTTCGTTATTTATTTTTCGTCCTTTTATTCCACTTTCTTTTGCTGGCTCAAAAGAAAGTGGCAAAGAAAACAGCCTTGCGG
>OWIO01001927.1_pt1 | contig 14663 bp, 10 predicted proteins | sample 1733011 | NCBI WGS metagenome assembly OWIO01 (sample SAMN05065779, study PRJEB22554) | human gut metagenome | biome: ENVO:2100002; feature: ENVO:00000062; material: ENVO:00002003 | host: Homo sapiens | place: USA | reverse complement strand
TCTCAGGTTAGTGGCGTTTTTTTGAAGAGTCAATGTTAGAGCAGTTGCACTGATATACTCACGAAAATATTAATGTCTTGTCGGTACGAAAAATGATTTCAGCAGTGTTGGCGATATATTTCACAGTACAATTTAATGATAAATCGGATTATATAAACTGAAAGCAGCAACGGTACGGTGATTAGTAGCGTTGCTGCTGTTTGTTATTACTGCTGTGCTTCAAGGTTTGCTTTCAGCTTGTCGGAATATTCACGGATGACCTTGCGGTCCGACTTGTTTACAATCTTATAAGTCGTCCTTGAATAGAAATGGCTGTCGGTATCCCATATAACAGGAACGATGCCAAGCTCGGTCAGCTTTCCGAGTACAATCGACAGGCACTCGGAGGAATCTGTGTGAGTTGCGTCCTTTGCCATATTGCTTGCAGGATAGGTCGATGTCGTTTCTCCCATAAATACGGGGATGTCGTTATCAAGAAAAGCCTTTTTAAGTTCGGCACACTGGCTGTCGATATATTTAAGCCATTCCTCGCCGCCTATTTTATTCGACCAGTACATAGAGTTGTCGACATAGTGGACAGAAACCATAAGCCTGTCGTTTACCATATCCTCAGGCATTTGAAATCTCGAAGAAGTCGTTTTATCTATGTTTGTCCAGTAGCCCGAAACGATAAGCACACGCTGTGCGTTATATCCGCCTGTGCCTCTTACCGCATCGACAAACGCCTGATTTAGCGTGTTGGTCATCTTGTAAGCATTGGTTTCGGACTGTGCCTTGAGATTACCGTTTGAATCAAACTGATCGCCGCCGAGGTATTCATTATAGCCCTCGAAAACGAGCGTGTAGGGATAATCCTCAAAATACTCGGCTATCTGCGTCCACAGATGAGTGAATATCTCCTTGCACTTGTCAAGGTCATTTCTTCTTATGATAAATTCATCGAAGTGGTGGATATTTATAACGGAATATACGCCTGCCTTTTCGCAGTAATCAACAATCTCCTTAACTCTTTTAAGGTATTCCTTGTTTATCGTATATGTATTGTCATTTTCCATCATATTGCCCCAGAACACAGGAATACGAACTGTGTTGAAGCCTTCCGCCTTCATACCGTCTATTATTTCCTGCGTGGTAACATCCGCTCCCCAGCAGGTTTCATAGTCCTGCGGTTCGTTTCCGCCGACAACGGGAATCCATTCATACGTTATCTTTTCGCAATCGGTCGCTTCGTATGCTTCCATCGTGTTGCCGAGACTTATGCCAAGCCCCATTTTTTCAGCCATTTCGGTTGCTGTGATTATCTCATAGCGTGATGAAGTATCACTGCTTTCGTTATCCGAAATACCGCTCTGAGCGTCCGACACCGGCTGACTTTCCGTTCCCGATGTGACATTTCCGGCACAGCCTGTCAGCAAAAGTGCCGTTACCGTAAGTATTGCCGTTAATCTCTTCTTCATAAGAATACCTCTTTAGCAAAAAGAGCCGTTACATAAATCTATGCAACGGCTCCCGAGTGTTTATGGTTTATTTTGCGTAATCTATAGCTCTGCTTTCTCTTATCAGATGTACCTTTATCTGACCGGGATATTCCATCTCGTTCTCGATACGCTGAGAAATTTCTCTTGCAAGAACTATCATCTTATCATCATCAACCTGTTCGGGCTTTATCATGATTCTTACTTCACGGCCTGCCTGAATAGCGAATGACTTTTCAACACCGTTGTAAGAGCTGCATATCTCTTCGAGCTTCTGCAGACGCTTGATGTAGTTTTCGTAGTTTTCGCTTCTTGCGGCGGGACGTGCGGCGCTTATTGCGTCGGCTGCCTGTACAAGAGCGGCAATAACAGAGTGTATCTCAACATCGCCGTGGTGAGCCTCGATAGCGTGGATAACTTCGGGGCTTTCCTTATACTTACGGCAGACATCGACACCTATCTGAACGTGTGAGCCTTCAATCTCGTGGTTAAGAGCCTTGCCTATATCGTGCAGAAGACCTGCTCTTCTTGCAAGAGTTGCGTCAACGCCAAGCTCGCTTGCCATTATGCCTGCAAGGTGAGCGACCTCTATTGAGTGGTTAAGTACGTTCTGACGGTAAGAGGTACGGTAGTAAAGGCGTCCGATGAGCCTTACAAGCTCGTGGTGCAGGCCGTTGACGTTGGTTTCCATAACGGCACGCTCGCCCTCCTGCTTGATTTTAAGCTCGACCTCACGTCTTGCCTTTTCTACTGTTTCTTCAATTCTCGTGGGATGGATACGTCCGTCCTGAATGAGTTTTTCGAGCGCTATTCTTGCTATCTCACGTCTTACATGGTCATGGCAGGAAAGCGTTATAGCCTCGGGGGTATCGTCAATGATAAGATCAACACCTGTAAGCTGTTCAAGCGCACGGATGTTTCTGCCCTCACGGCCGATTATTCTGCCCTTCATTTCGTCATTGGGCAGAGGCACTACGGATACTGCCACCTCTGATACGGTATCGGCGGCAAGTCTTGAAATAGCAAGGGAGATATACTGTCTTGCCTTTTCGTCGCATTCGTCCTTAAGACGCTGTTCGTAAGCTGTAATCTTGACTGCCTTTTCGTGCGAAAGCTCGCTGTCAAGCATACTAAGCAGGTGTTCCTTCGCCTGATCTAAAGTAAAGCCGGATATTTTTTCGAGAATATCCATCTGGCTTTTCTTGATGGATTCGGCTTCAGCCAGCTTTTCTTCAGCCTTCTTGTTCTTGTTCTGGAGCTGTTCTTCAAGTCGTTCGATCTTATCGTTCTTCTTGTCGAGGTTCTCCTCTTTCTGCTGAAGTCTTCTTTCAGAGCGTGTTACCTCTGCTCTGCGTTCCTTGAGTTCTCTTTCGGTTTCGCTTTTGAGTTTCTGAATTTCTTTTTCGTTGTTTTCTTTGAGTTTAAAGATCTCGTCTTTAGCCTCAACCAGTGCGGTCTTCTTTGTTGCCTGAGCTTTTTCGTTAGCCTCGGATACTATCCTGCTTGCTTCCTTCTCGGCAGATTCTATCTGCGCTTCTGCCGTCTTTTTTCTATGCTCGATACCCATTTTGTACATAACAAAACCGAATATCGCCGCTCCGACTACGAATGCCGCCGCACAGAGTGTAACTGCAAGCCACACTTCCATGGGTTAGCGTTCCTCCTTTTCTGAATTGCCGTGTCACGCCGCCGCAAAACTGCATAAGCGCCTGCGCGGCTGATTTTACATTTCAACATTTAATTGTATATATGTAAAATAAGCGGATCGTCCTGTCTTTTATTGGTGAAAATTTGCAAGACAGCCGACCTTCCTGAGTTATAATAGATATTTACTCGATATTAATTTTACGGCATTTTCAACAAATTGTCAAGGGCTTTTTATAAAAAAACACTAAATTATTTTGGAAAATAGTGAAAATCTATTGACAACATTTTACCGCTATGATATAATAATCAAACTGTGAAATCGCTATTACCGTTATGCAGTGCGGTTTTACAACACATTTTAATAAGCCGATGTGATGGAATTGGCAGACGTGACGGACTCAAAATCCGTTGGTAGCAATACCGTGCGGGTTCGACCCCCGCCATCGGCACCAAAAAGTGTAACCCCACTCAATGAGTGGGGTTACACTTTTTGTGTGTTGGTGGGTGGGAGAACACGCAACTTGCGGGTAAGGCATGGATGCCTTATAAAATGAACGCCCAAAGTTTCGCAAGGATGCGAAACCAACAGAGCGTTCATAAACGTGCAAGGATGCACGATAGCGGTCGCACAAAGTCGTTATGCAAGGATGCATAAAGACAGCCACACAAAGCCGTTATGCAAGGATGCATAAAGACAGCCACACAGAGCCGTTGCACGATGCAACGGCACAAATGGCTGTCGATGCACAGATGTGGCAACCCAAACGGCTGACGAGGCACGATGCGAAACCAACAGAGCGTTCATAAAAAGGCAAGTGTGGTAGTGCTTTTCGAAGGATTGTCTTACTTTTGAGAGGGCTGATACGGGCGAGGGTTTATGTGACGATCCCTCAGTCTTGCGACAGATAGGGCAAGAGAGGATATTAAATATACTTGAATCGCAGGGCAAGACAATTTATGATAAGAAGTAGCCTTGTCGCAATCCAGCTCCCTTTGGCAAGGGAGCCAAGTGCGGCGGTGCGTGGCGTGGGATAGTGCGGTTTTGGAAGGGTTGGTGCGGGGCGAGGGCTGATGGAGTGGCATCCCCTCCGGCAGTTGCCCGAATTTTTGTGGGCGACAGCACCTCACCTTTGACAAGAAACGGGCAAGGATGCCTTATAAAATGAACGCCCGGAGGCTTTAAGCAAGTATGCTTACAAGCAACAACTTATACAATTTTTCATCCAACGTGTTGACAAATTACAACAATATATTGCAAAATCCGTTTAAATTTGTTATACTATACCAAAAGACTAAAAGACCGAGAGAGCCGAAGGACCAATAACATCATAAGCAATCGGCTGTCGGTTTTAAGGGGAGGCATACATGAGCGTGAAATACATACTGTATAATCCTTTATCTTGCAATGGAAAAGGAACAGAGCTTGCAAAAAAGCTGGCGGAAATATATAAGGACGATGAACTGAAATATTGCAATATGACGCAGATAAGCGGGTACGGCACATTTTTTGACAGTATTTCGCCTGAAAGCGATATTGTGCTGTGCGGCGGCGACGGTACGCTTAACCGTTTTATAAACGACAGCGACGGGTATCCTTATGAGAATCCGCTGTATTATTACGGTACGGGAAGCGGAAATGATTTTTTGCGTGATCTCGGTATGGAGCAGGGCTGCGAGCCTGTAAGGATAAATGAATATGTCAGAAATCTGCCGATCGTAACGGTAAACGGCAAAAGCTCACGGTTTATCAATGCCATAGGCTACGGTATTGACGGATATTGCTGTGAAAAGGGTGATGAGCTGAGAGAAAAATCCGACAAGCCGATAAATTATACATCTATTGCGGTTAAAGGTCTGCTGTTTCATTTCAGGCCGGCGAATGCGGTTATAAACGTTGACGGCAGGGAGTACAGCTATAAGAAGGTATGGCTTGCTCCGACAATGAACGGCAGGTTTTACGGCGGCGGTATGATGACCGCTCCGCAACAGGACAGAAACAATCCCGAGGAGAAGCTGTCGGTTGTTGTGATGCACGGCAGTGGAAAGCTGAAAACGCTTATGGTGTTCCCTTCAATCTTCAAGGGGGAGCATATCAGCCATACCGAGATGGTAGAGGTACTGACCGGAAAGGAAATCACAGTGCGGTTTGATTCGCCTGCCGCACTGCAGATAGATGGCGAAACGGTAAAGAATGTCAGCGAATATTCGGTGAAGGCATATGACAGGGAGAACGGCGACCGGCAGTATACAGACGGAGAAAAGGAAAAAGAAAGCGAAACGGTTTGAATAAGTGTATAGGCAGGAGATGTCGGGGTGGGGCGTGTTATAATTTAATAGGATATATCCGCAGAGCCTGCATATGTCGGGGCTAAAACGGCAAACAAAAAAACCGCTTGATTTTGACAATCAAGCGGTTTTTAACTGGTCTGAGTGACAGGATTTGAACCTGCGGCCTCTACCACCCCAAGGTAGCGCGCTACCAATCTGCGCCACACCCAGATAACAGTAAACATTATACACGGTTTTCGGGTATTTGTCAAGGGCTTTTTTAAAAAAATACGAAAAATTTTCGGCAGAGCTGTTCAAACGGCTTTGTTGTGCGAAATTACGGGCTGTGGTCAATGTGGCCGTAGGGTGAAGCGGAGCGGTTGTGGTCGATGTGGCTGTAGAGTGTAGGCGGGGCGGCTGTGGTTGATGTGGCCGTAGAGTGTAGGTAAGGCGGTTGTGGTCGATGTTGCCGTAGGGTGAAGCAGAGCGGCTGAATGATATACGGAAAGGTGAGTTTTGAGAAAAAATGACGTTTGCTATTGCGAACACGGACAATTTGTGATACAATATAAAATGTGTCGGTATGTGCAGATGAAGCGCTGTATGCGTCAAAGATACAGGCGGCAGATACAGATGACACAGGAAAGTAAAAAATCCGATGAAAAGGACGGTTATTTATAATGACAAATTATGAAACTTACGAAAGCCCTTTCTGTACGAGATATGCAAGTGAGGAAATGCAGTTTACATTCTCCGCACAGAAGAAGTTTTCGACATTCCGCAGATTGTGGGTGGCGCTTGCGAGAGCGGAAATGAAGCTCGGACTTGAGCAGGTAACACAGGAAAAGGTTGACGAGCTTGAGGCGCATATTGATGATATTGACTTTGCTTATGCGGCTGAGGAGGAGAAGAAGCTCCGCCACGATGTTATGGCGCACGTTCATACATACGGAAAGTGCTGTCCGAAGGCCGAGGGCATAATCCATTTAGGCGCTACAAGCTGTTATGTAGGCGACAACACCGATGTTATCGTAATGCGTGACGCTATGAAGATAGTACACAGAAAGCTCGTGAACGTTCTTTCGAACTTCGCTTCTTTTGCGGATAAATATAAGGATATGCCCTGTCTTGCATATACACATTTACAGCCTGCACAGCTGACTACCGTAGGCAAGCGTGCTACACTGTGGATGAACGAGCTTCTGATGGACCTTGAAGATCTTGAGTATCAGATGGGTAATCTGAAACTGCTCGGTCAGAAGGGTACTACAGGCACACAGGCGAGCTTTATGGAACTGTTCCACGGAGATGAGGAAAAGATAGAAAAGCTGGAGCAGATGATAGCTGAGGAAATGGGATTCAAGCAGTGCGTACCTGTAAGCGGTCAGACCTATTCAAGAAAGGTTGACAGCAGAATAGTAAACGTACTGGGCGGTATTGCACAGAGCTGTTCAAAGTTCTCGAACGATCTGCGTATCCTTGCAAACTTCAAGGAGATGGAAGAACCTTTCGAGAAGAATCAGATCGGTTCTTCGGCTATGCCTTATAAGAGAAACCCGATGAGAGCGGAGAGAATAACCTCGCTTTCAAGATATGTTATGATAGATACTCTTAATCCTGCATTCACGGCAGGCACACAGTGGTTTGAGAGAACGCTCGACGACAGTGCAAACAAGCGTATCGCAGTAGCGGAGGCATTCCTTGCAACAGACGCTATACTGAACATTATGCTGAATATCACAAACGGACTGGTCGTATATCCTAAGGTCATCCGTGCAAGAGTAATGAAGGAGCTTCCTTTCATGGCAACGGAAAACATTATGATGGACGCAGTTATGAAGGGCGGAAACAGACAGGAGCTTCACGAGAAGATAAGACAGCACAGCATTGCCGCAGGTAAGGTCATCAAAGAAGAGGGCGGAGAAAACGACCTCGTTGACAGAATTGCCGCAGACCCCGACTTCATGACGACAAAGGAAGAAATCGAGGCAAAGCTCATTCCCGAAAATTACACGGGCAGAAGCGCAAGCCAGGTGACAGCATTCCTTGACAGGTGCATAAAGCCTGTCCTTGAAAAGAATAAGGACGTTCTCGGAGAAAAGGCTGAGCTTTCCGTATAATGAACGGATTGTGAAAATTGCAGAAATTCTTTACTATTTCTTGACTAATCGAAATCATTATAGTATAATACTGTAATGTATAAATTAACAGGATGTGCTGAGGCACAGAAACGGAGTGAAACATTTGAAAAGAGTGGCAAAGCCTGTGTTCTTTATAGTGCTGGCGGTTATACTGGCATTTACAGGCATAGTATTTTTCGGTGTTCATACCCAGTACGGCGATTTCACGACCACTATTATAAGAGGTGTAAGTGATATTCGTTGGGGTATTGATATCAGAGGCGGTGTTGACGTTACATTTACGTCACCGGCAGACTACGATGCGACCAATGAAGAGGTCGATGCGGCAAAGTCAATAGTTGAAACAAGACTTGTTGCAAACAACATAACAGACTATGAGGTTTATGTTGATTATAACAGCGATAAGATAATCGTGCGTTTCCCGTGGCAGGCTGAGGATGACAGCTTTGATCCGGAAGCGGCTGTAAAGGAGCTTGGTGCTACCGCACTGCTCACCTTCAGAGAAGGCTCGGAAAAATCGCTTTCCGACGGTCAGACATACGAGGATCTGCCCCTTATCATTTCCGGCTCGGACGTTGAAAAGGCTTCTGCCGTATATCAGCTCAAGAGCGGAAACAGCAAGGAATATGAGTATATGGTATCCTTAAAGCTGAAGGACAGCGGCAAGGAGAAGTTTGCAGAGGCTACAAAGAAGCTTGCTTCATCAAAGGGATACATTTCAACCTACATGGACGATAAGTGCATTTCAACAGCTACCGTAAAAGAGGAAATCAGCGGCGGTGAGGCTACAATCAGCGGTAACTTTACGGCTGATGAGGCTAAGGCGCTTGCAGACCAGATAAACGGCGGTGCGTTACCGTTCAAGCTGGAAACATCGAGCTTCAGCACTATCTCGCCCACACTCGGTACGGGTGCCCGTGACGCTATGGCAATCGCCGGCGTTATCGCATTTGTACTTATAATGATATTCATGATATCACTGTACAGACTGCCCGGTGTAGTTGCCGTTATCGGTCTTATCGGACAGGTTGCAGGTACGTTCTGTGCTATAACAGGCTTCTTCCCGTTCTCGAACAGCTTTACGCTGACAATACCAGGTATTGCAGGTATCATTCTTGCGGTTGGTATGGGCGTTGACGCTAACGTTATCACGGGTGAGCGTATAAAGGAAGAAATAAACAGCGGCAAGACGATAGACACAGCGATAGCTACAGGCTATAAGAGAGCGTTCAGTGCGGTATTTGACGGTAATATCACAATGATTATCGTTGCTATCATACTTATGGGTGCTTTCGGTACTCCCGACAGCCTTGCGTCTACTATACTGAAGCCGGTATTCTTTATGTTCGGCGCTTCAACTGAGGGTACTATCTACTCATTCGGCTACACTCTGATGGTCGGCGTAATACTGAACTTCCTGTTCGGCATATTTGCGACAAGACTTATGACAATGTCGCTTTCCAGATTCAAGATATTCAGAAATCCCGCTCTCTACGGCGGAAAATCTGCAAAGAAGCGTGCCGCTGAAAAGGCTGCCGCAACGGAAGGCGGTGCTTCAAAATGAATAACAAAAAAGTATTTGATTTTATAGGATACAGAAAGGTACTCTTTCTGATACCGATCGTCATTGCTGTAATTACGGTTATTTTCAACTGTATATTCGGCGTTGAAATGGCTATTGAATTCAAGGGCGGTACAATGCTGACCTACAGCTATACCGGCGAAATTGACACAAATGCGGTAAAGAAGACGGTTGAGGGCGAAAATTACGGTGCTGTTACGGTAACTACAGGTTCTTCGATGAACAGCTCGCTTGAAGTCGTTGAAATCTCATTCTCGTCTTCGGAGGGACTTACAGCAGATAAGCAGACAGCTTTATCGGATAAGCTCCAGCAGACCTTCAAGGATAACAGCCTTACGCTTGTAAACAGCCAGGATGTCAACCCCACATCAGGTACGGAGTTCTTCCTTAAGTGCCTTGTTGCAGTATTGTTCTCGTTTATACTGCTCGTTATCTATATTGCGTTCAGATTCAAGAAAATCGGCGGTCTTTCGGCAGGTGTGTTTGCACTGGTAGCCCTTGTTCACGACTGCTTCATGGTTTATGCTGTGTTCGTGTTCTGCCGTTTCCCGATCGACGCAAACTTTATGGCGGTTGTTCTTACCGTACTCGGTAACTCTATCAACAATACAATCGTTGTATATGACCGTATCAGAGAGAACCGTAACCTTTACGGCAACTCGCTTTCACTCAAGGAACTTGTTAATATGAGTATCACTCAGTCGATAACACGTTCTGTAAACACAACTGTTACCACAGCCTTTGCCGTACTCGCAATCTGCGTTGTATGTGCAATCTGCGGCGTAACCTCGATAATGACATTTGCTATTCCTATGATGGCAGGTCTTATCTGCGGTACCTATTCTTCACTGTGCATCTCGGGCCCCCTGTGGGTACTCTGGCAGGAGAAGCACGGCAAGAATTATACAAATGCAGGAAACGGCGAAAGCAAGAAGGATACAAAGAATCTTGCTTCAAAGGGTACGGTAGACACAAAGAAGCTCATGGTATAATCACCTGCGGCTGATAATTCAATCAAAAATAAAAGCCGCATAGCACATAAAGTCTTTGCGGCTTTTGAATTTAGACAGATATTCATAAAAACCAAATGGGAGAGATTTTTAAAAATCCCGGAGGATATTTTGAAAAGAGATATTACTAAAAAAATCACAACACATTTCGGTAAACTAATACGCAGTCCGAAGCTGTTGTTGACGCTGATAATTCCGCCGATAGCGGTAATTGTCATAGGACTTGCGGTATTTGCGGGCAGTGGGCTTTATCCGTTCGGAGATAAAACGCTCGCATGGTGCGATATGCACCAGCAGGTGCTTCCTTTATTGCTCGACTTCAAGGACATACTTGAGGGCAAGGGGGATTTCTTCTTCAACTGGCAGAATGCCGGCGGAATGAATTTCCTCGGCGTGTTCCTGTTCTTTATATCAAGCCCGTTTTCGTTTCTTGTTGCATTTGTCGACAAAGCGGACATGATGCTGTTCATGAACATTATGACGCTTATGAAAATGGCTGTCTGTGCGATAACCGCAAATGCGTACTTCCGCACCTGCCATAAAAAGCTGGATGTGACATATTCGGCGCTTTTCAGCGTTATGTATGCGTTCAGCGGTTATTCGATGCTGTTCTATCAGAACACGGTATGGCTCGATGTAATGTATTTCTTCCCGCTGCTGCTGATAGCGTTCAATTCGCTCGTAAAGCGTAAACGCACAGGCGGTCTTATATTCTGCCTTGTCGGAATGCTGGTGCTGAATTATTATCTCAGCTATATGGTGGTATTGTTCACGATACTGTATTTCGGCGTTTACATTTTTCTTAACAGAAAAAAGGGCAGTACAAAGGGCATTGCGCCGAGGTTTATCATAGGCTGCGGTATAGCGGCGCTGATCTCCGCTGTTGTATGGCTTCCGAGCTTTGTACAGTATCTTTCATCCGCAAGGGGAGCGAACATACTCAAGGGTCTGTTTGATTCTGCGGTATTTGCAGGAATATATACAAATCTGCCGCTTATTTTCTGTACGGGATTTTCCGTTGCGGCTTTCATTGTGTATTTTCTGCGAAGAAAGAGCAAGAACAGCAGATTCTATGCACTGCTTTCGTTTCTTACGCTTCTGCCTGTAGTTTTCGAGCCGATAAACAAGATGTGGCACACGGGTGACTATATGGCATTCCCTATGCGGTACGGCTATATGACTACGCTTATGATGCTGACCTTTGCGGCGGTGAAGCTGTCGCATACAAAGCCGGACGATTATGCACAAAAGAATAAAAAGCCCTATCTTATCGGAATAACTGCCGCCGGCGTTATCTATTTCGGTTTTACGATATGGTACTACTGTAACTGCAGATACGACCTGGATTCGTATGTTTCGACACTGTGGGGAAGCTCGGAGTCGTTCGTACTGCTTTTGATTGTCTTCTGCGGATTTACGGCACTGTATGTTCTGACTATGGCTTTCGGCGTTTTCAAGAAGCTCACTTTCAAATCGGTTTGTTCTGTACTGGCTGTAATTGTTGTAGCCGAGAGCGTTTTCAACGCAAACGTGTATATAGGCGCATCGGCATATACACCTGTCAAGTACAACAATGCGATAGAGCTTGAAGGAAAAATCCCCGAGGACGAGGATTTTTACAGGGTGAAGCTGATGCAGTGGCCGAAGAAATATTTTGACGCAAATCTTATAGGCGGACTGGGCTATCCCACCATCGCACATTATACCTCGCTTACATCGGAGGATTATATGTTTGCGATGAAGCGGCTCGGCTACTCGTCCTACTGGATGGAGGTCACAGGCAACGGAGGCACGGCTCTTACCGACGCCGTTATGAATATAAAATATTATATAGAGAAATTCAGTGCAAGAGAGCCTGTGATTTATCGTGACAAGAACTATTCGATCTATGAGAGCGAATACTATCTCCCGCTCGGAATAGTGACCGACAGCGATCTGTCACAATGTACGGAGCTGCCTAAGGCAGAACGCATAGTTATACAGGAATATCTTGCAAAAAATCTGCTTGATACGGGCAACGAGCTTCTGTTCACCGAATATGAGCATACCGGAGAAAAGAATATACGGTATGCACATCGTGACGGGATATATTATTTCACACCCAAGAGCAATACACGCATCGCAACGCTCAGCTACAAGCTGGATATAGGTGAAAAGCAGGCGTTGTATTTCGATTGCTTTGATCTTGTGACAAGAAATATCAACGAGCATATCAACGGTTCGTTTGCAATATATGTAAACGGCATCAAGCAGGATCTGTCGTTCCCGAATAAAGACAGCAACGGGCTTTTATATCTCGGTACTTTCGAAAATGAGAAGGTAAGTATAGATATTGATGTAAACGAAAGCACTTATTGCTCAAGCTACGGTGTTTACGGGCTGTCGTTAGATAAGCTGGAGAAAGCTATCAATAAAACAAAAACCGCCGACCTTAAGGTTGACGGAGGAAATATAAGCGGAACAGCAGACAACGCAAAGAGCGGTCAGTGGCTGTTTTTGTCGGTGCCGTATGACAGCGGATTTTCTGCGACGATAAACGGCAAGTCTGCTGAGATATACCGTTCTATGTCGGGCTTTATGGCGGTAAAGCTGGAGGAAGGCAAAAATGATATAACCTTCAGTTTCTGCCCTAAAGGACTTAAACCGGGTATTGTGCTGAGCGTTGCAGGCTTTGCGGCACTGGCGCTGTACATTATATTCCGCAAAAAGATAACGGCAATTGCCGATAAGGCGGAAGGTCTGTGCAGGGTCGGCGTTTATGCATTGCTTGTTGCGGTGCTGGCGGCGGTGTATGTATTACCGCTAATCATATCAATAATAGGGAACATTTGTTCTCTGGCGGGCTGATTTTCAGAAAGGAAGTAATGAAAATGGATATTGGCGTATCAACGGCTTGTCTGTACCCTCTTGAAACAGAAAAGGCTCTTTATGAGCTTGCCGAGCGGGGTGTAAAAAATGTTGAGATATTCGTAAATTCGATAGACGAGCTTGAAGGGCAGGTGCTTGTTGAGCTAAGAAGGATCATCGGTGAATACGGGATGAACGTATTATCCATGCATCCGTTTTCTTCGCCTATGGAAACACTGTTCCTATTCGGCGATTATCCACGCAGAACCGAATATCTGATAGATATTTACAAGAGGTATTTTGAGGTTATGGCGGAGATCGGTGCGGGTGTGTTTGTCCTGCACGGAGCTATCCTAAGCTCAAAGGTACCTGATGAAAGGTACATGGAACGTTATCTGCGTCTGTTCCGTCTTGCAAAAGAATTCGGTGTTACGGTGGCTCAGGAAAACATCTGCTACTGCAAGAGCAGCAGTGTAAGATTTATCGAGGATATGATCGGACAGCTCGGCGACGAGGTCAGATTTGTTGTAGATCTCAAACAGGCGAGAAGGAGCAATGTAGATCCGTTCAGGCTTCTGGATATAATAGGTGACAAGGTCGTACATCTTCATGTAAGCGACGGCGACGCAGGCTGCGATTGCCTGCCGATAGGAAAGGGCAGCTTTAACTTCAACCGTCTTTTCAGCGAGCTTGAAAAAATAAATTACGATAAAGCAATGATAGTAGAGCTTTACCGTGAGAATTACAGCAGCTATGACGAGCTTGCTGTGTGTGCGAATAATATGAAAAAGATATACGATAAGTATAAGATGGGGCTTTGATTACAGAAAACGCTTGAAAAAGCTGCGAAAGTGTGTTAAAATACATAAATACAGCAATATGGAAAAGAAAACCGTGAGGATCAGAGCGAAAGCGAGGAAAACAGATGAAATGCCCGGAATGCGGATATGAGGACAGCAAGGTAATAGACAGCCGCCCTGCGGAAAATAAGATTCGCAGAAGACGTGAATGTCTGTCGTGCAAGTGCCGTTTTACTACCTATGAAATGGTGGAAACAATACCGCTTATGGTTGTTAAAAAGGATAATACCATTGAACCTTTTGACCGTGACAAGCTGATAAACAGGCTTGCGAGAGCTACAGTAAAACGTCCGGTACAGATCGAAGACCTTGAAAAAATGGTTGAGGATATTGTACAGGAACTGAAGAACCAGTTCAGACGTGAGGTATCGTCTGACGAGATCGGTGAGCTGGTACTGCGAAGGCTGAAGGATATAGATAAGGTGGCGTATATCAGATTTGCTTCGGTATATCGTGACTTTAATGATATTGACAGCTTTGTCAGAATAATTTCCGAGCTGAACGAGGAAAAGTAGGTTTTTTTATCGGTGCCGTCCTTAAAGGGCGGCATTGTTTTTTGCATTACGGAAAGAACACACGGGTTTTCAACATATAGCAATGCGGTTGTTGATAACTAAATGTTGATAGCAGAAAACTGTATATTGTGGTTGTTTACATTTTGCACAATCGGGGAATATAACAGTTTAAAACCATTTGTGCAAAATTAAAATGAAAAAGCTGTTGACAAAGCTCGAAAAGCGTGATATAATAGACAAGCACTCAAAAACGAGAGGGCACGAAAACAGAGGGTACTTGAGAAAGCCTGAAACCGCTTGAACAGTGAGAAAGAAGGC
>OWIO01001922.1_pt1 | contig 14696 bp, 10 predicted proteins | sample 1733011 | NCBI WGS metagenome assembly OWIO01 (sample SAMN05065779, study PRJEB22554) | human gut metagenome | biome: ENVO:2100002; feature: ENVO:00000062; material: ENVO:00002003 | host: Homo sapiens | place: USA | reverse complement strand
ATCTACACAAGGAGTATCGTCGGCAGCGTCAGATGTGTATAAGAGACAGCTGCTCTGCCGTCCAGCGTCTGCGCTGGCACATAGCCTGTTCCAGACGATCAATCTGCTGGCTGGCTATGGCGCGTACATCTTTTTTCAACTGTTTGAAGAGATTAACCGCGTCAGTTGCCTGAGTTTTTTCATCGCTCTGGTTTGGTTTGGGCAAATCTTTCAGGACTTTGCCGTTTGCGTCGCGCACTACAGGTTTTAAAGTTTCGTCAAAACCAACGGTAAATTGACGTGGGCCGAAATCCAGTGTCAGCGAGCCACTGCTATCAAGCCCTAAATCCGGTGCCAGGCGATCTTCCAGTTCGGCCATTATCAGTCCGCGATTTTCGGCGACCATATTGATTCTGTCGCTGGCATGTTCCTGTAATGCAACGAATTTAATCTTTTGCGCAATGCCATTAAGCAACATAAGCGCAATGTCGCTACCGATACTGGCTAACACATCCAGCCCGTAAACCGCGCGTTTATGCTGGGATTCACCCGGCCAGGCGCGGATGAGCGGGGTTAGTTTACGCGCGGTGTCGTCATTGCCTAGAATCCCCAGCGAGGTAAATGCCCAGTTCTCTTTTGCGGGTGCGCCTGCTTCTGTCCATGCCGTGTAGAGATCCCAGCCAAAGTCAGCCAGTGATTCGCGGGTGAAGGTCTCTTTGATGATCGCCAGCCCAGCGTAGGAGGTAATGTCGCGTGGAAAGCTCAACATTGTGCCGAGGTGGCGCATAGCGTCATCTGGCAGAGGCAGGTTGTTACTTTTAAGCCGAGGTCTGCGCCATAAGGGGAACTGATAAAAGCCGGGCAGTGGGGCGATTTTTGCAGGATATTCTTCCAGTGGGTCGCTATCAAATAATGTTGCCAGCGCAGCTAAAACATCAGGTTGATTATATCCTTGGGCGATTTCCTCAATCGTTTCTCGCTGGTTTAATTTCACTAGCAGGAGGAGTGCCTGGCGGGCATATTCCCGATTTTGGCACGGTTTGCCCAGCGCCAAAGGCAGTAGCCCGGCGGCGGCATGGCGCGGGTTATTTGCCAGCCAATTAACGGCATCCTTGTAAGCTATTTTTTTCTGTAACCGCTGCGCCATTGGTAAGGCTAGTTCACTGGCTCCAATAAAAAGGGTGAATATCCACAGGCGTTGATGATCTCGTTGCAAGCAGGTCATAAACGCAGGAATGGCCGTACTACCAAAAACCGCCAGAATCTCTTTCTCACCTGAATATCGCTCCTCAATGATTATTTGGTTGAGAAATGAGATCGCCTGTTGTCCCGGTAAGTAACAAAGCGCAGATAGATTCCAGCTTTTGTTGGCATTGTTGTGATATTTCGCAAACTCAGCTTTTAGTGCTGAAAAATCAAAGCGCAACAAGGCATCAACAGCGCTTTGCGGTATATATTTTTTTTCATGTAAGTCATTTTCGCAATGCAGCCATTCATTAAAACCTAATTGCCAAAGAATTTGTTGTTCTGGTGTAAAAGGAATGAAAGATGTCTCCCAGCTTTCTTTTTCAATTAGTGGCAGATCGGTAAATAAGGTTTGCTGTGATGCCTGATATTGCGCAATTTCACTGAATCTGGATATGTCAGTATGACTGATTAACTCTGTAATTCCTGGTGTGATATCCGTGACGGCAGGAATGGGAAGTACCGGTAAATCAAATACGGGTATGACATTCTTTTTCTTATTTATTACCCACGGTGGAGCGACAAGCAGCTCCGGCAACATATCCACAGTGGCATATTCACATTCTTCAGCTACTGGCAGCGGACGACATTCAGATAAGATGCCTGCCGCCTTAGCATTAACCCAGGGAATGACCTCGCATACTAACTCTGGCGTGGCGGTAATCAGTTTGACAAGCGCTTTACGCCACTCATTATTTTCATGTATTGCCAGCAAAGTAGCATAAGCGGCAATAGCCGCAGCGGGATGTTTTTGGCAGGCTTTGCTTAAGTATTCCAGGTGCTTTTTCTTGCCATTTACACCGAGGATCAGAATTTGAATCGCATCCGGGTGATTCGTTTTCCATAGCCATTTGACAAGATCTTCAGCATTGGCGTGTATGTGAGTGAAAAGGTCCGTGTATTTTACGGGATAGTCGACAGGTAGCTTGAGAAGAATCCGGCTTACACCACGCATTCCATTATTTGCCAGCAACGTAGCCAGATATTTGCGGAAATCATTATATAGCGGTGGGAAACCATATTTTTCCTGGATGGCCAGGGCAACATCATCGCTTACCATCATACTTAACCAGGTCATCGCCGGAACGTTTTGGTCTGCATAACGTAGCGCCATAGCATTGGCAATATCCGGGCATTCGGGGAGCAGTAACGCCGCAAAAGGTTGCCGTGCTGGGGATAGCGTCGGAATGGCGGCGAGTACTTTATCTACACAGCGTTGCCACTCATCTTCTGAAGCGAGTGAAAGATGATGACATAGACGTTGATGCCAACTCGGCAGCGATTCTGCTTTGTGATTAGGTGGAATGATGGTGGTTACTGCGCCTTTTACTGGTTTATATCTAAGTTGAAGAGCGAGAAGGGCAATTTCAACGGCACTTTCCAGACCACAGCGAATGACTAAGTCATCGACCAGTTCATCTGCAGAGTAAGAGTTCCAGAAACTCCAGAGCAATGCTGCATCAGATTGTGCACTCCCTGTCTGTTGATTACCCTGAACTCGCATTTGTAACTCAGCAAAAGCCTGCTGCCAGTTTTCTGGATAAGAACGGTAATTGTTGGCGGGATCATATGCCCTGGTGTTATTCGCGATGAGCTGCCATATTTGACCATCTTTGTGCAGATAATTGATCTCTCTGGGGCGAGAGCGATGAGGAAAAGCAAATCGATTAATATCGTCAGTTAGCCGAATGACCGCATCATCAGCCAGCCAGGGGCGTTGGTTTTTACTCTCAGGGGAAGTTTCAACTTCAGGAGTGGCTTTGGTAATGGGGGGGATATGCACGTTTGCTGAAGCATTTTCCACATAGCCTTTTTTCGTTTTCTCTGCGATCAGCTTAAGCTCCGCTTTTGCCGCTGCCGCAGCATCCGCAAAACTTTTTATCTGGCTTTGCCCGTTAGTGCCGACTTTGCCCCAGTTGATATGCAGCTCGTTTCCCTGCTGCTCAACCGCCCAGAATTTATGTGATTTTTCGTCCTGATAGATAAAGTGTCTCATTCTGTATCCCTGTAATTTTATCCAGTTGAATGCAGATGCTACCAGTATTTATGCGGGTTAGAGAGAGACAAAATCGTAAGAAAACAACTTTAGGAATTTATAAAGAAAAGGCGCTGTCGATGCAGCGCCTTGAAGGGGGATTATTTCACCTGATGACCCGGTTTAGCACCAGCATCCGGGCTTAGCAGGAAAATATCTTTCCCGCCAGGACCGGCAGCCATCACCATGCCTTCGGAGATACCGAAGCGCATTTTACGTGGTGCCAGGTTAGCCACCATAATGGTGTGACGACCAATCAGTGCCTGCGGATCCGGGTAAGCAGAACGAATGCCGGAGAAGACATTACGCTTTTCGCCGCCGAGATCCAGCGTCAGGCGTAGCAGTTTGTCAGAACCTTCAACAAACTCTGCGTTTTCAATCAGCGCCACGCGCAGGTCAACTTTGGCGAAGTCGTCAAAGGTGATGGTTTCCTGAATCGGATCATCTGCCAGCGGGCCAGTTACCGGCGCGGCAGCTGCTTTCACTTCTTCTTTAGACGCTTCCACCAGTGCTTCAACCTGCTTCATATCTATGCGGTTATACAGCGCCTTGAACGGATTCACTTTATGGCCCAGCAGCGGTTGCTGGATACCATCCCAGGTCAGTTCCGTATTAAGGAATGCTTCTGCGCGCTCGGTCAGTTTCGGCAGTACCGGCTTCAGGTAAGTCATCAGCACGCGGAACATGTTTATGCCCATTGAGCAAATTGCCTGCAGGTCGGCATCGCGGCCTTCCTGTTTCGCTACCACCCACGGAGCCTGTTCATCGACATAGCGGTTAGCCAGATCAGCCAGCGCCATGATTTCGCGCACTGCTTTACCAAATTCGCGGCTTTCCCACGCTTCACCAATCACTTCAGCGGCATCAGTGAAGGTTCTGTACAACTGCGGGTCAGCCAGTTCGCTTGCCAGCACGCCGTCAAAACGCTTGTTGATAAAGCCCGCGTTGCGGGAGGCCAGGTTAACCACTTTGTTCACGATATCGGCATTCACGCGCTGAACGAAATCTTCCAGGTTGAGATCGATATCATCAATGCGCGAAGAGAGTTTCGCAGTGTAGTAGTAACGCAGGCTGTCGGCGTCAAAATGATTCAGCCAGGTGCTGGCTTTAATAAAGGTACCGCGAGACTTAGACATCTTCGCGCCGTTCACCGTCACATAGCCATGAACAAACAGGTTGGTCGGCTTGCGGAAGTTGCTGCCTTCCAGCATTGCTGGCCAGAACAGACTGTGGAAGTAAACAATATCTTTACCGATGAAGTGGTACAGCTCGGCGGTGGAGTCTTTCTTCCAGTATTCATCGAAGCTTACGCTGTCGCCGCGCTTGTCGCACAGATTCTTGAAAGAACCCATATAGCCAATCGGCGCATCTAGCCAGACGTAGAAATATTTACCCGGCGCGTTCGGAATTTCAAAACCGAAGTACGGCGCGTCGCGGGAGATATCCCACTGTTGCAGGCCAGATTCAAACCACTCCTGCATTTTATTTGCCACCTGCTCCTGCAACGCACCGCTGCGGGTCCATGCCTGCAACATTTCGCTGAAAGAGGGCAGATCAAAGAAGAAGTGTTCAGAATCACGCATTACCGGCGTAGCGCCAGAAACCACCGATTTCGGCTCGATCAATTCAGTCGGGCTGTAGGTCGCGCCGCAGACTTCGCAGTTATCGCCGTATTGATCCGGGGATTTACATTTCGGGCAGGTGCCTTTTACAAAACGGTCCGGCAGGAACATGCCTTTTTCCGGATCGTACAGCTGAGAGATGGTGCGGTTTTTAATAAAACCGTTTTCTTTCAGGCGAGAGTAGATAAGTTCTGACAACTGGCGGTTCTCTTCGCTGTGCGTCGAGTGATAGTTGTCATAGCTGATGTTAAAGCCTGCGAAATCAGTCTGATGCTCCTGACTCATTTCGCCAATCATCTGCTCCGGGGTGATACCAAGCTGCTGAGCTTTCAGCATGATCGGTGTACCGTGGGCATCGTCGGCGCAGATGAAGTTGACCTCGTGGCCGCGCATTCGCTGGTAACGGACCCAGACATCAGCCTGGATGTGCTCCAGCATATGGCCGAGGTGGATTGAGCCGTTAGCGTACGGCAGTGCGCACGTCACCAGAATTTTCTTCGCGACTTGAGTCATAGTAGGCATTACTTCTTAATAGTGAAAAGGGGTTAGATAGTACCAAATGGGAAAATGTTAAGTAAGTACTTCTCTATATTCTTCAGGTAAACTATCAGCTGATGGTTTATCTATACAAAAAAGGAGTCGGGATGAACGAACAATCCCAGGCCAAATCACCAGAAGCCTTGCGCGCAATGGTCGCCGGGACACTGGCCAATTTTCAGCACCCAACCCTGAAGCATAACCTCACCACGCTGAAAGCGTTGCACCATGTCGCCTGGATGGACGACACGTTGCATGTGGAACTGGTTATGCCATTCGTCTGGCATAGCGCGTTTGAAGAGTTAAAAGAGCAATGTAGCGCCGAACTGCTGCGTATCACCGGGGCGAAAGCTATCGACTGGAAACTGTCGCACAATATCGCCACCTTAAAACGCGTGAAGAATCAGCCGGGTATTAATGGCGTGAAGAACATCATTGCGGTCAGTTCCGGTAAAGGCGGCGTGGGTAAATCCTCCACGGCGGTAAACCTGGCGCTGGCACTGGCGGCGGAAGGGGCGAAAGTCGGCATTCTGGACGCCGATATCTACGGCCCATCAATTCCCACCATGCTGGGCGCAGAAAATCAGCGTCCAACTTCGCCGGACGGTACCCATATGGCACCGATTATGTCTCATGGCCTGGCAACCAATTCAATTGGTTATCTGGTCACTGACGACAATGCGATGGTGTGGCGTGGACCGATGGCGAGCAAGGCGTTAATGCAGATGCTGCAGGAAACCTTGTGGCCGGATCTCGACTATCTGGTGCTTGATATGCCGCCAGGCACCGGTGACATTCAATTGACGCTGGCGCAAAACATTCCAGTAACTGGTGCAGTCGTGGTCACCACCCCGCAGGACATCGCGTTGATCGATGCGAAAAAAGGCATTGTGATGTTCGAGAAAGTCGAGGTTCCGGTGCTCGGTATTGTCGAGAACATGAGTGTGCATATTTGCAGTAACTGTGGTCACCATGAACCGATTTTCGGTACCGGTGGTGCAGAGAAACTGGCTGAAAAATACCATACACAGCTGCTGGGGCAGATGCCGTTACACATCTCCTTACGTGAGGATCTCGATAAAGGCACGCCAACGGTTATCAGCCGTCCGGAGAGCGAATTTACCGCTATCTACCGCCAGCTGGCTGACCGCGTTGCAGCTCAGCTCTACTGGCAGGGTGAAGTCATTCCAGGCGAGATTTCCTTCCGCGCGGTCTAACGCCTATTAACCATTCTGGTTATTCTTCATACACCGCAGAGATGTTATATTGATGCGGTGTATTTGTTTTTGCCGCATTAATGAACACTTATTTAATACTGCGAATATTCTGCGGACCTTCGTCCGAAACTCTACAAAGTCGATTGATCGTACAGGCAATGCTTCATTATCATCCTTCGTGGCTGTGTAGTGGATGTACAGCTATAGTTTGTTATGCACTCATTCTATCCAGGCATAACCTTTACTACAGGGATAACGTTCAATGAATAAGTATTGGCTGTCAGGAATTATTTTTCTTGCCTATGGATTGGCTTCTCCCGCGTTCTCTTCAGAGACTGCAACATTAACCATCAATGGCAGAATTAGTTCCCCTACATGCAGTATGGATGTTGTTAATAATCATCTTCAGCAACGTTGTGGGCAGTTGTTACAACGAGTTGAAACCAACTATCGTGCTTCTTCTACTGCAAAAGGCGTTACGACAGAAGTGGTAACTGTGGGTAATAACGACAAACGCAAAATCGTGTTAAATCGCTACGATTAATTTGCCAACACCGTTTTAAGCATTAAGCATATTTAAAAAGCCAAAATCATTCCTATGAATGATTTTGGCTTTTTTATTCACCTAATGAATGTTATTTACGGTAATTTACGGTAATTAATCAGTTTCAAAAATGTTTGTTATAGCGAATTATTTGTTGTATTTATATCGCATTAGTTAATTTGTTTTAAATCAACAAAACAATATGTTTACATTGCGGCAACTTTTTTGATGTGAGAAATTTGTTTCCAAGAGATACAGACTCTTAACAAAACAAAATAAACTTATTAAGGAATGCATCATGAAACATTCAATTATTGCTGTCGCTGTCTTATCTTCTGTATTTATGAGTGCTGGTATTTTCGCTGCTGAAGTAGATACCGGAACTTTAACCATTAAAGGTAATATTGCTGAATCACCATGTACATTTGTCGCTGGCGGTGATTCAGTCAGTATTAATATGCCGACTGTACCCACCACTGTATTTGATGGTAAAGCGAAATATTCAACTTATGATGGCGCGGTTGGTGTAACCAGCAGTATGCTGAAAATTACTTGTCCGAAGACTATTGATGGCGTAAAACTTTCGTTGATCACCAACGAGAAAATTCTTGGTAATGATAAGGCAATATCCAGTAGTAATGACACAGTTGGATACTATCTCTATTTGGGAGATAGCAGTGACGTACTGGATATTTCCGCACCATTTAATATTGAAAGTTATAAAACTGCTGATGGACAATATGCAATACCGTTTAAGGCAAAATATCTGAAGTTGACTGACAGTGGTGTTGCATCTGGTACTGTTAACTCTTCATTGGTTATGCGTGTTGCCCAGGATTAAATATTTAAAATAATCATCTTGTTTTTTCAGTAAGTTAAAATGGCCGCCATATTCATGGCGGCCAGCATAAATATAAGAGGCATTAAGATGAAAGGGTTATTATCTTTACTCATCTCTTCTATGATATTCCCCGTGCATGCCGGAATGGTTATTTTCGGGACCCGTATCATTTACCCGGCAGAGCAGAAAGAGGTCATGGTACAACTGATGAATCAGGGAAACCGCTCTTCGCTGATGCAGGCGTGGATTGATGATGGCGACACGTCTCTGCCGCCAGAAAAGATTCAGGTTCCTTTCATGTTAACGCCACCAGTAGTGAAAGTAGCGGCCAATTCTGGGCAACAAATAAAAATTAAAATCATGCCTAATAAATTACCCAGTAATAAGGAAAGTATTTTTTATCTTAATGTTCTGGATATTCCACCGAATAGTCCAGAACAAGAAGGTAAGAATGCACTGAAGTTTGCGATGCAAAACAGAATCAAATTGTTTTACCGGCCGGCGGGTATTGCTCCGGTGAATAAAGCGACCTTTAAAAAGTTACTGATAAATCGCAGTGGCAATGGATTGGTGATAAAAAATGACTCAGCTAATTGGGTGACGATTTCGGATGTCAAAGCTAATAATGTCAAAGTCAATTATGAAACTATTATGATTGCCCCCTTAGAAAGTCAGAGTGTTAATGTCAAAAGTAATAATGCAAACAACTGGTATCTGACCATTATCGATGACCACGGCAACTATATTAGTGACAAAATTTAATTGCAGGAGCTGTCTATGTTGAGAATGACCCCACTTGCATCAGCAATCGTAGCGTTATTGCTCGGCATTGAAGCTTATGCAGCTGAAGAAACCTTTGATACCCATTTTATGATAGGTGGAATGAAAGACCAGCAGGTTGCAAATATTCGTCTTGATGATAATCAACCCTTGCCGGGGCAGTATGACATCGATATTTATGTCAATAAGCAATGGCGCGGGAAATATGAGATCATTGTTAAAGACAACCCGCAAGAAACATGTTTATCAAGAGAAGTTATCAAGCGGTTAGGCATTAATAGCGATAACTTCGCCAGTGGTAAGCAATGTTTAACATTTGAGCAACTTGTTCAGGGTGGGAGCTATAGCTGGGATATCGGGGTTTTTCGTCTCGATTTCAGTGTCCCGCAGGCTTGGGTGGAAGAACTGGAAAGTGGCTATGTTCCACCGGAAAACTGGGAGCGGGGTATTAATGCGTTTTATACCTCTTATTATGTGAGTCAGTATTACAGCGACTATAAAGCGTCGGGTAATAACAAGAGTACATATGTACGTTTTAACAGCGGGTTAAATTTACTGGGGTGGCAACTGCATTCTGATGCCAGTTTCAGTAAAACAAATAACAATCCAGGGGTGTGGAAAAGCAATACCCTGTATCTGGAACGTGGATTTGCCCAACTTCTCGGCACGCTTCGCGTGGGTGATATGTACACATCAAGCGATATTTTTGATTCTGTTCGCTTCAGCGGTGTGCGGTTGTTTCGTGATATGCAGATGTTGCCTAACTCGAAACAAAATTTTACGCCACGGGTGCAGGGGATTGCTCAGAGTAACGCGCTGGTAACTATTGAACAGAATGGTTTTGTCGTTTATCAGAAAGAGGTTCCTCCTGGCCCGTTTGCGATTACAGATTTGCAGTTGGCCGGTGGTGGAGCAGATCTTGATGTCAGCGTGAAAGAGGCGGACGGCTCGGTTACCACCTATCTGGTACCTTATGCAGCGGTGCCAAATATGCTGCAACCCGGCGTATCGAAATATGATTTTGCGGCGGGTCGTAGCCATATTGAAGGGGCGAGCAAACAAAGTGATTTTGTCCAGGCGGGTTATCAGTATGGTTTTAATAATTTATTGACGCTGTATGGTGGCTCGATGGTCGCGAATAATTATTACGCGTTCACTTTGGGGACTGGCTGGAATACCCGCATTGGTGCCATTTCCGTCGATGCCACGAAGTCGCATAGTAAACAAGACAACGGCGATGTGTTTGACGGGCAAAGTTATCAAATTGCCTACAACAAATTTGTGAGCCAAACGTCGACGCGTTTTGGTCTGGCGGCCTGGCGTTATTTGTCGCGTGATTACCGGACATTTAACGATCACGTTTGGGCAAACAATAAAGATAATTATCGCCGTGATAAAAACGATATCTATGACATTGCCGATTATTACCAGAACGATTTTGGCCGTAAAAATAGCTTTTCTGCCAATATGAGCCAGTCATTGCCAGAAGGCTGGGGGTCTGTGTCCTTAAGTACGTTATGGCGAGATTACTGGGGGCGTAGCGGCAGCAGTAAGGATTATCAGTTGAGTTATTCCAATAACTGGCGGCGGATAAGCTATACCCTCGCGGCAAGCCAGGCGTATGACGAGAATCATCATGAAGAGAAACGTTTTAATATTTTTATATCGATTCCCTTTGATTGGGGTGATGACGTTACGACGCCTCGTCGGCAAATATATATGTCTAACTCAACGACGTTTGATGATCAGGGGGTTGCCTCAAATAATACGGGATTATCAGGAACCGTTGGAAGCCGGGATCAGTTTAACTATGGGGTCAACCTGAGTTATCAGCATCAGGAAAATGAAACGACAGCTGGGGCGAATTTGACCTGGAACGCGCCGGTTGCGACAGTGAATGGCAGTTATAGTCAGTCGAGTACTTATCGACAGGCTGGAGCCAGTGTTTCAGGGGGCATTGTCGCCTGGTCGGGTGGCGTTAATCTGGCGAACCGTCTTTCCGAAACGTTTGCTGTGATGAATGCGCCAGGAATTAAAGATGCTTATGTCAATGGGCAAAAATATCGCACAACAAACCGTAATGGAGTGGTGATATACGACGGAATGACACCTTATCGGGAAAATCACCTGATGCTGGATGTGTCGCAAAGCGATAGCGAAGCAGAATTACGTGGCAACCGGAAAATTGCCGCACCTTATCGCGGCGCGGTTGTACTGGTTAATTTTGATACCGATCAGCGCAAGCCCTGGTTTATAAAAGCGTTAAGAGCGGATGGTCAACCATTAATGTTTGGTTATGAAGTCAATGATATCCATGGTCATAATATTGGCGTTGTCGGCCAGGGAAGCCAGTTATTTATTCGCACCAATGAAGTACCGCCATCGGTTAATGTGGCAATTGATAAGCAACAAGGACTTTCATGCACAATCACCTTCGGTAAAGAGATTGATGAAAGTAGAAATTATATTTGCCAGTAATAGTCAGGTGGTTCTATGGAAATTCGCATAATGCAATTTATATTAATGATGATGGTTATGCCTGTGAGCTATGCGGCATGTTATAGTGAGTTATCTGTTCAGCACAACTTGGTTGTTCAGGGGGATTTTGCACTTACTCAAACACAAATGGCGACATATGAGCATACTTTTAATGATTCGTCATGCGTGAGTACAAATACTATCACCCCTATGAGCCCGTCGGATATTATTGTTGGACTTTATAACGATACCATAAAATTAAATTTACATTTTGAATGGACCAATAAAAACAACATCACGTTGTCAAATAATCAGACCAGTTTCACCAGTGGTTATTCAGTTACGGTGACACCTGCGGCCAGTAATGCAAAAGTGAATGTTTCTGCGGGGGGCGGCGGTTCAGTGATGATTAATGGTGTTGCGACATTATCCAGTGCTTCATCATCGACACGCGGGAGTGCCGCAGTACAATTTCTACTGTGTTTATTAGGTGGCAAGTCATGGGATGCATGTGTAAATAACTACAGAAATGCATTGGCACAAAATGCAGGTGTCTATTCCTTTAATCTGACATTGTCATACAACCCGATAACCACAACCTGCAAACCGGACGATTTATTAATTACTTTAGACAGCATTCCCGTTTCACAATTACCAGCCACAGGTAACAAAGCAACAATAAATAGTAAACAAGGGGATATTATTCTGCGTTGTAAAAGTTTATTAGGTCAACAAAATCAAACATCACGGAAAATGCAGGTGTATTTATCAAGTTCTGACTTGTTAACCAACAGCAACACAATACTGAAAGGTGCGGAAGATAATGGCGTAGGATTTATTCTTGAAAGTAATGGTTCGCCAGTCACACTTTTAAATATCACTAACAGCAGTAAAGGATACACAAATTTAAAAGAAATTGCGGCAAAGTCAAAACTTACAGATACAACGGTTTCAATTCCGATAACAGCCAGTTACTACGTCTACGATACAAACAAAGTTAAATCTGGCGCACTGGAGGCAACCGCATTAATCAACGTGAAATACGACTAATAACAAGCAAGACGAGCAAGTGGCTAATAATAAAAAATAACAAGGTGTCTGCATTTCCCCCTCATGATGAGGGGGCTTTTTTTAGCGATGATAAAAAATCTCACCGTCGTAGGCTTTAATGATTTTACCGTCGGTGTCGCTGATCAACACGTACGCGCCACCCATATAGGTCCAGTGCGTCCCGGCATCAGGCGCGGGCAGGTTACGCAACTGCCACTGCTTAATGTTGTACTCATCGGTACGGTACATTTCTGGTACGGTGTCCCCTGGTTTGAAATGCTTAAAGTCAGCAATGAAACTACTTAACTCATACTTAGAAATTCCCGAGGTATTGGTCGAACCCGCGGTGGCTGGTGCGGCCCAGGCGGCACTGGTAACCAGCAAAAGCGCACCCAGTAACATCTTATTTTTAATGGTCATAAACTCTCCACTTTGGGGATCTGTAATATCAGTCGCATATCTTTCCTGCCATACAATATAACTGACAAGCGATATTTTGTTAGTGATCCCATGATTTCGTAAAAAGTGTAAATGAAAGGATGCCCTAAAAGCATCCTTAGCGAGCAGAGAGTCAGCGGAAATAGCTGATTTAAGAATCATCCTGGGCTGAAGATAACATGCAAGCCTAAAGGATTGAGTTATCACATTATGCCCATGAAGCCATGTACGCCCATATACACACCGACTAAGCCAATCAACAGACTGGAAAAATAGGGGGCGCGTTTAGCGAGAGTGTTAAATCCGCTCCAGCGTTTTGCGACCTGCTGAACGCTGATTGCTGCGCCAACGCCTACGGTGACAAGCGTAAACGCCAGGCCAATGCTGAAACTGACGACCAGTGTTGCGCCCAGTGTCAGGGCTTTCAACTGAATGCATATCAATAGCACGGTAATTGCTGCCGGGCAGGGGATAAGGCCACCGGTTAAGCCAAATAACAAAATTTGCCAGTTGGTGACCTCTCTACCATCAAAGCGTCGTTTAATGTCATTGGCATGGGCTCGTGCATGGGCATCCTGATACTCGCCATGTTCGTGATGGTGATGATGTCCATGGTCGTGGTGATGTTCGTGGTCTTGATGATGTTCGTGATCGTGATGATGGTGATGATGCTCATAATCATACTCGTGCATATTCTCCAGCCAGTTGCGTTCGCCGCGCCAGGTACGCCAGAACATCCAGAACGCGGTGCCAATAATGATCACTGCGGAAATCAGCTGGAGCCACGGTTCTGCTGATTGAGCAGTAAAGCGCTTGCTGATCACCATCCCGCCAAAGGCAATTAACCAGACCACTGCGGTATGCGAAATAGTTGCTGCCAGTCCGAGCATCACCGCTTGTTTAATGGTGCCTTTGATGGCGATGATAAACGCCGCCATCATCGTTTTTGAGTGCCCTGGTTCCAGGCCATGAAGCGCACCAAGTAAGATGGCGCTGGGGATGAAGAACCAGGCGTTTCCTTGCTGAAGAAGAGTTGTAAATTCGGTCATGATAATAATTCTTAGTATTAATTCGGCAATCTGATTCTACTCCCCCCCAGTACCTGATACTACCCCCCAGTAGATTAATAGTGCTATGATTTTTCATATTCTTGTTAACCAGGTGTTGCCATGTCTCATACAATCCGTGATAAACAGAAACTGAAAGCGCGTGCCAGTAAGATTCAGGGCCAGGTCGTGGCGCTCAAGAAAATGCTCGACGAGCCGCACGAATGCGCTGCAGTTTTACAACAGATTGCTGCTATCCGTGGCGCGGTAAACGGTCTGATGCGGGAAGTGATTAAAGGTCATCTGACGGAACACATCGTTCACCAGGGGGATGAGCTAAAACGTGAAGAAGATCTGGATGTCGTTCTGAAGGTGCTGGATTCATATATCAAATAATTTATTAACGCGATTGTAAAACTGCCGTTTTTCCTCGTTTACAACGGGTGCGCTGGACATTACCATCCTCCTCTGCGATTTATCATCGCAACCAAACGACTCGGGGTGCCCTTCTGCGTGAAGGCTGAGAAATACCCGTATCACCTGATCTGGATAATGCCAGCGTAGGGAAGTCACGGACCACCAGGTCATTGCTTCTTCACGTTATGGCAGGAGCAAACTATGCAAGTCGACCTGCTGAGTTCCGCGCAATCTGCGCACACGTTACACCTTTTTCACCAACATTCCCCTCTTGTGCATTGCATGACCAACGATGTGGTGCAAACCTTTACTGCCAATACCTTGCTGGCGATCGGTGCATCGCCAGCGATGGTTATCGAAACCGAAGAGGCCAGTCAGTTTGCGGCTATCGCCAGTGCCTTGTTGATTAACGTTGGCACCTGTCTCTTATACACATCTGACGCTGCCGACGATACTCCTTGTGTAGA
>OWIO01001918.1_pt1 | contig 14730 bp, 11 predicted proteins | sample 1733011 | NCBI WGS metagenome assembly OWIO01 (sample SAMN05065779, study PRJEB22554) | human gut metagenome | biome: ENVO:2100002; feature: ENVO:00000062; material: ENVO:00002003 | host: Homo sapiens | place: USA | reverse complement strand
CGCAGATGCCGTGCCGCAGCTGCCGGAGCGGTGCTTAAGCCGCAAGGCGGGAATTATGCGGTATTGCCCTAAATCATCAGGTCAATTTGTTGGCTGTTCCTCATCCTTAGGCGGGTATTTTCTGCGTAAAACCGCAAGGGTCACCGCCGTCAACAGGCTGCCCATCAGTAAGGCAAGCAGATACCGGAACGGATGCGGGTTCAGCGGCAGCAAGAACATGCCGCCGTGCGGGGCCGGTACGGCACAACCAAACAGCATGGACAGCGCCGCCGCCAGGGATGCACCCACCATGCAGGAGGGAATGACATGCAGCGGATCCCGCAGCACAAAGGGGACGACCCCCTCGGTGATAAAGCAGGCCCCCATCAGGTAATTCGTCATCGCGGTGTGGCGTTCTTTGGTGGTAAAACGATCCGGGAACAGGGTTCCCGCCAGAGCAACGCCCAGCGGCGGCACCATGCCGCCCGCCATAACGGCAGCCATAAATTCTTCCTGGCCGCCGGCCAGGGCAACCGTGCCAAACAGATACGCCGCTTTATTGATCGGCCCGCCAAAGTCAACGGCCATCAAAGCCCCCAGCACCGCGGCCAGCACCACGCGGCTGCCGCCCTGCATACTGGCCAACAGCTGGTATATCCAGGTATTAAACCGTCCAAGCGGCGCATTGACGAGGAATACCATCATAAAGCCGACCACGGCCAGGCTGGCCACCGGATATAGCAGTACTGTTTTGATATGCACCAATGCCGATGGCAGCCGCTTGAATGCCGTCCGCAGCAGTTTTACCACAAGGCCTGCCGCAAAGCCCGCAATCATAGCGCCCCAAAAGCCGGAGGACACCCATTCCGCCTGCGGTGCCAGCGAGGTTCCCTGGATGGCCAGCATACCGCCCGCCATACCGGCCACCAATGCGGGCAGATCCCCCACCGACATGGCAATGAACCCGGCCAGCACAACGTACATCAGATTAAATGAGGTATTACCAATCGTGCGCACCAGCATGGCAAGGGACGTTCCCCGCCCGAACATTTCTGCGCCCGCATTACCGCGGTCCAAAAAGTAGCTTAACGCAATCAATATACCGCCACCGGTGATAAAGGGAATCATGTGGGAAACGCCGTTCATCAGGTCGGTGTAAAGCTTGCGCCCAAATTCCTGCGGGGCGGCAGCACCATCTTTTGCGCTGCCTGCTTTACGGTTGCCCCCCATGCCCGGCACACTTTCATCCTCCGGTTCCAGTGGAGCTGTGCCGGACAGCGCGCGGTGCAGCAGCATTTCCGGGTCTTTCAAGGCCTGGGAAACGGGCACGCGAAGCACCGGTTTGCCCGCAAAGCGGGTGGTCTCCACGGCTTTATCCGCCGCCACAATGATGCACTCTGCGTTTTCAATTTCCTGTTCGGTCAGGTGGTTTTTCACCCCGTCTGCACCGTTGGTTTCCACCTTGATGGCAATATGCATTTCTGCCGCTTCGGCTTCCAGCGCTTCGGCCGCCATATAGGTGTGGGCAATGCCGGTGGGGCATGCCGTTACAGCCAGCACGCGGGGGGCAAGCCGCGGTTCGGTCAGCGCAGCTTCGGCCACTGCCTCAGCGCGGGCCTCGCGGGCGGTCTCGCCCTGTTCCCGCTTAGCGATCACCGCCAGAAATTCTTCCGGGGTTGCTGCTTGCTTCAATTCCTCACAGAACAGCGGTTCCATCAGCAGCTGAGCCAGCCGCGCCAACACCTGGATATGCAGGTCATTTGCACCATCCGGAGCTGCGATCAAAAACAGCAGCCGTACCGGGGCACCATCCAGTGCCTGGTAGTCGATCGCCTCCCGCAGCGTTACTGCCGCCAGCGCGGGCACCAGCACCGCGTTGCTTTTGCCGTGGGGAATGGCCACCCCGCCGCCAACGCCGGTCGTGCCCTGGGCTTCCCGTTCCAGCACATTTTTTTCGTATTCGACTGCATCCCGCAGGCATCCGGTGCGGTCCAGCATGCCCACCATTGCGTGGATGGCCATGGCCTTATCCGCCACCTGCATATTCAGTGCAACGCGTTCCGGCACCAGTAGATCTGTGATCTGCATCGGTCGGCTGTCCCCCTTTGCTTCAAACATCCTATCCTGGGGCGAGCCAGAAAAGCCGAAAATACAGCCTGTTTTTACAAACACAACCGCCATTCTCTTTGTTTTCAGGCACACCCCTCGGCAGGGCTTTCCCCTGCCCATTTGCTCTTACACCCGCTGCACTGCCTCTGTGCAACGCTTGCGCAATTGTTTGCGCTTTTGCTTTAACAAAAGGCGGCTCCGCACAAGAGCGGAGCCGCCTAAAAAGTTCAAATTACTGTCGATTAGTTCAGCAGGGTCAGCTCGGTCTCAGGATCGAACAGGTGGATCTTATGCGTATCCATAGCCATGGTGACCTTGTCGCCGCGGCGGGACTTGGAGGTCGGGGCAACGCGAGCCATCAGGTTCTGGCCCTTGTAGGTCAGGTACAGATAGATCTCAGCGCCCATCAGCTCGGAAACTTCAACCTCAGTATCGATATGGCTGGAAGGATGCTTCTCCAGGAACTCTTCGTCATCCTTCATATCCTCAGGACGGATACCAACCTTCAGGCTCTTGCCAACGTAAGCGGCCAGTTTGCCATCGGCGGTCTTTTCCTGCGGCAGGGGGATCACGGTGCCGTCCAGATCGACGACATAGGCATCGCCATTCTTCTGCAGGGTGCCGTCCAGGAAGTTCATCTGGGGGCTGCCGATGAAGCCGGCAACGAAGATGTTGCAGGGGTAATCGTACAGGTTCTGCGGAGTATCGACCTGCTGGATGACGCCATCACGCATAACAACGATGCGGTCGCCCATGGTCATAGCTTCGGTCTGGTCATGGGTAACATAGATGAAGGTGGTAGCCAGCTTCTTGTGCAGCTTGATGATCTCGGTACGCATGCTGGTACGCAGCTTAGCATCCAAGTTGGACAGAGGCTCGTCAAGCAGGAAGACGGCCGGGTTACGAACCATTGCGCGGCCCAGAGCAACACGCTGGCGCTGACCACCGGACAGAGCCTTCGGCTTACGGTCAAGCAGGTGCTCGATTTCCAGGATCTTAGCAGCTTCACGAACGCGCTTGTCGATGTCGTCCTTGGGCATCTTGCGCAGTTCCAGGCCGAATGCCATGTTCTTGTACACGGTCATGTGCGGGTACAGAGCGTAGTTCTGGAACACCATGGCGATGTCGCGGTCTTTCGGGGGAACATCGTTGATCAGGCGGTCACCGATGTACATTTCGCCCTTGGAGATTTCTTCCAGACCTGCGATCATACGCAGGGTGGTGGACTTACCGCAGCCGGAAGGACCGACGAAAACGATAAATTCCTTATCAGCGATTTCCAGGTTGAAATCCTTAACGGCAGTAACATTGCCCGGATAGATTTTGTAAATATGACGGCAACTAATGCTGGCCATGGGTCATTACCTCCAAATTGGTTTTTATGATTTTATTGATACGCTCAGCACGTATTTTTCTTGACAAATCTATAATAGCAGGGTACGATTGAAAAAGATATAGCATTTTATTGATATTGGAGGTCAGAAATTGATATTTGATCCAACCACCTGCTGCGCCTGCGCCGCAGTGCAGGAGCTGCAGGGCGAAGCGCCGCTTACCCTTTCCGGCGAGGGCCTTTGGGCAGGGGTACTTTCCAGCGGGCAGTGCGTGCTGGAATGCCCCGGCAGCCAGAGCGCGGCGGGCTCCTCCGGCGATCTTTTGCTGGGCTTTGGCACCTTCACGCTGCGGCCCGTTACCCCCTGCCATCTGCTGTGCGTGCGGCTGGCCGGGCTGGCCGTGCAGCAGTTTTTGGCCGGGCTGCCGCAGCCGCGCTTTGCGGATGGGGCTTCCTGCCCCAGTGCAGCGGAGCTGCTGGCCCGCGTGTGCGGTGCCGGGAATGCCGACGATGCCGCCAGCGCCGCCGCCCCCTATACCCTGCTGTGCGCTCTTGCCCACGGGGACGAGGAATCCCGCCATCTTTCGCCGTTGGTAGCCCGCGCGGTGGAAGCCATCCGCGATAACTACATGGCCCTGTACGGCGTGGAAGAACTCAGCACCCAGCTTGGGGTCAGCAAGTGCCACCTTGTGCGGGTCTTTTCTTCCGAGATGGGCATGCCGCCGGGCCGCTTTTTGACCAGCGTGCGCATTGAAGCTGCCAAACTGCTGCTGGCCGAGCGGGAGTACAGCCTGGAAATGATCGCCGGGCTGTGCGGTTTTTCCGGTGCCAACTACCTGTGCCGCGTGTTTAAGCGGGAAACGGGTTTAAGTCCCGCCGCCTGGCGTGAAACCGCCGCCCACAAAGCCGTGGTGCAAAAGCTGCCCGCCCGCAACAACGAAATCTATGTGTAAAAGCAGTTCATTTTGTATCCTTATATAAAGAAGAAACATTTGTGTATCCAGAAACAACCTATTTCCTATCGAGACCGTAGGGGCTATGCTTCATAATAAAAGACGCTTCCCCCCTGTTCGGCTGTATTCCCCACTTTTTCGCGTTTTGCGTTGACTCAACCGTTCCCGTCCTATATACTGAAAGATACGGCACTTTTGCCGCCGACCGGGCTGCCCGGCTGTATCCCTGCAAGGAAAAGGAGGAGATGCCGTGATTTTCGGCAAGTACATCAACCGTTATTACCTCAAAAATGCGCCCGTGCTGCTGCTTGGGCTGCTGGCCCTTTTAATGGTTGACTATATCCAGCTGTTGATTCCCCAGTTTTACCGTCTGGTCATCAATGGGGTCAACCTGGGGCGGGTGGTCGTAAACGGCCAGACCCTGCCCTTTACCAAAGAAGTTTTGCTGCAGCACATCTGCCTGCCCATGATCTGGATCGTGGTGCTCATGGTCATTGGGCGCTTTTTGTGGCGTATCTGCTTTTTCGGCTCCGCTGTGCGGGTTGCTGCCAACCTGCGCGAGCGGATGTTTGACCACAGCCGCCAGCTTTCGCAGCAGTATTACCAGGTTAACAAGGTCGGCAACCTGATGAGCCTTTACACCAATGATATTGATACCATCCAGGAATGTTTTGGTGATGGTATCCTGATGTTCTTTGACGCTTTGGTTCTCGGCCTGATGGCCCTGTACAAAATGTGGCGCATGGATTATAAGCTCACCCTGCTGGCTTTGATCCCTGCCCTCATCATGTTCGGCATCGGCACCGTCATGGGCACCGCCATGACCAAGCGCTGGGAAGAACGCCAACAGGCATTCTCCGATCTTTCAGACTTTGCACAGGAGAATTTCTCCGGCATTGCCGTTATCAAGGCGTTTGTCAAAGAGCTGAAAGAGCTCATGGCGTTCCGCAAGCTGAACAAACAGAACGAGGAGATCAACGTCATCTACACCAAAATTGCCACCCTGCTGGAAGTGCTCGTGACTCTATTTGTCGAATCCGTCATCTGTGTCATCCTGGGGTATGGCGGTTATCTGGTCTACCAGGGCCGGTTCAACGCGGGCCAGCTGGTAGAGTACATCGGCTATTTTGAGGCCATCGTCTGGCCCATCATGGCAATTTCCATGCTGATCGAAAAGACCTCCCGCGGCAAGGCTTCCCTGAACCGCATCACCGAGCTGCTGGACGCCCCCATTGATGTGGCCGACCGCCCCGGCGTGCAGGAGCTGCAGAACCCGCAGGGCAGTGTGGAATTCCGCCACCTGACCTTCCGCTACCCGGACGGCGAATACGATGTGCTGCAGGATATCTCCTTCACCATCCATCCCGGCGAAAGCGTGGGCATTGTGGGCAAGACCGGCGCGGGCAAAACGGCGCTGGTGGACCTGCTGCTGCGCACCTACAACGTGCCGGACGGCACCCTGTTTGTGGACGGCAAGGACGTGAACACCCTGTCCATCCATTCTGTGCGCACTGCCTGCGCCTATGTTCCACAGGACAACTTCCTCTTCTCGGATACCATCGCCCACAACATCGGCTTTGGTGTGGACGATGCCTCCCCCGAAATGATCGACCACGCCGCCAGCTTGGCCGATGTGCGGGACAACATCGTGGACTTTAAGGATGGTTACGAAACCGTTCTGGGTGAGCGCGGCGTGACCGTTTCCGGCGGCCAGAAGCAGCGCATCTCCATTGCACGCGCCCTGCTGAAAGACGCCCCCATCCTGATTCTGGATGACTCTGTTTCCGCTGTGGACACCCGCACCGAAAAAATCATTCTGGACAACCTGAAATCCAGCCGCGCCAACAAGACCACCCTGCTGATTGCCCACCGCATTTCCACGGTGGAGCGGCTGGACAAGATCATCTTCCTGGATGATGGCAAGATTGAGGCCGTCGGCCCCCACGATGAGCTGTACACCAGCTGCCCCAAGTACCGCCGCATGGTGGACCTGCAGCGGCTGGAAGATGAAGCCGGGGGTGATGACAATGCTTAATATAAACCCGCTTTTGCTGGTTGGCGGCGTCATCGGTGCCGTTACCGCGCTGCTGATTTTTGCTTACGCTTCGGTCAAAGATAAAAAGACCGCCATGGGTTTTGAGCGCACCATGGCAGACGGCGAGATTCTGCGCCGCCTGTTCGCCTATGCCAAACCGTACTGGGCCAAGTTTCTTCTGGTTCTCTTCCTGATGCTCTTCTCCATCGCTTACGACATTATCTCTCCCCTAATCGTCGGTGCGATCGAAGAACTTGTCGCCGCCGATTTTGCCCTCAGCCGCCTGTTCGCTTCGGTCGCGGTCTATGCGGGGGTTCTGGTGTTCTCGATGGCAAGCACCTATTTTCAGGCGGTCATTCTGCAGCGGGTCGGCCAGCGCATCATCTCTGATCTGCGCGAGGATCTGTTCACCCACATTGAGTTCCTCTCCCACGAGCAGCTCAACGAGATCCCGGTTGGCAAGCTTGTTACCCGCGTTACCAACGATACCAACGCCATTTCCATGATGTTCACCAACCTTTTGGTGAACCTGATCAAAAATGCGTTCGTCATTTTGGGCATTCTGGTGGCCATGCTCTGCCTGAACTATGCGCTGACCCTGATGGTGCTCTGCTTTGTTCCCTTCATCGTCATCTTCACTGTCATCTTCCGCAAGTTTTCCCGCCGGGCCTACCGTAAGGTCAAGGATGCCACCACTGACATCAACACCTATCTTTCGGAGAACCTTTCCGGTATCAAGGTCACCCAGATTTTTGGCCGCGAGGACGAAAAGATGGCGGAGTTCTACCAAAAAAGCCAGACCCTTTCCAAGGTCACGCAGGAACAGATTTTTGTGTTCGGCGTATTCCGCCCGCTGGTCTACATGCTGTACATCAGCTCTATTTTGTGCCTGTTCTACCTGGGCGGCATGGGCCACCTGAACAACGTTTCTTTCCTGGGGCAGACCATCACCGGCGGCACCATCGTCACCTTCTACATGTACATTTCCAAGTTCTTTACCCCCATCCAGAACCTGGCCGAGCAGTTCAACTGGCTGCAATCCGCGCTGGCCTCGTCGGAAAAAGTCTTTTCTATTATGGACATTCAGCCCAAGCTGGTGGATGCTCCCGACGCCATTGAGCTGACCGATGTAAAAGGCGAAATTGAGTTCCGCGATGTCTGGTTCAGCTATATTCCCGGCGAATGGGTGCTGCAGGGCGTTTCGTTCCATGTTTCCCCGCGGGAAACCGTGGCTTTTGTCGGTTCCACCGGCTCCGGCAAAAGCACCATCCTGTCCCTCATCTGCCGCAATTACGAGTTCCAGAAGGGCGAAATTCTGATTGACGGCATCGACATCCGCAAAATCAAAATTTCTTCCCTCCGCCGCCATTTTGGACAAATGCTGCAGGATGTTTTCCTCTTTTCCGGCACCATCCGCAGCAACATTGTCCTGCGGGAGGATAACATCTCGGACGAAGAGATCATGCAGGTCTGCCGCTATGTCAACGCTGACCACTTCATCAACAAGCTGGACCACGGCCTGGATGAGGAAGTGCGCGAGCGCGGCAACAACTTCTCCGCCGGTCAGCGCCAGCTGCTCAGCTTTGCCCGCACGATCATCCACAAGCCCAGCGTGATGATTCTGGACGAAGCAACCGCCAACATTGATACCGAAACCGAGCTTTTGATTCAGGATTCTCTGGAAAAAATGCGCACCATCGGCACCATGCTGATCGTTGCCCACCGCCTTTCCACCATCCAGCACGCGGACAACATCATCGTGCTGTCCCACGGCAAAATACTGGAGCAGGGCAGCCACCAGGAGCTGCTGGCCCGTCATGGGCGGTACTATCAGCTGTACACCCTGCAATACCACAAAGAACAGCTCAGTTCCTGATTTTATCTTCCATAACAGCAGTGCCCCCTGCAGCAATGCAAAGCTGCCGGGGGCACATGTTATTTTGTTATTTTGTTATTTTGCTTTTTTGTCCGCTTCGGCGGTTGTTTTGGGCTGTGCATCCGCTGCCTGTTTCAGGGCTTCCTGCTCAGAAAAATGCTGGATAATTTTATCTTTCGCCAGCTGCAAATGGCGCTTGTTGATGGCCCTTGCCTCGTCCGCATTGTTGGTCAGCAGGCAGTGCACAATATCGCGGTGCTCTTCCATCGATTCATTAAAGCGCTGGGTACTTGTCAGCGAATAAATACGGAACTGCTGGTTCAGCGAATGGATCCTTGCATACATGGATTCCAAAAGGCTGTTGCCGCACAGTTCAATCAGCAGCCCATGCAACTTAGAATCCATATCCGTGTAGGCACGCAGGTTCTTTTGGGCGTGCAGCCGCTCCATCTCGTTCAGGCAGTCGATCAGCTGCTGCATATCCGCCGTGGTCAGGTGGTGTTGCAGCTTGCTGATGGCGTAATCTTCCAGCAGAACGCGCAGGTCAAAAATTTCCTCAATGTCCCGCGCGGTAAACTCTTTTACAAACACACCCTTGTTGGGGATCTCCACCACCAGCCCGTCCGAAGCCAGCTGGCGCAGTGCTTCCCGGATGGGGCTGCGGCTCACGCACAGGCGCTCTGCCAGCTCGTTTTCCTGCAGCCACTGGCCGGGAGCAAATCTTCCTTCGCAGATATCATCCTTCAGGATCTGATACACCTGATTGCGGATCGTTTTGATTGGGCGGCGTTCCATAGCTCTTTCCTTCACTTTCCCTTGTGCGGGTTGGCCCCCGCAGCGCATCCGTATTAACCGGAGATATTTCTATTATTCTATCACACGTTTTGCCCTTGTGCAACGCAGTCTCCCTTATTTTTCTGCCTTTTTGCCTATATTTTTATGTGTTTCACAAAAGTTCTTCTTGCAATTTGTATAATCTATTACTATAATAAAATTGTTTTTATCTTGCCCGCCGCTTTTGTTCCGGCAGGGTATCCCATGTTTTCCTGGGGTGTATCTGAAAAGTCGAAAGTTTAGTCTATTTCTTTGTTTTCAGATACACCTTACAAAGAAAGGGTCGTGTGATCGTATGAAAATTGGTTTTATCGGTCTTGGCATCATGGGCCGCCCCATGGCCAAAAACCTGCTCAAAGCCGGCTATGACGTTACGGTGGACAGCCACTCCCCCGCCGCCGCAGCTGAGCTGGAAGCCTGCGGCGCCAAAGTAGCCGACCAGCCCACCATCGGCTCCACCTGTGATCTTGTGCTGACCATGCTGCCCAACGCCCCGCAGGTCAAACAGGTCATGCTGGGTGCAAACGGCGTTGCCGCCCACATGCAGCCCGGCTCCACCTTTATTGATATGACCTCCCTGAACCCCATCGCCAGCAGGGAGATCGCCGCCGAGCTTGCCGCCCGCGGCATCCAGATGCTGGACGCCCCCGTTTCCGGCGGCGAGCCCAAGGCGATTGACGGCACCCTTTCCTTCATGGTCGGCGGCGAAGAAGAGGTCTTCAACACCTTCAAACCGGTCCTGCTGGCCATGGGTTCTTCCGCTGTGCGGTGCGGCGGCATCGGCGCAGGCAACACCACCAAGCTGGCCAACCAGATCATCGTGGCGGCCAACATCCAGGCTGTGGCCGAAGCCCTGACCCTGGCCCAGAAAGCCGGTGTTGACCCCGACCTGGTGTTCCAGGCCATCAAGGGCGGTCTGGCCGGTTCCACCGTCATGAACGCCAAAGCTCCCATGATGATCGAGGGCAACGATAAGCCCGGCTTCAAGATTGACCTGCACATCAAGGACCTGAACAATGCCCTGGACTGCGCCCACAACGTGGGTGCCCCGGTGCCGATGACCGCCGAAGTGCAGGAAATTTTGCAGTGGCTGCACAGCAATGGCAAGGGCCAGGCAGACCACAGCGCCATTGCCCAGTATTACGAGCACCTGACTGGCATCAAGCTGGGCCGCGACCTGTAAAACCTCAAAATTCTGTTTTTTTGGCGGTGCGGGCATCCCCGTGCCGCCAAAATTTTGCCGCCAATTCTGTACGTTCTGCCGATTGCTGAATGATTGATTTGCATGTTATAACAGAAATTAAAGAGCCAACAAACAAAACAGAAAAGAGTGTGATCCCTATGTCTAAACTCCGCCAAGATGCTGACGCCATCATTCAGGCCGCCATCACCGCCGCCCAGCCGGACGAGGCTGTCCGCAAAGCGCTGGAAGGACGCGATTTCGGTTCCGGGCGCGTTGTGCTGGTTGCCGCCGGCAAGGGTGCCTGGCAGATGGCCAACGCCGCCAGCCGCATTCTGGGTTCCCGCATTGATACCGGTATTGTCATTACCAAGTACGACCACAGCAAAGGCCCCATCGCCAACTTTACCATCCGGGAAGCCGGGCACCCCATCCCGGACGAGAACAGCTTTACCGCCACCCAGCAGGCGCTGGACCTCGTCAGTGGGCTGACCGCACAGGACACCGTGCTGTTCCTGCTTTCCGGCGGCGGTTCCGCTTTGTTTGAAAAGCCGCTCATCCCCGCCGCGGATCTGGAAGAACTCACCCACAACCTGCTGGTCTGCGGGGCGGATATTGTAGAGATCAACACCCTCCGCAAGCGCTTTTCCGGCGTAAAGGGCGGCCGTTTTGCCCAGCTGTGTGCCCCGGCCCATGTGGTTTCCATCGTGCTTTCGGATATTCTTGGCGATCCGCTGGATATGATTGCCTCCGGCCCCGCTTACCCGGATAGTTCTACCTGCGCACAGGCCAAGGAGATCGTGCAGAAATACCACCTGCCCATGACGGATCAGATGCTGACCCTGCTGGAGCAGGAAACGCCCAAAGCGCTGGACAACGTAGAAACCCAGATTACCGGCAGCGTGCGCCAGCTGTGCGCCGCCGCCGCTGCCACCGCCCGCACCCTTGGCTATGAGCCGCTGATTTTGACCGACTGCCTGAGCTGCGAAGCCCGGGAAGCCGGTGTGTTCCTGGCCAACATGGTGCGCTACCAGCGCACCGCGGGCCGCCGCATTGCCCTGATTGCAGGTGGCGAAACAGTGGTGCATCTGACCGGCCACGGTAAAGGCGGCCGCAATCAGGAGCTCGCCCTTGCCGCCGCTCCCGGTATCGCCGGGCTGGATGGCTGCGCGGTGTTCTCCGTTGGCTCTGATGGCACCGACGGCCCCACCGATGCCGCTGGCGGCTTTGTGGACAGCACCACCCAGGCCGCGCTGAAATCCCAGGGCTGCGATATCTTTGCCACGCTGGCTGATAACGATGCCTACCATGCCCTGCAAAAATGCAATGGCCTGATTATCACCGGCCCCACCGGCACCAACGTCAACGATGTCTCGGTCGCTCTGGTCCGGGCGTGATGTTTCCATCGTGCCGTGGAGAAACCTTGCCGATGGTGATAAACTCTGTAAATCATTTGTAGGGGACGATGCGAGCATCGTCCCAGACGGGCCTTGCCCTCTATTTTCCCCCATCATCCTCCGCAAGGCAACGGGCGCACACTGTGCGCCCGGGATGCATGTTTTATGCCCGTCACACATTATAAACCAACCTGTAAGGAATGGTCTTGACCATTCCGGGACTTTGTGCCAGATGACCTAAAAATATTTGTGAATCGTTTCGACCACGTATTGGCGCCCTTTTTGATGGGTGCCTCGCCGCCACAAACCTAATTTTTTGCTTCCTCACTGCCCCGGCGCGGTCGGGTGATCGCGCCCTACCGATTGTTTCACCATCAACAGCATATAATAAATTATTCCACGTAACTTTCCTATCAGGCGCACCCCCGATGCCACATCCGGGTCTGCGCCTGATTTTTTTGCCCATTTTGCTCCTTTCCCCGCTGTTTTTTAAGGCAACACCGCACAATTCCCGCCTGACGGCTTAAGCACCGCTCCGGCGGCTGCGGCACGGCATCTGCGTTGCCAAAATGCTCGATAATACACAAAGTATTATCTGCGCTTTTGGCTTAGCAGCTGCCGTGCCTCGCTCGCCGTATCGGCACTTAGAATTGTGCGGTATTGCCTTAACGCATTCTCCCTGAATTGTTAATTTTTTATTGACAGCCCCACTATTCCGTGCTATACTGCCCCCAGCGCAATAAGCATACTTACCAAGTATGTTTATTGCATTTGTTTTTTCCTGCAATGTCACATATAGGAATTGTTTTATTGTGTTTTTGAACATTCTGTGAATCATTTTCCTGTTGCATTGTACAAATTTGCTTGTTTTTTTTTACTATTTTGGTTTAAACTATTGACTTTATCCAATCTCAAAGCTATTATCATAGTATTAAACGTATGATGTATACAATCAATATTTGTGATTCGAAACATAGAGCACCCACAACCAAGGAGGCATTTGTATGAAAACCATCTCGATTCCTTACTATACTTCCACCTTGGACCTGCATGTTGACGAAGCCAACCTGAAAGCTGTTGTCACCGCAAAAATGCACGAATACAAGGCCGGCAAAACGGAAGTAGAACTGGTTCATGAGGCATTGGAGCATCCCATTGCCTCCCCGCGCCTGCGTGACCTGGCCAAGGGTAAACAGAAAGTTGTGCTGGTCACCAGTGACCACACCCGCGCCGTCCCCAGCAAGATCACCCTGCCCATCCTGCTGGATGAGATCCGCCAGGGCAACCCGGACGCCGATATCACCATCCTGATTGCCACCGGCCTGCACCGCCCCACCACCGAGGAAGAGCAACGCCGCATGTTTGGCGATGCCATTGTGGATCATGAGAAAATCGCCATCAACAACGCATTTGACCCGGATCAGTTCATCCACATGGGCGTGCTGCCCTCCGGTGCAGACTTCAACGTCAACAAGCTGGCCGCTGAATGTGACCTGCTGGTGACTGAAGGCTTTATTGAGCCACACTTCTTCGCCGGCTTCTCCGGCGGCCGCAAGAGCATCCTGCCTGGCATCTGCTCCCAGGAGACCGTCAACGAAAACCACAGCTACAAGGCCATTTCCAGCCCGTATGCCAACACCGGCGTGCTGGAACACAACCCCATCCATGAGGATATGCTGGCCGCTGCCAAGATGGTCAATGTCCAGTTCATCTTCAATGTAGCGCTGGACGGCCAGAAAAAGATCATCGCCGCCTGGGCAGGCGACCTGGAAAAGGCCCACGCCGAAGGCGTTGCCTTTATCCGCAAATGGAGCCAGTGCCCCAGCATTACCGGCGATATCGTGGTCACCAGCAACGGCGGCTACCCGCTGGACCAGAACCTGTACCAGAGCCCCAAGGCCGTTGCCACGGCGGAAGCCTGTGCGGGTGAGGATGGTGTCATCATCATGTGCTGCAGCTGTGCCGACGGCATGGGCGGCACCCACTTTGAAAAGCTCATTACGATGGGCACCGTGGACGAGATCGACGGTTACCTTTCCAAGATCCCGCCCAAGGAGACCATTCCCGAACAGTGGTGCCCGCAGATTTATGCCCGCATCCTGAAAAAGCACCCCGTCATCCTCGTCACCACCTACCTCAAGCCGGAGGAAGTGCGCAAGGCCAACATGATCCCCGCTTCCACTCCGGATGAAGCCTTGGAGATTGCCTACCAGATGAAGGGTCGCGATGCAAGCGTTGTTGTCATCCCCGATGGCGTCAGCGTGCTTGCTGTTAAGGAATAACCGGCAAAACCGGAACCAATAGAAAAAACGCAAAAGGAGAGTGAGCGTAATGGAAATAAAGCTGGCGCTGAAAGTCAACGATAAAGATAACGTCGCCACCATTTTTGCCAATGGCATTACCGATGGTACCGAAGTTGAGATCCGCGACAAAAAAGGCAACGCTGAAACCGTTACCGTGATTGGCGATGTTCCCTATGGCCACAAAATTGCTGTGCGGGACATCAAAAAGGGCGAACTGATCAACAAATACGGCGAAGAGATCGGCATTGCCACCAAGGACATCAAAAAAGGCGAGTACGTGCATGTCCACAACCTGGACAGCATGCGCGGCCGCGGTGACTGGGCCAAGGAAGGCAAGTAAGGAGGGCAAACTGCTATGGAATTTATGGGTTATGTGCGCCCGGACGGCAAAGTTGGCGCGCGCAACTATGTTGCCGTCATCCCCAGCGTTACCTGTGCCAACGACGTTGCCAACGCCATCTGCCACCAGGTACAGGGTACCATTACATATCTGCACCATCAGGGCTGCTGCCAGATGCCCCCTGATCTGGAGCGCGTGACCGATACGCTGATCAGCCTGGGCATGAGCCCCAACGTTGGCGCTATCCTGATCGTAAGCCTTGGCTGTGAAGGCACCGACCACGAGCGCATGTACAAAGAGCTGAGCGCTACCGGCAAGCATGTGGAGATCATCCACATTCAGGCTGTCTCTTATACACATCTGACGCTGCCGACGATACTCCTTGTGTAGA
>OWIO01001917.1_pt1 | contig 14731 bp, 16 predicted proteins | sample 1733011 | NCBI WGS metagenome assembly OWIO01 (sample SAMN05065779, study PRJEB22554) | human gut metagenome | biome: ENVO:2100002; feature: ENVO:00000062; material: ENVO:00002003 | host: Homo sapiens | place: USA | reverse complement strand
TGTCCCATGCCTATGGCTGGCTGCCATAAACCAAGGGGCAAATATATAGTAACAGGAGGCTGCCGGATGCAGCCAAAACTGGTCGTCATTACCGGCCCGACCGCCTCGGGCAAGACCGCGCTGGGCGTCATGCTCGCGCAGCGGCTCGGAGGCGAGGTCGTCTCGGCCGACTCGATGCAGATCTACCGCGGCATGGACATCGGCACGGCCAAGCCCACGCCGGAGGAAATGCAGGGCGTGCCGCACCACATGATCGACATCGCCGACCCGACGGAGAACTACTCCGTCTCACGCTACGCCGAGGAAGCTTCCGCCTGTGTGGACGATATCCTCACGCGCAGAAAACTGCCGATCGTCGTCGGCGGGACGGGGCTTTATATCGACTCGCTCATCGCCGGGCGCACCTTCGCCGACGGCACGGCCGACACCGCGCTGCGGCAGGAGCTGAGCGAGCGCTACGACGAGATCGGCGGCGAGGGCCTGCTCGGCGAGCTGCGCAAGGTGGACCCCGAGCGCGCGGCAAAGCTCCACCCCGCGGACAAAAAGCGCATCGTGCGCGCGATGGAGGTCTACATCCTCACGGGCAAGACCATCACGCAGCACGACGCCGAGACCCGCGCCGTGCCGCCGCGCTATGACGCGGCGAAGATCGCGCTCACGTTCGCAGACCGGCAGGATCTCTATGCGCGCATCGACCGGCGCGTGGACGCCATGATGCAGCAGGGGCTGCTCGACGAGGTGCGCGCGCTGCTGGCCGCCGGCATCCCGGCCGACTGCACGGCCATGCAGGCCATCGGCTACAAGGAGGCCGTGGCCGCCGTGCGCGGCGAGGCGACGGCGCAGGAGGCCGCGGACGCCATCCGGCTCGCCTCGCGGCAGTACGCAAAGCGCCAGCTCACGTGGCTGCGGCGCGATGCGCAGCTGTTCTGGCTGCGGCACGAAAAAACGCCGGACATGGACCTTGCCTGCCGCCGTTCGACGCAATTCTTGGCCGGACGCGGTATAGAATAGTGGCCTGTACAGATGCGGAGAAAACTGCCATTTTCGCCGGATTTGTATAAATTCACTATTTCACGGAGCGGCAGTTTGTGCTATGATAAGTCGATATATGTCCGCTCCGGCAAAAGGAGCGGCGATCATGCAAAAGACACAGAATCTTCAGGACACATTCCTCAATTACATCCGGCGGGAGAAGATCCCCGTGACCCTGTTTCTCATGAACGGGTTTCAGCTGCGCGGCATCGTGCGCAGCTTTGACAGCTTTGCCGTGCTCATCGAGGCCGACGGCCGCCAGCAGATGATCTACAAGCACGCGATCTCGACGGTCGCCCCGGTGCGGGCAGTGACGCTCGAGCTGCAGGCGTGATCTCCCCGCCGCCCCCCACCGGAAGGAGGGCAGGCTTTGAAGAAAACGAATACCTTTACGAACATCGCCATGCTCGTGCTCTTCGCGGCCATGGCCGTGTATCTGGGCGTGTACCTGTTTCGCTCCACGCAGCAGTCGTATTCCACAGCACCGGCGGTGCTCGTGACCGTCAGCGAGGGCGGACAAGCAAGCGGCATCGTCGTGCGCGAGGAGCAGGTCATCGCCTCGGACAAGGAGTTTCTGTCCCTGTCCGTGGACGACGGCAAGCAGGTCGCGCGCGACGGCGAGATCGCCATCGGCGTCGACTCCAAGGCCGCGCTCGACAGCGCCAGCCGCGCGCGCGAGCTCAAAAAGGAGATCGCCTACGTCTCGAGCCTGCTGTCACGCGCGGGCAGCGCCTCGGGCGCATCCGAGCTTGACAGCAGCGTCCACAGCGCCATCCTGCAGCTCAACGCCGCCGTCTCCGCGGGCAGCGCGTCCGAGCTTGACGACATCTGCATGGACCTCAGCTCGCTGCTCTTCGGCGCCTCGACGGGAACCGTCTCGCAGAGCGACCTTGACGCGCTCAATGCCGAGCTGCACCAGCTGGAAAAGGCCGGCGTCGGCCGCGGCAGCATCACAGCCCCGGCGGCGGGGCTGTTCACCTCCACGGTGGACGGTTATGAGGCGCTGAGCCCGGCGGCGCTTGAAAACCTCACGCCAGACGGCGTGGCCGCGCTCGAGCACACGAGCCCCTCGACACCCGCAAACACGATCGGCAAGCTCGTCACGGCGAAAAAATGGTACTTCGCCGCCGTCATGAGCAAGGCCGACGCCGACCGCCTGAATCTGGGCGGCAGCGCCACGCTCGACTTCCCGCAGCACTACAGCGGCACGGTCTCGGCCACCGTGTTCAGCAAGAGCGAGCCGGACAGCAGCGGCGAGGTTGCGGTCGTGTTCGCGTGCAACAATGCGCTGGCCGACACGCTGGCCATGCGCAAGGCCACGGCCGACGTCGTCTACAGTGAGCACACCGGTCTGCGCGTACCGCTCAAGGCCGTGCACATGGACGACGACGGGCAGACCTTCGTCTACGTCGTCACGGCGGCGCAGCTGGAGAAAAAACCGATCGAGATCATCTACCAGACCGACAGCTACTGTCTCGTCGCCCAGAGCACGGACAGCAACGCCCTGCGCGCCGGCAACGACATCGTCGTCAGCGGCAAAGGTCTGTCCGACGGACGGGTCATAAAATAAGGAGGCACCACCCACTATGAGCACCATTGCCGAAAACATCGCCGCCATCCGCGCGCGCATCGACGCCGCCGCCCGCCTTTCGGGGCGCACGGGCGCGGACATCACGCTTGTGGCAGCGACAAAGATGAACGACGCCGCGCGCGTGCGCGAGGCCGTTGCCGCCGGGATCGACGCCTGCGGCGAAAACCGCGTGCAGGAGATGACCGAAAAGCTCGCCGAGGGCGCCTACACCGGCGCACCGCTGCACTTCATCGGCCACCTGCAGACCAACAAGGTGCGGCAGGTCGTCGGCAAGGTCGATCTCATCCAATCGGTGGACTCGCCGGAGCTGCTGGCCATGATCGAAAAGCGCGCCGCCATGCAGGACACCGTGCAGGATATCCTGCTGGAGGTGAACATCGGCGGTGAGGCCGCCAAGAGCGGCGTCGACCCCGACGCACTGCCGCAATTGCTGGAAACCGCCGCCGCCTGCGCGCACATCCGCGTGCGCGGATTGATGGCGATCCCGCCCGTGGCAGAAACTTCCGACGGAAATCATGCATATTTTACGAAAATGCACGAGCTTTTTGTTGACATCGGCAGAAAAAAATACGATAATGTTTCTATGGACTTTCTGTCCATGGGTATGAGCGGGGATTTTGAGGACGCCATCGCCGCCGGTGCGAACATGGTGCGCGTCGGCTCGTCGATCTTCGGCGCACGGGACTATTCCCGGCACTGAGCGCCGCCCGCCGCACCTGAAAAGAGAACACAGCGGCAACACAGCGGCCGCCGGTAGATAAAGGGGGACCCTGCATGGGCTTTTTGGATGAACTGAAGAAAATGACGCGTCCGTACGATGACGACGACGAGTTTTTCGACGATGAGGATGAGGCGATCCCGGTCGCGGAAGCGCCCGCGCCCGAGCGTCCCGCTCCGGCACGGCCGGCGCGCCGCACGGCGCCCGCCGCCAAGCAGAGCTCATTTATACGCGACGACCCGGTCTCCGAGCCGGTGAGAGAGCCCGAGCGCCCCGCGCCGGGCTACACCGCCCGCGGCGACAGCCGCGTGGCCGACAAGGTCGTCAACCTCAACAGCGGCGGCCAGCTCAAGGTCGTGCTCGTCGCACCCAAGCAGTTTGAGCTCGCGGCCGAGATCGCCGACCATCTGCGCGATCGCCGCGCCGTGCTCATGAATCTGGAGCAGACGGACAAGAACATCGCCCGCCGCCTGATCGACTTCCTGTCCGGCGTCGCCTACGCGCAGGACGGCAAGATCCGCCGCGTCGCCAGCGCGACGTATATCATCACGCCGTTCAACGTCGACCTCATGGGCGACCAGCTCGACGACATGGAGTCGGGCGAGTTTCACCTGTAACATTCGGGCATACTGTCTCTGACAGCCCCGCGAGTAGTATACCATCAGAAAGAATGGAGGCTTACCATCATGACTCCTCAGGATATTCGGGAAAAAACCTTTGAAAAAGCGATGTTCGGCGGTTACGACATGGCCGCTGTGCAGAACTATCAGGAAGAAGTGGCCACCGAGCTTGCCAACGCACAGAAGGAAATCGCTGTGCTCAAGGGCAAGATGAAGGTGCTGGTCGATAAGATAGAAGAGTACCGCGCCAGTGAAGACGCCATGCGTCTGGCCATACTGTCGGCCCAGAAGGTCGGCAAGCAGATAGAGGACGATGCCCAGGCCCGCGCTGACAAGATACTCAGCGAGGCCAAGAACACGTCCGACCGAATACTTGGCGGCCTTCAGCACGAAACCGCCAACGAGGAAGCCAAGCTCCTCAACGCAAAGACCTCCTGCGCGAAATTCCTGGAAGATGTGCGCAATCTGTGCCTGACGCAGCTCGAGTATCTCGACGGTGTCGCCGGGTCGAAGGCAGCGTCCGCGCCGCGCGCGGCTGCGCGCCCGACCGCGAACGCCGCACCTGCCGAGCCTGCGCCCGCCGCGCCGGCCGAGCCTGTGCCTGCCGCGCAGCCGGAAGCTCCGGCCGCCGGGCAGCCTGTGCAGGCAGAGCCCGTGTATGCAGCAGAAACCGTGTCCGCCGCCCCCGTGGAGGCGCAGCCCGTGGAAGCTGACGATGCCGCGGCCGACAGTGCAGCAGATGACGCCACGCAGCTCTATCACTTTCTGCACAACAGCTGAGTGAACAGCAATCAACCAGGGCGGGACGGCCGGTGCCGTACCGCCCTGCACAATTTTAACGGAAAACTACTCTGAGAGGAGAACGATTTTTACCATGTCCAAGAACGATTTCAACGCCACGATCAACCTGCCGAAAACAGACTTCCCCATGCGCGCCGGCCTCGCCAAGCGTGAGCCCGATATGCTCCGCCGCTGGAACGACATGGATCTGTATAACGAAATGCTCAAAAAGAACGACGGCAAGCCGCGCTTCAGCCTGCACGACGGCCCTCCGTTCTCCAACGGCAACATCCACATGGGCCACGCGCTCAACAAGGCGCTCAAGGACTTCATCGTCCGCTCCTACGCCATGCGCGGCTACTACACGCCCTACATCCCCGGCTGGGACAACCACGGCATGCCCATCGAGAGCGCCATCATCAAGGAGCAGAAGCTCAACCACAAGGCCATGAGCATCGCCGACTTCCGCAGCGCCTGCCATGACTATGCGCAGAAATACATCGACCGCCAGATGGACGGCTTCAAGCGCATGGGTGTCGTCGCCGACTGGGAGCACCCCTACAAGACCATGAACAAGGGCTTTGAGGCCGAAGAGGTGCGCGTGTTCGGCAAGATGTACCGCAACGGCCACATCTACAAGGGGCTCAAGCCCGTGTACTGGTGCGCCCACGACGAGACCGCCCTCGCCGAGGCGGAGATCGAGTATCAGGACGATCCGTGCACGACCGTGTACGTGAAGTTCCCGATGCACGACGACCTCGGCAAGCTGCCGAACGTCGACCACAGCAAGCTCTTTTTCGTCATCTGGACGACCACGATCTGGACCCTGCCCGGCAACCTCGCCATCGCGCTCAACCCGCGCGAGCTGTACAACCTCGTCCAGGCGCCCAACGGTGAGGTGTACGTCATGGCCGACGCGCTGACCGAGAAGGTCATGCACATCGGCGGCTTTGAGAGCTACGAGGTGCTCGAGCAGCACCCGGGCGAATTCTTTGAGAACATGCTCGCCGACCATCCCTTCCTGCCCAAGACCTCGCGTCTGGTGCTGGCAGACTACGTCACCATGGACTCCGGCACCGGCTGCGTGCACACCGCGCCCGGCTTCGGCGCCGACGACTACCTGACCTGCAAGCGCTACGGCATGGACATGGTCGTGCCCGTGGACGATCAGGGCCGTCACACCGACTACGCCGGCAAGTATGCGGGACTGACCACGGAGGAATCCAACCCCATCATCCTCGCAGACATGAAGGAGGCCGGCTCGCTCTTCGCGTCTGAGGACATCGTGCACAGCTATCCGCACTGCTGGCGCTGCAAGAGCCCGATCATCTTCCGCGCCACGCCGCAGTGGTTCTGCTCCGTGGACTCCTTTAAGGAGGACGCGGTCGCCGCGTGCGAGAACGTGCGCTGGCTGCCCGCGTGGGGCAAAGAGCGCATGGCCGCCATGATCCGCGAGCGCGCCGACTGGTGCATCTCCCGTCAGCGCCGCTGGGGTCTGCCGATCCCGGTGTTCTACTGCGACGACTGCCACAAGCCCGTCTGCACCGAGGAGAGCATCGAGGCCGTCGCGCAGCTGTTTGAGCGCGAGGGCAGCAACGCCTGGTTCGACCGCCCGACGGCCGACATCCTGCCCGATGGCTTCACCTGCCCGCACTGCGGCGGCAAGCACTTCACGCAGGAGACCGACACGCTCGACGGCTGGTTCGACTCCGGCTCCACCCACGTCGCCGCCATGCAGCGCGACCAGGGCTTCTGGCCGGCGGATATGTATATCGAGGGCGGCGACCAGTACCGCGGCTGGTTCCAGTCGTCCCTGCTCGTGGCCGTCGGCGCGCTCGGCAAGGGCGCTCCGTACCGCGAGTGCCTGACCCACGGCTGGACGGTCGACGGTGAGGGCCGCGCCATGCACAAGTCCCTCGGCAACGGCATGGACCCGGCCGAGATCATCAACGAGTTCGGCGCCGATATGCTGCGCCTCTGGGCGGGCAGCGCCGACTACCATGCCGATATGCGCTGCTCCAAGGAGATCTTCAAGCAGCTGACGCAAAACTACCTCAAGTTCCGCAACACCGCGCGCTACTGCCTCGGCAACCTCGACGGCTTTGACGCCGCGCACCTCGTCGCGCCGGAGGATATGCTCCCGCTCGACCGCTGGGCGATCACGAAGCTCAACGACCTCATCCGCCGCGTGGCCAAGGCTTACGACAACTACGAGTTCCACGTGATCTCGCACGCGATCAACGACTTCTGCGTCGTGGAGCTCTCGAGCTTCTACCTCGACATCATCAAGGACCGCCTCTACTGCGACGAGCGCAACGGACTCGAGCGCCGCAGCGCGCAGACGGCGCTGTTCCTCATCCTCGACAGCATGACGAAGATGTTCGCGCCGATCCTCGCCTTCACCTGCGACGAGATCTGGCTGGCCATGCCGCACCGCGCCGAGGACGATGCGCGCAACGTGCTGCTCAACGTCATGAACCAGCCGTTCGATGCCTACGCGCTCAGCGAGAGCGAGCTTGCCCGGTGGGATCAGCTGATCCGCGTCCGCTCGGACGTCAACGGTGTGCTCGAGGCCGCCCGCGCCGAAAAGCGCATCGGCAAGCCGCTCGAGGCAGCCGTGACGCTGCGCGCCGACGATGACGCCGCCAAGGCCGCGCTCGACGACGTGCAGAGCATGAACCTGCCGGAGCTGCTGATCGTATCGCAGGCGCTCATCGGCGATGATGTGCCGGCCGACGCCGTCACCGGCACCGGCACGAACTTCCCCGGTCTGCACATCTCCGTGCGCAACGCGCCCGGCGTCAAGTGCCCGCGCTGCTGGATGCACTCCGAGCAGGCCGACCCCGAGACCGGACTGTGCCCGCGCTGCGCCGCGGTCGTGGCCGCGCAGCAGGCGGAGTAATCACCCGATCCCAAAATCCTGATCCGAAAGCGAGGAACCGCTATGTGGTATGCCATCGTAGCCATCCTGATCCTCATCGCTGACCAAGGGCTAAAATACTGGGTCACCGTCAACATCGCGCTCGACACCGGGCACGTCACGCTCATTCCGGGCGTGCTGGAGCTGACGAACATCCACAACAACGGCGCCGCGTTCAGCATGCTCGAGCACGCGCCGCACTGGATCTTCATCCTCTTCACGCTCGTGTTCGCCGCCATTGCGGTGTTCTGCCTGCGGCGCAACGTCGTGCACGGCAAGGTCGGCCGCTGGTCGGTCGTGCTGGTGCTCGCCGGTGCGGTCGGCAACTGCATCGACCGCATCCTCAGCGGCTACGTCGTGGACATGTTCAATTTCCTCTTCGTGCGCTTCGCCGTGTTCAATCTGGCGGACGTGTTCATCGTCGTGGCCGGCATCACGCTGTGCCTGCATGTGATCTTCTACCGCGGGGACGACGGGGCAGATGCCGCCGCGCCGAAAGCCGCGCGTAAGCAGCGCACCGGCGCAGCGCATGACGCACCCAAGGCGCACAGGCTGCACCTGCCCGCAAGGCGCAGGCCCTCCGCCGCACCCAAAGCGAGCGCGAAGCCCGCGCCGAACGCCGCACCCGCTGCCGCCGCGCCGGAAGCCGCTCCGGCGAAGGACGATCTCTTCGCCGCGTGGGACCGCGCGCCCGTCGCCGCGCAGCCGGTGACACCCGCCGCACCCAAACCGGCAGCACCCGCCGCGCCCGAGGCGGCAGCCCCGGCTCCCAAACCGGCAGCCCCCGCGCAACCCAAACCGGCGGCGCAGCCTGCGGCCGAGGCGGCGGATCCGCTGCTGGCCTATCTCAACAGCACACCCGCTGTGCCCGCCGAGCCGGAAACGCCCAAGCCGGACGATGCCACGGACGGCAGTGCCGACGGCGCAGCGTACTCACTCGACGACATTTTGGCGGAGTTTTCGGATTTCTAATGGAACAACGAACGATTCAAACACAGGAGAGCGCCGAGCGGATCGACGCTCTCCTCGCGCGCTCTTTGCCCGGGCTCACGCGCAGCGCCGCCCAGCGGCTGCTCGCGCAGGGCGCGGTGACGAAAGACGGCGCGCCCGTGAAGAAAAACTACAAAACCGTCCCCGGCGACACGTTTGTCGTGACGCTGCCGGATGCCGCGCCCTCGGAGCTCGTGGCGCAGGATCTGCCGCTGGACGTGGTGTACGAGGATGCGGATCTCATCGTCGTCAACAAGCCGCGCGGCATGGTCGTGCACCCCGCGCCCGGCCACGAGGACGGCACGCTCGTCAACGCCCTGCTCGCCCACTGCGGGGAGAGTCTCTCCGGCGTCGGCGGCGAGCGGCGGCCGGGCATCGTGCACCGCATCGACAAGGACACGTCGGGGCTGCTCGTCGCGGCGAAAAACGACTTTGCGCACCTGGCGCTCTCGGCGCAGCTTTCAGGCCACACGATGGCGCGCACATATGAGGCCGTCGTCTGCGGCAATCTGCGCGACGATGCCGGCACGGTGGACGCGCCCATCGGCCGCCACCCGACCGATCGCAAGCGCATGGCCGTGACGCAGAAAAACGCCCGCCGCGCCGTCACGCACTGGTCGGTCATCGCGCGCTACAACGGCTACACGCACATCCGCTGTGAGCTTGAGACCGGCCGCACGCACCAGATCCGCGTGCACATGGCGCACATCGGCCATCCCCTGCTCGGCGATCTGGTCTACGGCCATAAGCGGCCGGAAAAGGGCCTGAGCGGACAGTGCCTGCACGCGCGCGCGCTGCGATTCATCCACCCGCGCACGGGCAAGCTTGTGACGTTCACCTGCCCGCTGCCGGAATATTTTCAGGACGTGCTGGCGCGTCTCGGCACGCCCATCGGCTGATCGGAAAGGAGCATTTTCATGCGCAGAGCAGATCGCGAGATCACAGATTTTGACGAGCTCATCGCCGTCATGCGCGGGTGCGACGTGTGCCGCCTCGCATTGCACGACGAGCCGTATCCCTACATTCTGCCGCTGAACTTCGGCCTGGAGGTCGACGGCGGGACCGTCCGGCTGTACTTTCACGGTGCGGATACCGGCACGAAGTATGACCTCATCGCCAGAAACCCGAACGCATCGTTCGAGATGGACCGCGGCCACGGCCTCATCCTCGACGACGAGCACGGCAACTGCACCATGACGTATGAGAGCGTCATCGGTCAGGGGCGCATCACCGTCGTGCCGGACAGCGGCAAGGAGCACGCGCTGCGCGTGCTCATGGCGCAGTACCGCGCGCCGGACTTCCCGTTTTCCACGGCGGTCATCCCGCGCACGACCGTGCTGTGCCTGACCGTGGAGCACATGACCGGCAAGCGCCGGGTGAAAAAGCACGGCTGAGCACACTTCCCCAAATACGAGACCAGCCGCCGCAGGCATTTCCTGCGGCGGCTGGTCTTTTGTCATACTGCCGAAAATCAGCGGATGAAATTGGTGAATGTGCGCACTTCCGTCTCCGGGCGCGCAACGCCCGCCGCGTCACCGGCGGCGATGCACTGCACCAGCCAGAGCAGGTTGCGCGCGAGCTGGCGCATGGTCTGCAGCCCTTCCGCATCCTGCGCGGCGTCCTCCGGACACGCACCGTGCACCATCGGCCAGTACTGCGAGGAGACAACCGGCATGTTCGAGATCATCGGGTACTTGACCAACTGATCGAGCGCCGCCGTCGTGCCCGCGCGGCGCGCCGAGACAACGCACGCGCAGGGCTTGTTTGCCCAGCCGTCGGAGGCATAAAACAGCCGGTCGCAAAAAGCCGACATCGCGCCGGAGATCCCGGCATAGTGCACCGGGGACGCGAGCACGAGCGCATCGGCCGTCTCCATCGCGTCGATGGCATCGTTCACCAGGCCGCCGCGCACGCAGCGCCCGGTCGCACGGCAGCCGCCGCAGGCCACGCAGCCGCCCATCTGCTCGGCACCGACGGTCAGGATCTGCACCTCGGCACCGGCTGCGCGCAGCACCCGCTCCATTTCGTGCAGGGCGGTGTATGTGCAGCCGCGCGGATGCGGGCTGCCGTTGATCATGAGAATTTTCATCGTATCACCCCACGCGCAGGATAGCACAAATCGCCGCGCAGCGCAAGGCGGCGGGCCGGCCAAAAGCCGTGACGCCCGGAACTTTTCGTACATTCTGGGCATCGGGTGTCTGTTTGTTTGAAAACGCTGTATTATGCTTCGCTGAACGGGGTGTACTTCGCGTTGGGATGATAGTGCCCCCGCTCCAGCTCGGAGACGATGCGGTCATAGTTCTTGCTGTTGAGCTTGTAGAAGCACATGATGACGAAGATCACAACGGCGAAACCCAACAGCAGGTACAGGTACTCATCAGTTATCACCATCAACAAATTATTCGTTGAGAAGCTTTATGCCCGAGCTTGTGCCGAGTCTGTCTGCACCGGCCTCAAGGAATGCAAAAAGATCTGCCTTGGTCTTCATACCGCCTGCCGCCTTTACTTTTACATAAGGCGCAACATTGGCCTTCAAAAGCTTTACATCCTCCAGCGTTGCGCCGCCGGTGCCAAATCCGGTTGAGGTCTTAATATAGTCGGCCTTTGCATCCGAAACGCACTTGCAAAGTGCGATTTTTTCCTCGTCAGTCAGATAGCAGGTCTCAATGATAACCTTCAGGATCTTGTCCCTGCACGCCGCTTTGACGGCCTTTATCTCTTCGGTAACAGCATCAAACTTATGCTCCTTTGCCCAGCCGATGTTGATTACCATATCGATTTCATTTGCGCCGTCTTCAATTGCCTGCTTTGCCTCTGCAACCTTTATTGAAGTGGTGGAATATCCGAGGGGAAAGCCAATTACGGTGCATATATTGACATCCTTATATTTATTGTGAATGTAATTTACAAAGCTTGCCGGAATGCATATCGATGCAGTGCCGTATTTCAGCGCCTCCTCTGCAATGGCTTCAATCTGCTCTGTTGTGCTAAACGCCTTGAGGAGCGTATGGTCAATGTGTCCGTATACTTCTTCTTTCTTCAATGTTATATATCCTTTCAGCTTTTGTGAAAATATTTATTTATCACAAGTTTTGTTCATCCTGTAACATATGCTAACATAAAGAAAAATTTGCGTCAATATTTCAAAACTTTTTTGTGAATAGTTCATAATATCCACCTCTTTGTTTGTATAAAACCAACACTTTTTTAACATCCGCTCTTTTTAGCTGTTAATCGGCATCGATTGTTAACACATTTTGTTGATATGCTAACATTTTGCTTTGGTGTATCACAAAAATCATTTATCTGATTGCCAATACGCACATTTTCTCAGAATAACGCAAAATTCAGCGCATTTCAGATGAAATATCCGGCTTATAATTGTATTACCGCGCCTCTGTATCCAAGCAAATCTGCAAATTTTGTTAAAACCAAGGTGCATTTCCCCTTTGTTGCTATTGAATTTTCTCTGTCGCTGTGATAAATTTGTTATAAATTAAAAATATTACGAGCATTTTGTTAAATACCGTTCAGAAAAGGAGAAGGCTTATATGAAAAACAAGCCCGAGCGTATCAGCTGTATTCTCTCCATCCTGGCAAACAGAGTAGGTGAATCCATAAGCGCGCTTGCCTCGGAAATCGGAGTCTCGGATATGACCATACGCCGAGATTTGCATGAGCTGTCCGCGCAGGGATATACCACCGTTATCAATGGCGTTGCAATTCTGAATGATAATCAGGATGGCTCGAAGATAAAGAAGGACTATTTCATTCACGACGAGAGACAGAGCATGTCCGGCAGCAAGGAGGCAATCGGTCTGGAGGCCTGCAAGCTCATTGAGCCGAATGATATCATTCTGATAGATACGGGTTCCACCACAGAGTGTATGCTCAAGCACTTAAATCTGGACTTTCCCATCACGGTAGTGGGCTACACCCTGAACACTATGGTTGCCTGCCAGAACAGAAGCAACATCTCTCTCATTTGCGGCGGCGGATTTTACCACAGGAACACTGAGCTTTTCGATTCTCCCGAAGGAGTCGCGCTTATATCCAGACTGAATATCAACAAGTGCTTTATGGCAGCAGCTGGAGTAACTTCAAAAGGAAACCTTTCATGCATCGAGCCGTATGAATTTATGTACAAGAAGGCGGCTATCAACTCATCATCCACAAGAATTCTACTGGTCGACTCATCGAAGTTCGGCAAAATGCGTCCCTGCATGTTCTCAAATCTTTCAGATTTCGACATGGTAATTACAGACAGCGATATAGGTGGAAACTGGATTAGCCTCTTTGAGCAAAGCAATCTGAAGTACATAATCGTCTGATGCGTGCTACTATCTGTTTTGCGCATCCTTAGCACCGCTTCATCTATTACAACAAGAATTCAACAGGCTCAGAGTCGGAATTTCGACTCTGAGCCTACTATATGAAAAATGCCCGGTGACTGTTCATCATCGGGCGGTGTCGGTATGAGGGAACAAGGCAAGGCGGCAACATTGCAGATCCGCGCACGCCACAGACGCATCGAGTCCGACCTCGAGCGCGAGGAAGCGCTGCACGAGAAATACGCCCCGCTGCAGAAATACTGATCCGATCCCTTTCTTTTCGCAACACCCACAAAAGCCCCGCCGGTTTTCCGGCGGGGCTTCGCGATTTCTGTCCTGTTTCTATCCCTGCTCACAGCTCCTGCAGCATGAGGGAAAACGCCTCCCGGAACGTGAGCCGGCTGCGCACGGTGAGCTGCACATCCGGCGCGCCATCCACCGTGACGGCGTAGAGCGTCTGCGGCGGCAGATTCGTGAAGATGCACGACCGGTGCCTTGCGTCGAGCGTTGCGACCATGGTGTTTTCGCGCGTCTCGCCCACCTGCCAGAGCCGCACCGTCACGGGCGCATCCGGCAGCGCATCCGCCGAGACGACAAGCCGCGCCGTTCCGGTCGCAAAGACATACGCGCCGACCTCCTCGGCGCTGCCGCTGACCGCACGCCCGGCGAGGTCGGTCGCACCGGCTGGGAGTCCGGCAGACGCAGCGCCGCCCGGCTGGCCGAGGATCACGAAGGTCTTGCCGATGAACACAAGAAGCACGGCCAGCAGCACGCCCAGCACCGCGCCGAGCGCGCGCAGGCAGCGCTTGCGGCGGCGCATCTTCCGCGCCAGAGCACGTGCGATCCCGTCCGTACCGTGCTCCGCCGCGGGCGCAGCGGGCGTCAGGCCGCGCCGCAGCTGCGCATATTGCGCCCGGCAGGCCGGGCAGGCGTCCATGTGCGCCTCGAGCGCCGCACAGCTGTCGGCGCTGCAGCAGCCGTCCAGATAGAGCGGCAGCAGATCCGCCGCCATGCCGCAGGTGATCGGGTTCATGTCGATCCCTCCATTCGTTCGATGATCTTGTTTTTGGCGCGAAAGTACGTGACCTTCGCCCACGATTCGGACTTGCCGAAGATGTCCGCAATGTCGCGGAAGCTCAGCTCGCCGAGCGTGCGCAGCAAAAACACTTCCTTATACTGCGCGCCCAGCTCGTGCACGTGGCGGTAGATCTGCTGCGCCTGCTCGCGGTCAAGAAAGCGCTCGGCAAAGTCCGTCTCCGCCGGCTGGGTCTCAAGCGCATCCGCGCCGACCGTGCGCGCGCTGCGCCGGCAGTCCTTGAGGTATGCGTTTTTCGCAATGGCGCACAGCCACGTCTCAAGCTTGCTGTCGCCGCGAAACGAATCAAAATGGGTGTAGGCGCGGTAAAAGGTCTCCGCCGTGAGCTCTTCGGCGACGGCCGCATCGCCGCTCAGGGAGCGCAGGTAGCGGAACACGAGCGGACTGTAGGTTGTAAATATGACGTCGAACGTGTCCATCCTTGCCCCTCCCATCCTGATGTTCTGTCTATAAGAGTCCGCTGCATGCAAAAGGTTACAGCGGATCTGCATTTTTCTTCTGCCGTGTCTGAAATCCCACGGCAGGGCCATTGTATCACAGCGGCGCGGAAAACGGTGCAGATATAGCAAAAGACCGCAGTCAAATGACTGCGGTCTTCTGTGTTGGCATTGACCTATCTTCCCGGTCCGTCTCCAGACAAGTATTGTCGGCAC
>OWIO01001882.1_pt1 | contig 14956 bp, 12 predicted proteins | sample 1733011 | NCBI WGS metagenome assembly OWIO01 (sample SAMN05065779, study PRJEB22554) | human gut metagenome | biome: ENVO:2100002; feature: ENVO:00000062; material: ENVO:00002003 | host: Homo sapiens | place: USA | reverse complement strand
TACACAAGGAGTATCGTCGGCAGCGTCAGATGTGTATAAGAGACAGCTTTGATACGGAATTACCAACCACAATTAAAGGGGTGGCGAATGCGTTGTCGAATATCATCTAACGATAAAGAGGAGAATATAGAAGTACACTTCGATAAAGATTTGCTAAAAGTCACAGATATATTATCTTCAAAGGAAGCTATGCTATATGAAAATATGGGAATTGTAAAAAACGCAACGCAACTCTTATTGTTGAAAGAAGAGTTCGATAACAATAGAAAAGAGTAACAGATACAAATAACAATATAGAGTCGACGCAATGGATAGCCTTTTAGGATTATTGAAGAATTGAGGCGTACGCAAAAAAAACAAAATTTATTTTAAACCATTTATATGTTTGAATTAAGCGATATAGTCATTAATGACTTAAAGAGTGTTTTTAGACAATACTCTAACATCGAAGAGGTGCGGATATTTGGATCAAGAGCCAAAGGGAACTATTCGGAAGGGTCGGATATAGACTTAGCCTTAATAGGCGAAGGATTAACTTTTAATACTATTATGGATATCAATATAAAGATAGAAGATTTGGAACTATTATATAAAGTTGATATTCTAAATTATATGGAGAAAAGAGGTACTCCTATCGGAAATCATATAGATCGGGTAGGACAACTCTTCTATAAAAAGGATATGGCAGACAAATAAACCAATAAAATCACTAACCTAACACTTTAATAATATGGGATCTATCATTTCCTTTAAAATAGATGATTGGTGGAAAGCCTTTCTAATATTCGGCATAGCAGCAATTGCGGTAAGCTTATTGTTTGACATAGATATAATAAACAGAAAACACCTATTGGGGGTGGGCATTGGAATGTTTATAGTAGGTATCGCTAATTGGATGGCTTTAAAAACCGTAATCCGCGAACATGGCCCCGATGGGTTTTTCTATGGGCAAATCCCAATCCATAACACCTTCACAAAAACAATGCAAGTAGTAGGGTTTGCGTTGATGATAGGATTTGGGATTTGGCTTATCTGGGGGCTACTTTAAAGCCTTTATGATTATATCGGCTATGGCTAAACCAAGCGCAAATATGCCCACTGTGAAGCCTGTTATGCAGCACATCCAGCTTAAAATATCACCTTTGGGAGGAAAAAAACTTTTCTTCATGATTAACAATGTTTTAATGTGATTATATGAACATGGAATTAAAAGATTTTATAAAAGGGACTACAGTGGTTGAGGGTAATAGGGTTTGGCATCTGGAGACTTTCCTGTTTTCACGAACTGATACATAAGATCAGCTAATGCGATAGGAGTACCTTTTATACCATGCTCGTTCCCTTTAAACCAACTGAAGCATTCTACGGACAACTCTATACACCGAATACGTAATTCTTCGTCTGACATAATTAATAAAGTTTTTAAGTGAATATACAATATAACCGCTGCGTTGTCGGACAATAAATCAATATGGCTATGAAAATTATACTTATATTATTATCGCTTTTGACTCTTTGTTCATGCGAAGAGCAAAAAATAACAGGAGCTTTATTTTCAAAAAGCTTCCTACAAGGATTTATTGATATTAAAGAAATTGCATCCGGAAACATAAGCAACAACGATGAATTGTATTTTATGTTTCAAGGTGACAACATTGCCAGGGGCAACCCGCTGTATGATGAACTTTGCACTAAATATGGTGATGTCAGCTATAATCGCTATATGGTTCCTTTCTCTAATCCGTGCCTAGTTGACACTATTACTTCACTTGATTTAATATGCAATACCGATTTTGACAATAACCATAAAAAGGGAAGTTCACTAAATGATATTGCAATACTGTATTATTCCTCACCATTGGAGTTTATAAAAAGCGGGTATAAAGAATATCCTAAAACAGAAGACGCAACACCCGCCCCGTATAGACCCTCTAAGGAATACTATCCTTATTCTAAGTCATTTTCAGATTTAAAAGGTGAAGAACTGATTCTTTTATATCAGATGGGTTATATTAAATTTCTGGTACACCCACTACAAAGTAGACAAAGTATCACTTTTAGGGTGCAGACAAAATCAGGAAAAACAATCTCAACTGATTTTGAACTTAACTTTACCCCAACAAAGAAATAAGGATCATCATAGCTATTCATTCGAATACCATAAAATATCCCGGGTCCTAATTGGCCCGGGATTTATTTATGCCTCTACTTGATTTAGGCAATGTTCCATTAGCTCATTAATCATCTATACGATGCAAAATGTTGTGCAAAAGTTGTGCAACCCCAATAAAATCAAAACGCTAATCATCTTATATTTAAGAAATTAGCGTTTTTAAATGTACTCCCGAAGGGAATCAAACCCTTATCTTAGGTACCGGAAACCTACATTCTATTCGTTGAACTACAGGAGCATTGTTTTTATGCGACGACAAAAGTATAAAAAATCTTCGCATTTTCCTAATGATTCACCTTTTTTTGTAGTATTCATCTACCGAACGCTATATTATCAAATATTATTTTGCAACTCTTATGCTATATAAAACGATCAATTTGATAACATTTTAGCCTATTATTCATACAGATATAGATATTATTCATATCTTTGCCGACAAATAACAATCAATAAACCTATGAGTTACCTAATAAAACCTCAGAATTATAAACCTTTGCTTGACCTGAAACAGACAGAACTGGGCATCAAACAAATTAAAGAGTTCTTCCAGCTGAATCTTTCTTCGGAGCTGCGTCTGCGCCGTGTCACAGCCCCACTCTTCGTACTCAAAGGAATGGGTATCAATGATGACCTGAACGGTATAGAACGTCCTGTCTCATTTCCCATCAAGGACCTGGGCGATGCACAAGCGGAAGTAGTACACTCACTCGCTAAATGGAAGCGCCTGACCTTGGCAGATTATCACATTGAACCGGGTTATGGTATTTATACAGACATGAATGCCATCCGCTCGGACGAAGAACTGGGCAATCTGCATTCACTTTATGTAGACCAGTGGGACTGGGAACGGGTAATTACTGCCGAAGACCGTAATGCCGACTTCTTAAAAGAGATCGTAAACCGCATTTATGCCGCTATGATCCGTACGGAATATATGGTGTACGAAATGTACCCGCAAATCAAACCTTGCCTGCCACAGAAGTTGCACTTTATCCATTCGGAAGAATTACGCCAGTTGTATCCCGATATGGAACCTAAATGCCGCGAACATGCCATCTGTAAAAAGTATGGAGCCGTATTTATCATCGGCATCGGTTGCAAGCTGAGTGATGGCAAGAAACATGACGGACGCGCCCCGGACTATGACGACTATACCAGCAAAGGGTTGAACGACCTACCCGGACTGAACGGTGACCTGTTGCTCTGGGACGATGTACTGCAACGCTCCATTGAGTTGTCTTCAATGGGTATCCGTGTAGACAAAGAGGCTCTTTTACGCCAGGTGAAGCAAGAGAATCAGGAACAAAGACTGGAACTCTATTTCCATAAAAGATTATTGAATGATACGCTTCCACTCTCTATCGGCGGCGGTATCGGACAATCGCGTTTGTGCATGTTCTACTTACGCAAAGCTCATATCGGCGAGATTCAGGCAAGTATCTGGCCGGAAGAAATGCGTCGTGAATGTACAGCCCTTAATATACACCTTATTTAATAGCCTATGAACGTACAAATAGAAGAGAGCTGGAAAACTCATTTAGAACCAGAATTTGAGAAGGATTATTTCCGCACACTGACTGAATTTGTCAGAAGTGAATATAGCCAGTATCAGATCTTTCCTCCGGGAAAGTTGATATTCAATGCATTCAATTTATGTCCGTTTGATAAAGTAAAAGTAGTCATTATCGGTCAGGACCCCTACCATGGTCCCGGTCAGGCACACGGCCTTTGTTTCTCGGTGAATGACGGAGTAGCCTTTCCGCCTTCTCTGGTGAACATTTTCAAAGAAATAAAAGAAGATATCGGCACGCCAGCCCCGTCCACCGGTAACCTGACAAGATGGGCTGAACAGGGTGTCCTGTTGCTGAACGCCACCCTGACAGTACGCGCCCACCAGGCCGGTTCACACCAACATCGCGGTTGGGAAGAGTTTACAGATGCTGCCATCCGTGTCCTGGCCGAAGAAAGAGAAAATCTGGTATTCATCCTTTGGGGAAGTTATGCACAAAAGAAAGGTGCCTTCATTGACCGTAACAAGCATTTGGTACTCAGTTCGGCACATCCTTCTCCCCTCTCTGCCTACAATGGCTTCTTTGGGAATAAGCATTTCAGTAAAACAAACGAATACCTGAAAGCCCATGGAAAAACAGAAATAAACTGGTAAACAGAGCAAACTATCAAACGATAGTCGATAAACGATCAACAGCCGGCAATTTATGCTTAAAATTTCTATAGCATAAATTGCCGGCTGTTGATCGTTCGTCCATCAGATATTTAATACCACTGAATATTACTTTGAGTCTGACTTCTCTTATCCCACTTCAAGTCACGCAGGATACTTGCCGTAGCCCGAATCGTAAAATTATAATAGCGATAGCGGCCGAAAGGCGAAATACTGGCAGACATATTGAAGCAATGCAAATCACGTGTAATCGTGCAAGAAGTCTGAGTGATCTCCTTTGCCTCGAAATCATATCCGGAATTGAATGTAAACGACCAATTATTGGAAATCTTCAGGTTACCCGACATGTTGATATTTTGCGTATACTTAAACGGATAACGCATCGTATTACGATTGATCGGCTTACTGCGATCCTCGGAAATACGGAACGAATAGTTCACATTCAGCGACCATGGCATCTTAAATACCTGATAACCGTCACGATCCGCCTGTGCTTTTTCTACCCTCTTCTCAGTAACCGCTTCGTCACCGGTAGAATTTCCTTTTTCTTCGTCAGCACCGTCCTTTTTCTTCTTTTGATCGTTATCCTTATCTTTCCCGAACAACTTCTTCCAGGTATCATTATTGAATGTATAGTTGATGGAAGATCCCCATCCCTGGAAACGCCCGAAGCGGCCATAAGACCATTCGGTGCGGTCACCCACTATTACATTACCCGACTTATCGAATGTATAGGCATAGGTTGCGAATACCGCGTTCATATTCAGCGTATAGTTATTAAACTTCTTGAACTTCATACGCAAACGCATATTCAGGTTACTCCATGGTTGCTTCTTTGCAGCCATATTATAAGAAAGATTGAAACCGATTTCATCAATCAAACTGACTTTCACAAGAGAGTCTTTCTTGTTACGGTATTTCATCTCCAAGTTGTTCGACACATCAAAACTAACCGTTCCGGACTTCTCACGCGGAGCTGTACCAAACTGCTGACTGGAATAAGGCGAGTAATACTGATCATTACCGTCTGCATCACGATAATATTCCCAGAATTGCCCGAAACTTGGAGAGCCATTCAATGAAATCTGCGGGGTAAAGACATGGCGAATCTGTATCTCTTTCTTCTTCATAAACAGCGGCTGGTACATACCATACATCTTGGTACTTAAAGCCAGGCTGGCCGAATAGTTGAACACCCGATAGAATCCATGAATCGTATCGCCGGGGTGTGTATCCCATTTCCGGGTAGTTTCGTCATAGCTCTTCATCACCTTACGGGTATACCAACGCTCAGTGTAATTAAATGAAGGTACCACCTGCAAATACTTGAAAAGAGTGAAAGTTGCCTGTACCGGAATGTTATGCTGCATTGCATTCTCCCATTCCCTGAAACCGGCTTTAAACAAACGGTCGTCTTTTGTCTTCAGGCTGTTAGTCAGACGTCCCGAATAACGCAATGAGATCTTTTCGTACCAACGCTCCTCACCTACCGCACGTTTACGCTTAAAAGGGAAAATAGTACTCAGAGTAATATTCAAGTCAGGCAGGGTGACAGCAATGGAAGAGTCACGCATGGTTTGCGCTATGTTGAAAGTACCCGCGAGTGTCAGCTTCTGATCCGGGAAACTACGAGAGTAGCTTACACTCGAAGTTTTTGTATTCTGGGTCATCAACTGAGAATTATAGAGGTTGTTGATATTGGTACGTTCGTAACTACTGGTAGCGAAGTTTACACTTGCCGAGAAAGTGCTGTTGGGACTCGCCTTCTGGTCTTGCCGGTGATTCCACACAATCTTGAAATCTTTAGCAACCGAGTAGTCCGGCATACCTTTATCCCCAAGTTTGGTTACCTGATAGCCGGCCTGTAACGAACCGGAATATTTATAACGCTTGTTATAATTGGTTTCCATATTGGCGGCCCATGAACCTTTAGTAAAAATATCGGCAGTCAGCTTGAGGTCCATCAGGTCACTGACAGCAAAATAGTAGCCACCACCGGTCAAACCGAAACCACGGCTGGAGTCATCCATATAACTCGGCATGACAAAGCCCGAAGAATAGCTGCTGGAAAACGGAAAGAAGAAAAACGGTACGGCCAAAGGCAACGGTACATCTTCCACTACCAGATAAGCAGGCCCCGTTACCACATTTTTCTTAGGACGGACCTTGGCTTTGGTCAACTGCATATAGAAGTGCGGATGATCGTGGTGGTCGCAGGTCGTATATCGTCCATTCTCCATGAACAGTTCATCGTTTGCGCCTTTCTTCGCATTGTTACCTACCACGTAGCCTTCCCCCTGCTGGGTAACGACGTTATTGATAAATCCTTTTTTACTCTTGAAGTTATACCGGATAGCCTTCGTTTCATAAGGAGTCTCTCCATCCTTAAACACCGGTTTCCCCTTCTCCACTCCCACAGAGTCGATCACTCCACGGGCATAGACCGTACTGCTGTCCATGTTCATGGTGATAATTTCGGCTCCCAGCTCGATGTTCTCGTAGTTCACCTTTCCATCTCCATACAAATGGGCAAATCCTCCTTGTGTAAAGACAATAGAGTCATTGGCAGAATATACAACGGGAGCGTCCAGGGGTTGTTTCTTTTTCTTCACCGATTCCGCCGACAATGTATCGGCCTTCAATACATTGGCTTTCAATGTATCGTTTTTCAGTGTGTCGACTCTCAGTGAATCGTTCTTAGGGGGTGAATAGACCACCGGCCCTTTCAACTCCCTGACACGGCGACGCTGAGCCATAGCTTCGTACGGAAGCATCAGGAGGATCAACAGTAGTATGGATGATATTATCGTATTTGCTTTCAATGGCGTCATTAACTAATAGAGTTTACGCTTGAAGGGGCAAAAGTACACAATCTTCACCAAATATACTTGAGAATCTTCATTTTTAATTCTTTTTTAGGCACTAAAGAAATAGCTTACACCAATTGTTAAAACGTTGCAAACCTTCATCTCCATACTTGGCGATGCTCTTACGAGCCCCCTCCACAGTTTTCTCACGGTCGAGATGGGTTTTCGAAAAAAACTTGTCGGCAAAGCAAATCACTTGTTCTTCCATACTTACCGGCAACATTTCGCGATGGGGGACAGGAAGTTTTTGATCCATAATATCTTTCAGTGAAAGTCCCGCCCCGGTATGCCGTTCACAGACTAATGCGTGTCGGGGGAAACCTTCCTTACGGACAAGTCCGGCTCCGAGATATCCATGACAAATGTAAGGTTCCGTCCCAAAACATTGAATACCCGGAGCATGTGTCAGGAAGATACCAATATCATGCAGCATGGCGGCTTCTTCCAGAAAGACAGTATCCAGATTCAGTTCCGGATGTTTTCCGGCGATCCATAGAGCTTTATCAGCCACCGACCGGCTATGCACGTTCAAAATATGTTTCAGTTCATTATCCTGAGGATAATATTTGTCTATCAAATCAAGCACTTTCATATTCTATTATTCATTAATTCAAAAACCACTTGCCATTGGTTTCCGGAATGGAAACCCTTCATAAGCCAAGTGTGTTCGATTGGTTTCTTAAGCACATTTCTTTCCTTCTTTACCCCTCTTTCCCGGCCTTGTTTAGTGGGCTCGGACTCGTGTGCCCATCAGCCCGGATACCCGAGCCCGCTGATGAACAAGTCAAAAGTCGTTAATACTCCCATTCAGGCTTATCCAAGAGGGCAAACCGGCTAAACAAATTAACTTCTTCCACATAGAAAACAAGTCATGAATGAGGAAGGTTCCTGCCAAAGGCAAAGATAACAACTGTTTTTTAATACGGAATGAAGATAATCAAAAGAATTGATTGTATATTTGTGCATTTCATAGTAACCCGGAAAACGGATCTGATATCATATTAAAAACAATCCAATATTTATTCCTATGACAAAACCTTCTTACAAACAGTGGATAGCAGCCTGTACTCTCACGAGTACATTGCTATTGGGAGCCTGCGGTCCCGCTCCCGTTACCAGAGACGCATCAATCGTACCGTTGCCTAACCAAATTCAACAATCCGGCAACGCTTTTGTACTAACCCCGAACACTACAATCGGTACCACCGACCCGGAATTACAGCCAGCCGCCCAATACCTGAAAGAAATTCTTTCGGCCGCCACGGGCTACGACCTTCAGGTTAAAGAAGGCAAGGGGACAATCACTCTTGCGAAAGCCAACATCGAAGGAAAAGAAGGTGCCTATACACTTTCGGCAAAATCAGACCGGATAGACATCACAGGCAACTCTTATGGAGGGGTGATAGCCGGTATCGAATCGCTTCGCCAGTTATTCCCACCGCAAATCGAATCCAAACAAATCGTAGACAGTGTGGCATGGGCCATTCCCACGGCAGAGATTCAAGACGCCCCCCGATTCGAGTGGCGCGGGATTATGCTCGATGTATCCCGTCACTTCTACACCAAAGAGGAGGTAGAAGAATTACTCGACCTGATGGCACTCTACAAAATGAATAAGTTCCACTGGCATCTGACAGACGATCAAGGTTGGCGCATCGAAATAAAAAAATATCCGTTACTGACGGAGAAAGGCGCATGGCGTACCTTTAATTCACACGACAGATCGTGTATGAAGTCCGCTAAATCAGAAGACAATCCGGATTTTCTGATTCCGGAAAATAAACTCCGCATCGTCGAAGGCGACACGTTATATGGCGGATACTATACGCAGGAGGATATCAAAGAAGTGATTGAATATGCCAAAGTACGCGGGATAGATATCGTTCCCGAAATTGACATGCCGGGACATATGCTGGCTGCTGTCAGCAACTATTCCGGAGTAGCCTGTACCGATAAAGTAGGCTGGGGAACCACTTTCTCCTCACCCGTCTGCCCCGGAAAAGAATCGGCAATGGAATTCTGTAAGAATGTATATAGTGAACTGATCGACCTGTTTCCCTACAAATATGTACACATCGGAGGAGATGAAGTTGAAAAAGCAAACTGGAAGAAATGTCCCGATTGCCAGAAACGTATGCGGGATAATCATCTGAAAACCGAAGAAGAGCTGCAATCCTGGTTTATCCACGATATGGAGAAATTTTTCAATGCAAAGGGGAAAGAGATGATCGGCTGGGACGAAATCATCGAAGGCGGACTGAGCCCGACGGCTACCGTAATGTGGTGGAGAAGCTGGGCAAAAGATGCTCCCGCAAAGACAACTCAACAGGGGAACTCCATCATTTTCACTCCAAACGGACAGTTCTATCTGGATTATCAGGAAGACAAAAACTCTGTACGCAATATTTATAACTTCAATCCGGCAATCGAAGGATTGACTTCCGAACAACAGGCATTAGTCAAAGGCGTACAAGGAAACATCTGGTGTGAATGGATTCCTTCACGCGAACGCATGCAGTATATGGCTGTTCCACGCTTGCTGGCTATCGCCGAACTGGGTTGGAGCCAACCCTCACAAAAGAACTGGAATGACTTTGCACAACGCATGGCAAACCAATTCGAACGCCTCAACATCATGGGTATCAATTATCGCATCCCCGACTTGGAAGGCTTCCATCGCAACAATGCTTTTATCGGTGAAGGAACCGTAAAGGTAACCTGCCTCGATCCCAATGCCGAAATTCATTATACGACGGACGGCAGCACTCCTACTATGCAATCGCCTAAATACGAAGGGCCTATTCAAGTAAAAGAAACAACGGACTTTACGTTCCGCACCTTCCGTCCCAACGGAAAAGCCGGTGACATCTCCCGGACACGCTTCATCAAGAGCGAATATGCTCCGGCTACGACTGTCACTCCCTCTACCAAAGGATTGCAAGCTGAATGGTATGAGTTTAAAGGCAACAAGTGTGCAGACATCACTAAAGCACCGCTGAACGGAACTTACCCGATAGAAAAAGTTATGATTCCCGAAAAGGCAAAAGGAAATATAGGACTGATTATCAAAGGGTTTATTAATGTGCCGAAAGACGATATCTATACCTTTGCCCTTTTGTCGGATGACGGCAGTACGCTGGTAATAGACGGTGAACAGGTGATCGATAACGACGGACCGCACGGGCCGCGTGAAGTTATCGGCCAGAAAGCATTATCGAAAGGGTATCATCCGATAGAAGTACGCTATTTTGACCAAAACGGTGGCCAACTGAAAATGACGGTAACCGGCACTGAAGGAAACGAAATTCCGACAAGTGACTTATATGCAAACTAACATTATTGTTCAAAGGATAAATTGACATGACACACCCTTGTGTGTCATGATCCACCACAGAGTAACACCGAATTCCACAGATCGAACTTAATCTATTATTGATAAATGATATTTATCTGTGTAAATCGGTGTACTCTGTGGTGAATACGAGTTTAGGTACACCCTCCGATACACGGATTATAATTCAGTTCCGCTCCATAACACAAAATATCGATATCATGATAAAACTTAAACTAAGCATTCTTGTATGGGCGATCGGCTTATCGATGACCGCCTTTTCTCAAACAACTTCGTCTTTGCGGGCGAAAGTGTTAACCTTGAACGACTATCCGGATGCTCTCCGGTTGTGGGAGTTATATAACGATTCCGCTTCTGTAATGGATAAAGCGACACAGTTGCATGCCAAAGTGTCATTATATTATTATTTCAACCGTCCCGATGAAATGCTCCAATGTGTTGACTCCCTCCTCACATTGTACCCCAAAGAATGCACCACAGAACAAAAGCTGGCATATTGTTATGTAAAAGCCGAAAAGCTTTTGGAAAAAGGGCACTATAAGAAATTAAACACTTGGTGGAAGTCTTTACGAAAAGACAAAAAACTCTATAGAGAAATAGAAAAGCAGGAAAACTTCCCTTGTTCGGAAAAGGCTATTCAAGGATTGTCGGATAAGGACAACTTTCGAGTGGACTTTCCGGAAAGTTCATCGACAGTTCCCACAAGCTATACTTACCCGTTGGTACTTTCAGTGACGATAAACAGAACTACCCTGCCGGCTACCATTTTTGACACAGGGGCCCCTTATACTTTTCTGACCAAGGAAACAGCAACGAAATGCAACGTACAATGCATGGGTGACACCATACCAGTGAAAAGTATGTTCGGAACCTCACAGGCAACAACCGGATTCGTCAAGACATTACAGTTGGGCAGCATTACGTTTCATAATGTGACAGTCCATGTTTCTCTGCTCGAGAAAGATCCGATCTTTTCCGGACACGATGCTTTATTAGGGCTAAAGGAACTTCGTGGAATATCCGCCTTAGAGTTTGAGTTTGGCAAATTAACTTTGAAGCAAAAATCACTAAGAAGTCCTCTCGATCCCAATATGTGTTTTGCGGAAACTGGTTGTGCATTTTTATTTGCCAACGGACAAAACTATCTATTAGATACAGGTGGAGAAGGCAGTTTCAGCAATACGCCTGATAGCGTCTCTACCAAGGTGATAGACGTAAACGGTTATCCGGTACAATTCTTCAATACATATACAACAATCCCTGCCGCCCAAAAATCGGGTTTATTAGGATTTCCATTTTTCTCCGGATTTAAAATTTGTACACTCGACTTCGATCGTATGAACTTCTCCGGAGAAGGTTACCGACTCAGGAAAAGCTATTCGGAATTAATGAACAGTGGCGATATGATAGGACTCGACATTGAATACGAACGAATCAGCAAGACAACAGATGAAATGGGCAAATGGCTTACCAACGCATCACTCGAAATGATGAAAAACAAACCCGAAAGTTGCATTCAATACACAGACAGTCTTTTGGGGAAATATCAGCAGGAGCTTGGTGGCAGCATCATATATGTACTCAACCTCCGGGCTGCTTCACTAGCCTATCTCGGACTCTATAAAGAAGCAGGCGATCTGATGAAGATGTGCGCACAAGCCGTACCGGACATGATAAACGGCTACAATAAATGCATGGCATTAACCCCCTTTGGCGCCCAGCAACTCAGTTGGGAACAACCGGAAGTGACTCTAAACACCACTTTTAGCGAGAAAGGATTTTTGGCCTCGGCTGAGATAAACGGAAACAAGAATAAACTCTACTTTGCTCCTGATCAAATAAACTCAAGTATCTCGGAAGCGGATGCCGGAAAGTTAAACATGAAAATCATCGAATTCGAAGACCATACAACTGCAACGGGTAAAAAACGTATGGCTATAGCCAATGAATTGAAGCTGGGCAACCTACTGATAAAAAATGTACAATTCAATCTTACGGAAGGAAATGATATCATATTAGGCAACAGCCTTCTTCGTCTCATTCCTCAATTTAGTATAGAAAGCCAAAAGTTAGTACTGATGCAGCAAGTACAGAGTTTTACGAATGCCAAGCAATACCCTCTGCTCTTGATCAACTACACTTTCTGCTTTCGCGACCCGGATGACGATACCCAAAAATATTCGATAGGCAATCCAACTCCTTATACCCGAAAAATCACATTACAGGATTTATGTAAAAGCAGTGGTAAGATAGTGTTCGATATGAAAGATATGAAGCTACTGAAAATCAACTGAATCATAATAAAATTCTAATCTAACAGACACATACCAAATGATCATGAAAAAAATAATCACAGCAAGCATGTTGAGCCTCTTATTGGGAGGTACTGTACAGGCACAAAGTCTCCCTGTCTATCTGGACGATAGCAAACCGATTGAAGATAGAATTGAAGATGCACTTTCACGAATCACCGTTGAAGAAAAAGTAGCTTTGATCCATGCACAATCTAAGTTTTCCTCTCCAGGTGTAGCACGCCTTGGGATTCCGGAATTCTGGATGACGGACGGTCCGCACGGTATCCGTCCCGAAGTGTTATGGGATGAGTGGAACCAAGCCGGATGGACCAACGACTCTTGCGTTGCATTTCCGGCACTGACCTGCCTGGCGGCAACCTGGAATCCGAAAGCAGCACTGCTGTACGGACAAAGCATCGGAGAAGAAGCACGCTATCGTAACAAAACAGTATTGCTGGGTCCGGGCGTGAATATTTATCGGACACCACTGAATGGACGAAACTTCGAATACATGGGAGAAGATCCATATCTGGCTTCACAAATGGTAGTACCCTATGTAAAAGGTGTACAACAAAACGGAGTAGCAGCGTGTGTCAAACATTATGCACTGAATAACCAAGAAATCAACCGGCATACCACCAATGTTATTGTAGATGACCGGGCACTGTATGAAATTTATTTGCCGGCATTCAAAGCCGCAGTTCAAGAAGGGAAAGCATGGGCCATCATGGGATCTTATAACCTGTATAAGAATCAACATAACTGTCATAACCGGTATTTACTGAATGATATACTAAAAGGTGAGTGGGGATTTGATGGGGTCGTAGTTTCTGACTGGGGAGGTGTTCACAACACAGAAGAGGCCATCTATAATGGAATGGATATGGAATTCGGCAGTTGGACCAACGGACTTTCCAAAGGCATGGGAAATGCTTATGATAATTACTACTTAGCACATCCCTATCTGAAACAGATAAAAGAAGGTAAAATAGGGACAAAAGAATTAGATGACAAAGTAAGACGTATTCTTCGGCTGGCCTTCCGGACAACTATGAACCGTAACCGCCCGTATGGGGCAATGCTTTCGGAAGAACACATTGCCGCAGCCCGCAAAATCGGTGAAGAGGGAATCGTTTTATTACAAAACAAGAAGAACATATTGCCTATCGACCTGAACCGGACAAAGAAAATAGCTGTTATCGGAGAGAATGCATTGAAAATGATGACCGTAGGTGGTGGCAGTTCTTCACTCAAAGTACAGTATGAATGCTCTCCGTTGGATGGAATCAAACGAAGAATAGGCGATGGGATAGAGATCAGCTATGCCCGCGGATATGTAGGAGACACAGGAGGACAGTTTGATGGCGTCTCTTCCGGACAGAATCTGAAAGATGATCGTTCTGCCAGACAGTTGATCGAAGAAGCTGTACGCATAGCACAATCGGCCGATTATGTAATCTTCATCGGAGGATTGAACAAAAGCGGGCATCAGGATTGTGAAGACACCGACCGTAAAGGTCTTGAACTGCCTTATAAACAAGATAAAGTGATAGGAGCCCTGGCCAAAGTAAATAAGAACCTGATAGTAGTCAATATATCGGGAAATGCTGTAGCCATGCCTTGGATCAGTGAAGTCCCTGCCGTCATACAAGCTTGGTATCTGGGTACGGAAGCAGGCAATGCCATCGCATCAGTTTTAGTAGGAGATGTAAATCCGTCAGGTAAACTACCCTTTACTTTCCCGGAAAAGCTAGAAGACGTGGGCGCCCATCAATTAGGTGATTATCCGGGCAGGCAGAGAGAAAATGGCATATTCGACGAAAAATATAATGAAAGTATATTTGTCGGTTACCGCTGGACAGATAAACAAAAAATCCGTCCACTGTTTCCGTTCGGACACGGATTGAGTTATACCACCTTTGCTTACGGAAAGGCTACCGTAAACAAGAAAGTGATGAAAATAGACGAACAAATCGCTATCACTGTTCCCATAACCAATACGGGAAAGCGCATTGGGTCAGAAATCGAACGGGAGAACGTCTGTCTCTTATACACATCTCCGAGCCCACGAGACTCGACGTCATCTCG
>OWIO01001880.1_pt1 | contig 14959 bp, 10 predicted proteins | sample 1733011 | NCBI WGS metagenome assembly OWIO01 (sample SAMN05065779, study PRJEB22554) | human gut metagenome | biome: ENVO:2100002; feature: ENVO:00000062; material: ENVO:00002003 | host: Homo sapiens | place: USA | reverse complement strand
TACACAAGGAGTATCGTCGGCAGCGTCAGATGTGTATAAGAGACAGGCTTTTGTATGACGTTTTCGGTTGAAAGCCCCCAGTAGTCCGGCCGGTTTTTATAGTTGCGGCGAATGTTTTCGGTCAGTTGCGCCAGATTGTCCATCGTGGCGATAACCCGTTGATTCGGACGGCTTGCCGCATGCCAGACGCCGGCAATAATCAGTAAAACCGTCAGCCCTGCCGCCAGCGGTGTGGGGTAGGTTTTAACAAATTTTTCGACGCGGCGGCGCAAATCGGTCATTTTCATTTTTAAGCTCCCATTGAACTGGTAATCTGGTCTTGCATCTGGAACACGCCCATAACCGCCCAGGCAATAACGCCGCCTACCGAAAGCAGGGCAACCATGTTCAAAATGGACGCCTTTTGCTCAATCAGATAGACAGATTCCTCCAGCCAGTCGTTGGCTAAGGCTTCCAGCGCTTCTTCAAAGTTGTCCAGTTCCGAATAGATTTTCAGGTCGCTGATGATTTCCTTATCCGGAAAGTCAAGGCCGGTTTTGCTCAGTGCCTGGCCGAGGTTGTCACCGTTGTTGATGAAAACCAGCGTTTTGTCAATACGTTCTTTCAGATACCGGCTTGAATCACGGCGCAGGGCGCGCAAAGCCGTCGAAACCGGCGTGCCGCCCTTGACCAGGGCCGACAGAGCCAGCAGCCAGCTGATGCCGGTAAAGACCTTGTACAGAGACCATGGCGGCAGCCGGTCGATAATGGCGCGGATTGTTCCCGTCCAAATGCCGATGGTAAAGTAGATGACCGCCATAACGGCCGGCAGTGAAGCAAAAGCCACCGCCCAGTAGTTTTTAATCCAGTCCGACAGGTTTACCAGCGTCAGCGCCATGCCGCGCCAGCGTACCGTCGGCGCCGCGTCAATCATCGGCGGCACCATGTAGACGCCGATACCGTAAATAATCAGAATAGCCATCATAAACAGAAACGACGGATAGGCGATGGCGCCGATAATCGGGCGTATCATTTTGGTTGAACCCTCGGTAACGCGGATAAGGTTCATTAAGGCGCCTTCCAGGTCGGAAACGTCGCCCACCGAAAGCATCAGTCTTTCGCGGTCGGGGGCCCAGCCTTTCAGCGCGTCGGAAAACGGCAGACCGTTTTGCAGGGCCTTGGCCCAGCTGGCAATGGCGATGGCCATCGGTTCGTCGGGGTTTTTGCCGCCGTTGGAAGCGCCGTCATGCAGCATGTCCAACGCGTTCATCAGCGAAAAACGGTTGCGCATCAGCGAGGCGATTTTGCGATAGATTTTCAAACGCGTCTGGTTTGAAAAATTGCAAATCATTTTGGCATAATAAACCTCAATGGCGTTCAGCTGCTTCATGGCGCGGGCCATGGAGGCGGATCTGCGTTTGCTGTCATCCTGAGCCATAGTAAAACTCCCTAGTAAACCGGACGCTGGTCAAGCAGGCCGCACCAGCGCTCGACTTCGTCCAAATCAATATATCCCTTGAGCATGCGCTCAATCGCGGCGTCTTTCAGCGGCCGCCCGTTCAGGTCGCTGGTCCAGTAGTCGATAGCCTTTCTGGTTTCGCCGTTGATCATCAGTTCCAGAAACATTGCGTCCGGCAGAATGATTTCCGGAACGCTCATGCGTCCCTTAATGCCGCGGCCGTCGCAGAATTTGCAGCCCGGCCCGCGCATATAGGTGTTTTCAATGCCGAAGTCGCCCAGCGCGACTTTCAGGCGCTGTACCTGCGGCATGTTCAGTTTTTCTTTGACCGAAACCCGGCAGTGCGGACACAGCTTGCGGAACAGACGCTGCGAAATCAGGCCTTTCATCAGTTCCGGGTCTGCCAGCATATAGGGCTGAACGCCCATGTCGCGGAAACGGGTAATGATGGCCGGCGCCGAGTTTGCGTGCAGGGTCGACCATACGCCGTGGCCGGACAATGCGCCCTTGAACGTCAGTTCGGCGGCTGCCAGCGCGCGGATTTCGCCGACCATGATGACGTCCGGGTCGGAACGCAGCGCCGCCGACAATGCTTTGTTAAACTGTTCGTCTTTTTCTTCTTCGTCGTTGGCGTTGGTAACCGGCATCTGCCGCGCGCCCGGTATCGGATACTCCGGCGGGTCTTCCACCGTAATCAGATTGATTTCGTAGTTTTTTTCCTGCAAAAGCTTAATCATGTTACGCTGCAGGGTCGTACTTTTTCCGGAACCGGTCGGGCCGGCGATGATGTTCAGGCCGATTGGTACCGCACGCAGGCGATAAAACAGGTTTTCTTCATATTCGCCGAAACCCAGAGCCGCCAAATCGCCGGAACCGTCAGGATTGTCGTCCGCATACAGCAGACGCATAACCAGATACTGCGTACCAAAAGCGATCGGGTTGAACTGCAGGCGGATGGCCAGCACGTTGTGCGGCAGCATCAGTTTGCCCTTTGAACCGCGCAGCGGTGTGGAACCCAGTTTTTGCGCGCCCTGAAATTCGTTTTGCGCATAGTTCGCGTCCGAAATGTCCGCCGAGGCAAATGCCGCGCGCACGAAAGATTCGCCCCATTCTTTGTTATATTCCATTTCTGTCTGCATCATACCGTTGATGCGAAACATAATCTGCGTGCTGTCGGCGACGACGATGTGAATATCGGAAACTTTTTGCGAAGCGGCCCGGGCGACCACGTTGACAAAGTCCTTCTGCATCTGCAGCTGGTTCAGGTCTTCGTCGTTCTCCGAAATCGGCTGGTTGCGCTCGCCGAAAGCGTATATGGCGTTCAGTTCGTTTTGCGAAACATAGCGGGGTTTGCCGATGCTGAGTTTTTTCTTGCGCGCCAGAACTTCAAAACTTAGAACGCGGCCGTCGAATTTGTGTGATTCCGAAACCAGAAACGTGCCGTCGGAAAACAGCGCCAGCAGGCGGCGCGTATCATCATTGATAACCAGCGAAGAACCCGGCAGCGTCAACAGCCTGTTGCCATGACCAAAAAGCTGGTCAAGAATATTGACCGGCTTTTCTTCAACAGTCTCGTCTACCGCCAGATTGGTGTTCCTTTTAAGAATACCGGTGTCCGGCTGCTGCAAGCTGTCTTCGTTGTTTTCGGGTTCATCAACCATTATGCCTGCCTATCGGACGAACATGCCGCTTCCTAAACTCGGAACCCCCTTGTTGACCATGGTTGTGTTGCGGAGCTCGGCGTTGGCGTTCGGTTTGGCCGTTGTTTTGGTTTTTTTGCCCTGAATGTCCGATTTTACGGGTTCTTTTTCCAAAATTCCGCCGGCGGCAAAGTAGAGATAATCTTTCATGCCGTTGATTTCAGCCCGGACGTATGTCTGAGTGATTTCGTCAATCCGGTGGCCGGTCTGCAGAACGGTGCCGTTGCGAACCATGAATGAATCGCCGCCTTTGTTAATCAGTTTAGCCGTCAGGTTTTCACCCTTGCCGCGGATTTCCATAATGGCGTATTCCTCGGCCAGTTTCGGCAGTTCTTCCTCTGTTTCCGTAACCACGACCTCGGGCTGGGCAAACGGATTGGTCTTGTCGTTTTTCTTCTCGGCGATTTCGGCTTCCAAACGCGATTTCAAAATCGAAATCTGCGTTTGCAAGTTTTTGACTTCGCGCTGATAGTTTTCCTTGGCGGTTTCGGCGTCTTTCTGCGCTTTGGTTGCCAGAGCCGAAATATGCGCCATCTTGGTCTTCAGTCCTTCAATCAGGTTCTTTCTGTCCCTTTCGACGTTTTTAATCTGTTCATAAAGTTTGCCGTTGTTTTTAATCCATTCCTGCTTTTCTTTCAGCATGGTTTCCTTGTAGGCTTTCAAAACTTTTTCCTGTCTCAGGCGTTCCATTTTGGCCATCGCGTCCATAAGCGCTTTTCTTTCGCGCAGGATTTTGGCTTCCTGTTCTTTTTCCCATTCAATGCGTTTGCGCTCTTTTTCTTCTTTTTTGGCTTCTTCTTCTTCAAGGGCTTTCTGACGCTGGGCTTTTATCGCCGCAATCTCGTTTTTGATTTTTTCGCGGCGGAGTTCGAGAGTCAGCAAAGCCGTCTGTTTTTCCAAATCAGACATCTGCGAAAACAGCTTGTTGTCAATCTGGTCCAACAGTCCCTCGCCGAGATTTTCAACATCCGGCGCGTCAATATTTTCCACGGGATCCGGCAGTGCGCCCGTATCGGCGGGCAGGGCGTTGGGGCCGTTCATCGGTGCGTTCGGGCCGATGGCGGGAAGATTGGCATTCGGACCGGTTAACGGCATGTTTGCGTTCGGTCCCGTCAAAGGCATGTTGGCATTCGGGCCTGTCAATGGCATATTCGCATTGGGCCCCGTCAGCGGCATATTGACGTTGGATGCGGCGGCGTCCGGTGCGTTCGGGCCGATAAGCGGCAGATTGTCCTCAACCGGCTGCGGCGTATTCAAATCCGGCACTTCCGGCATATTTTCCTGCTGACTGTTTTCATCCGGGTTTGTCAGCGGCTGATCCTTGGGAAGACTGTCCGGAGCCGGGAGTTCGTCCGGCAGCGACAACTCGTCGGGAATACTTCCGTCAACGCCGAGAAAATCGGTGTCGTTAGAGAGCTGCGGCAGTTCATTGGTCTCCAAAGTCACGTTTTGCGCATGCAGGTTTCCGGCCGCCGTCATGCTGATGACGGAAACGCCCAGAGCCAGACACAAAAGCTTTTTCAAATTACAAAACATAGATTGCTCCCTCATATTCCCAAGTTTTAGCACCGGTATTGTATCTAATCATAGTAATCTCAAGTCCTGAAAATTTTATTAATAAATCGTTCCAAATCACCGGATTGTGTGTCGACGTAAATTTAAATTTTACCGAACGGTACACGTTCTGCTGCGGCGAAGTGTAGGAAAAACTCGACAGGTTGACGGTCTGTCCGATGGACTGAAACAGGTTGTTCAGGGTATTTTTCAGGTCAATGTCGGTTTTCAGCGGCGGTGACGAAATCTGGCGGATTTTATCCAGCGGTACCGATGCAATCAGGCTGTTTCCGTCGTCGGAAATCGAACGTCCCGAGAACGTGATGCCGGACATGTCGAGCGCTTTTTCAATCCACGAAATCCGCCCGACCTGCCGTGACCATGAAGTCGTCAAACCGCCCGGCGTACACGAAATGTTGCCGATAACCCAGCCCGGCGGCATAATCGAAACCACGTCCTGAACTGCCTTATAGCAGTTTTTCATAACCTGTTCGGGGTCGGAAAGCTTCTCCCAGGGCTTGATTTCCGGCGGCACCTCGACGGGCTTGACCACTTTGGGGGCAATCGGCGCGATAATCGGCCGTTTCGGCGGTGCCAGAAATATGCCGTTGATGATGCTGGAAAGCAGCCACAGGCCGATAATCGCCGAAATCGCGATAACCAGCATCAGCTTGGTGCCGCGCAGCGCCTTAATCTTTTGCAGCTTGGCGCGCATGCCCTGCGACATGAGTTTTTTGAGGTCGGGATATTCGGTTTCCTCAATTCCCCATTCCGGCGGTGCGATTTTTCTACCCCAGTCCGGAACGGCCAGCATTGACAGAAACTGGTCTTTGGCTTCCTGTTCGTTCAAAAACAGCATATCGCCGTCGGAAAGGATAATGTCGTTGCGGATACAGGTATACCACCAGCCGTTGTCAACCTTGAATACCGCCACAAACGAAGATCTGTCGGCCATGGCCGTCGCCAGCGTGACCGCCGCGACGTTTTCGCCGCTCTTGTAGCCTTCTTTCGAGGCGCAGATACCAAACTGCGGCGCTTTGCCCTGCTTTATGCAGAACAGGTCGGCGCCTTCCATAACGCCTTCCGAGGCCTCTCCGACTTCCGTAAACGGATCGTCCTTGTTCTGTAACGGCTGCCAGAATAAGCTTGTTGCATAGGTAACGCCGTCGAGTTCGATATTCGTACCCCAGGTACGTCTGCCGTCCGCATCGTAGTCGTCGTCTAATAACTTAGCTTCTTCCAGCACTGTTTTGCCCTTCCGAGATTAGTTGCCGCTCATTCTGGATTCCGGTGTCAGCGGGGATTCCAAAACAACCGGCGTTAACATGATGACCAAAATGCTTCTGGTCTTTGTGGCTACGGCCGTACCGCCCAGCAACGAGTTGGTTGCCGAACCGACGCCGGTCTTGGTCGCTTCGTTTTCAACACGTTCATAACCGGTCAGAACCAGCGTTTCGCCTGATTTCAGAGCCACTTCCTGCGTAAAGCCGCGGGATTCGATAATCGGGTTCTGAATATACTGGCCGCCCTGGCCGCTTTCTGTGTCGCCGCCGCCCAGGTCAACCCTTTCCAGCTGAATCAGGTCTGACAATGTCAGGTTAAACATCAGCAGCAGTCTTCCGTGTTCCAGAATGCGCGGCAGTACGTCCAGCGTAAAACCGGTTTCGATTTCTTCCGTTTCGGTCGAAATATCATAGTAGCTTGCGTCGCCGCCGCTGTTGGTCTTGGTAATTTCCGAAACGTAGTTTTGTTTTTTGATAACCTGAATCGGCGCCGGTTTGTTATTAAGCGTCGTAACCGTACCGGATGTAATCAGGTTGGTTGTGCCTTGGCTCGACAAAGCCTGAATGGCGCTGGTAACCGTCCAGTTGCCGGGCAGGATTGTCATGGTCAGGTTTTCGGTAATGTCTGTGCCGAGGCCGGGAACGCTGGCCAGACCGAGCTTGGTCTTGCCGTCGTCGAACGCGGCAGTCAGGTTCAGGCCGTACTGGTCGCTGTCGTCAATGTTAACCTGCAGAACCTTGACGCTGATGGCAACCTGCCGCGACAGGCGCGCGTTCTGCTCGTTGATGAATTTTGCGACTTTGGCAATATCGTTCGGGGTCGCTGTAATCGAAATTGTGCCGTTGGCCGGATCCATGGTCAGCTGCGAACCTTTGTCAATCATGGATTTGATTGATTTTTCAATGTTGCCCCACAGTTCAATTTCCGCCGAACTGGCCAAAGTCAGCGAAGAACTGCCGCCGCCGCCGGAATCCGTCGACGAACCGCCGACGTTGACCGACAGGGTCGGTTTGGTCGGCAGGCTGTAAAGAACAAAGGTCCTGGTCTGGTATTTATAGAAGTAAATTTCTTTCTTTTCATATTTCCACCAGATGCCGAAACGCGAGGAAATTTCGTCCAGCAGGCCGCTCAGCGGGCCGCGGTAGGAAACCAGCATTTTGTTCGGTTCGGTCCAGTCTGCGCCGACCGTGTTGGGGTTCGGCTTGTTCTGTGTGGCATTTTTCAGCACGTCGGTTTCCAGCTGCGGCGCGTAACGCACTTTCAACGACGTGATTTTGTTAATCATGTCGCCGATTTCATACAGCGTAATCGGCCGGTTGGAGATGAGCGTAATGCCGTCCTTGGCTTCCAGATAAGAGGGAACCGGTTCGCCGTCATATTCGATTTCGCTGGTGTCGCCGAGCCAGATGTCGTTTTTGACCCGGACCACGTCGGTTGTAATCGGTTTTTCCGGAATTTTAGCCTTTTCCTTCAGGTCAATGGTCGCCTCAACTTCGCGTTCGATTGTCGCGTCCATGCTGGTGGACAGGGAACATGACGCCGCAAAGACAACGACGGCCAGAGCCAGTCCGAATTTCTGTAAGTTATTAATATGCATTCTCATCCTCCATGGTCTCGACAACTAAGACGCGGTTTCCTTTGTAAAATGTGGCAATCGGTGCCGGCCGTGCTCTCGCAAAGGCTCTGATTAAGGCCGAGCTGACGTCGGCGAAACGTCCGCGGAACATGGCGCCCGCCGTTAAGGTATAGTTGCGGTTGGAGTTCCATATTAATCTCCAGCCGGCCCTTTCGCTCCATTCGGTCAGCAGGGCTTTGAGCGTTTTGCCTTCTTCGGCGAGCCAGTCTTCGACCGGATCTTCGCCGGCGGCCATTCCGGCCTCGTCGCTCTGGCCGTTGTCCTCGGTCAGCTTAATTTCCTCTTCATAATCGACAACTTCGTCTTCAATGCTTGGCGGAATGGATGCGGACAGGTTGTTGCCGGCCGCGGCCTGCGTGATGTTCTGGTCGCGGGGCGTCCTTTCGCCGTATTCGCGGTAGTCTGCCGCCACTTTGGTATAGTTTACGAACTCATTCTCGTCGGCGCTCGGATCCACACTCTGAAACTCGGAAGTCTGGTAAGTGTTGTCGGCGCAGCTGTTGGGATCGGTGCATACAAAATTGTCCGGCGCGGGTTCCATAATGGTTCCGCGGCAGCCGGATGTAACAAATATGCTGAAGAAACAAGCGGCTAATAAGATTGTCTTGTTCATTCTGAGGTTTCCTAAGCTGTATTTTGTCATATTTTTTTACCTATCATACATATTGAAGAATAAATAATCAAGCGCGGTGCTTTACTTATTACCATGACTGGTAGTATGCCGCTTGGTCTTTGCTCTCCTTTACGTCCCTGTCAATGTTGCTGTTAATTCTTACCGTCCTTATAATAAACGAGTTTGGTTCGCGGGTTGTGAATACGGTATTGATTTTACGGTAATCTACACCCTTATTGGTTAAAATATTATGTAGCAGGTTCAGTCTTTTCTGTTGCAAGGCGTACGAACTGGTGCCGTCAATGCGGATTTCCAGAATGACCGAACGGTCGGAGTTGACTTTGTTGGCAAAAGCCTGAATCCACTTCAGCGTCGTTCCTGAAATCTCGGCGCGGTTGGGCTGAAAGGCCAGCCGCATTTCCGCAGGCAGGATTTTGGTCGGTTTGTTGCCGTTTTTGTGCCGGCTGATCCTTCCGGTAATCCGGTCGACAAAACTGTTGCCGCTGTCCTCTTCGGTGGTCTCTTTGCTGCTGTCTTCCGCCGAACCCCCTCCCGAAAACAGGGAGGTAATGCTCTTGAGCAGCCCGCCCTTGCTTTCCTTTTTGGGACTTTCCGTCGGCATGCTGACGCTATCCTCTTTGGAAAGCTCTTTTTTTATCTGGTTTGCCGCTTCCTGCTGGTCGTCGGTTTTGTTCTTGTCGCTCTTGGAAGATTCCAGCTGCGGAACCAGATTTTTTTCGTTCAGAATGTCTTCCGGAATGGGAATCAGAATATTCTGCACCATGTCGGCGGCCAGTTTGACGCTTTTGCCGTCTTCGGCCGTGCCTTGAGGGGCTTCAAGCGCGGCCTGTTCCGCGTCTTTGTAATATTTGGCGTCCAGAACAGCGTTGTTTTTGGGAAACTTTGTGCCTTTTGCCGCAACCCACGGATTGTCGCTGCCGCTTTTTTCGGCCATGCTTTCCCAGTTTTTGCCCGGCTGTTGCTCTTCTGCCTTCGGCTCCCGGCGGACAATGCCGTCGGCGGCATTGTCTTTGTTGATCATGCTGCTTATCGGCGTATTGCCGCTGACCATGGCAATCTGATCCTTGTCGGCCGCCTTGGCGACTTTGAAGCGACCCTCGGTTGCGGCAAAGTCTTTTTGCAGCGGAATAAGCAGGTTTTGATCGTTTTCTTCAATGTCATAATTGTTGCCGCCCTTGTCGTAACCGCCTTCGTCGTTGCTTTCCGCAATCGGGGTTATGGCTTTTCTGGCCGGTTCTCTGGTTTCGCCGCTGGCAATCAACAGCGGTTTCGGCGCATGCAGATCGTTCTCGTCAACGCTGTAGTCTTCATCGCCGGTATCCCAGCCGCCGTGCAACCACTCGTTTTCGGGGTCGGTTATCGAAACGACCCTTTTCTTCGGCGCCTCTTTTGCCGGTGCCGCCACGGCTGCGGCAGCCAGCTGTTTTTCGGCGGAAACATCGGTTTCTTCCGCCGCTTTCTCGCCGTCATAAACCGGAGGAGGGGTGTTCATGATACGGTCAAAATCGGCGGAAACGAATTCCTTGCCGGATTGGCTTTCCTGCTCTGCCGGCGTGTCGGCAATGTCTGCCGCGGCAATTTCAAGCGGAATATCGTCAAAAACGGGATTGTCCGGTGTTTTTGGCGCTTTTTGAACGGCCGGTTCGGCGGAAGGGGTGGGCAGCTTTGCCGGCGCGTAAACGGTTTCGGTTGCCGGCGCCGGGTTTTTCTGCGGCGGCAGGCTTAAGGCGATTTTCTTAATCGGGCGAACTTTGGCGGAAACGGCGCCGCCGGCGTCGCCCATGAAAAACAACGATATGTTTTTGCTTGGGATTTTAACATTTTGAGAGGTTGCTTCCGGGGTATAAAAAAACAGTCCGTTTATTGTGAATAAAATAAACAGTGAAAAAACAAAGCTGCAAACAAAAGTTTTAAAAGCCGTTTTTTTCATAAATTATAAACCCCTCTAAACTCTAGATAATTCAATATGCGACTCTTGGCAAGCAGATATGAATTTATGCACAAATTTTGTGGATTCTTTCCCCTTGGCAGACATAAGGCCTGCCGTTGCGGCAAAACGAAAAATTTCCTTTTCGCCGTTTTGCTCTTGCTGCCATCTTTTTCCGCCGATTTTTCCGGCATCGGCCGAAAACGTGTTTTATGTGCCTGTTGTTAGAGAAAAATTTACCATTCCGGGCGTAAAAATAAGGGTGTTTGGACACCCTGCTAACTGTGAATTTTTTGTTACAGGAAAAAACATTAAGCTAAAACAACAGGTTATCTCTTTTTGGACTGGATGATTAATGCTGGAAAAAAGTTTAAAAATTAGCTATTCTAAAAGAGTATAAGAAGTTTTGCTAAATTAATTTAAGGAGAAAGATTATGCGATTTTTAAAGAAAAATTTTTGGACCCTCAGCTGTCTGGCATTAGTAATGGTCATGGCAGTCAGCGGCAACGCTCTGGCTGACGGCAATACTCTGATGGAAACCGCTCAGACGAAAGCCAAGAGCGTATTCTCGTCAGTTAAAACCATCATCTTCATTGTCGGCGGTTTCGGTCTGGTCGGTCTGGCTTTCCAGGCTATTTTCGGAAAAGTAAAATGGCCTTGGTTCGCTTCTCTGGCCGTCGGTCTGGCTATTCTGGCTGCTGCCGGTTCCATCGTTGAATACGCTACCGGTTCCCGCGATGCCGGTCTGGAAACAACCTTCGGTGACATCTAGTCTGACCGCTTGATGTGAACTGACTGATACTTGAACTAAGGGAGGCAAAAATGGTAAATTTTAAGCAAAATAAACCTGAAGGCCTCCCTTTTGTTCGCTCAGACGCAACAGAAACAAACAAAATTGCAAAGGTGGTGAGTAAAATGTTGTGCGTAAAATTAAAGAAATTCCTGTTTCTTTCCATGTTGATGTTCGTGGTTTCTTCAGTTTTATTTGCAACGGACTCATACGCGTTGTTTGAAACCCTTACGGATTCAGGTACCAAAATCTTTACCGGCATGCGCGAGATTATCTTTGCCGTGTCCGGTTTCGGTATCGTTGCCGTCGCCATCGGCGGTTTCTTCGGAAACCTGAACTGGAAATGGCTGAGCGCAATTATCATCGGTCTGGTTGTGATTGCAACCACCGCTGCCATTATTAACTATATGGTAGATAGTACGGCCATTACGGCTGAGCAGATTCAAGATACTCTGATTCAGGCAAACTAAAGAATTTTAGAACAGAGATTGAGAACTATGAGGAGGATGCCATGTTAAACATTAAAAATAAATCTAACTTATTTTTAGCAGCCTTTGTGTTTGCAACATTGGCTTCTTTCTCTGATTTTGCTAAAGCCGATGTCGAAATCGACTGCTCGGGTAAGGAAGGCTATCAGCTGACTATTTGCGAACAGCAGAAGGCTCTGGCCGAGAAGAATGCCAAATCCAACGAGAAGGCTGAGGAAAAAGCGGAAAATAAAATAGCTAAGCAAAAGACTAAATCTGTTGAAACAATAAAAGAGCAGCAGGAAAAATACAAGGAAGCAAATAAGACCTATGCAGAAGCAAATAAAAAAGCAGCCGCTGCAGAAAGTCAGGTTGATTCACTGACAACAGAACTTGGCAAACAACAGAAGGCAAAAGCTGATGCACAAAAAAAGATGAATGCGGCGCTGGCTCGCGGAGATACCGAAGCGGCTAAAAAAGCCCGAGATGATATGGCTAAGGCTGACAAAGCGGCTAATGATGCTTCGGAAAAATTAGATGCGGCTAAAAAGGATTTAAAGGATGCCCAGAAAGCATCGGCAAAGGCTGAAAAAGCTTCTGAAAAGGCATCGGAGAAAGCTTACAAGGCAGCTAAAAAGGCTGAAGAAAAAGAATATAAAGAAACGGTAAAAGCAGCGGAAAAAGCCGAGAAAAATGCCAATAAGGATTTGAAAAAGGCTCAAAAAGAATATGACAAGCTTCAGAAAAAGTGCGAGAAAAATCCAGATGAATGTGATATAGACGCTCTGCAAGCGGCACAGACCAATCTTGATGCAGCGAAGGCCAATGCCGATGCTGCCACCAAAAACCGCGAAGACGTAGACGGTACAACGGCGGCCAAAGAAGCTGCAGCTAAAGCTGAAGAAGAGGCGCGTCAGCAGGCGATTTATGACAGCATGGAGGAAGAAGAACCTTATGAGCCGGAAATTAAATGTACCGGCGAGGGTGAAAATCAAAAATGCGTTGAAGTTATTTGCGATGAAAGCGGCAATTGCTCGGAAGCCCCGGTTGGAACCTATGCTAATTCGTTGGCGTCAGGTTCTGACGGTTCCGACGGTGCGGGTGAAGAATTGGATGCAATGGGCAATCCGGTTTCGCAGCAGCGTTGTGCCGAAGCAAAAGACGATATTTTCAAATATATCGCCTGCAAAGCGATGACGACGCTGGCTGACGTCCGTGTTATTGTCTATACGCTGGCCGGATTTGGTTTGATTGCCTTTGCTTTCGCGGCGATTTTCAACAAAATCAGCTGGAAACATCTGGCCAACCTTTGTATCGCTCTGTTCATCCTTTCCATGATGACGCCGTTCATCAGCTACTTTACGCAGGATAACGGTGCGCAGATTAGCTATGGAAATTATTTACCGGCAGGATTTACGAATATAAGCGGCTCGGACGTAGACGCGGCGGCAAATTGCGACACGAGCAAGGGAGACGTCTGTCCGGACGTAACGGTAGACACGAGCGCAAAAGACAGCAAATGGTCGTGGAAAGATTTGAAGAATACTGTGAAATCAGGTATCAACGCGGCGAAAACGGCGTATGACACCTATAAGACAGTGAAGAACACGGTAGAGACGACGGTCGACCAGGCTAAGAAAATCGGGACGGCCATCAAGAACTCCGAAGGCGGCCTGACCGGCGTTCTTGATACGCTCGGGGAAGTAGCCACGGCGTCCAATACCATATTTAATACGGTTCAGACCGGCGCCGGAGCGGTCGTAGCCAATACGTCCTCAATAGCCAACGATGTTCAGAATGCAGGCAAATCCGGAGCTGAACTTGCCTTTGACAAGGAAAACCAGAACCGTATCAACGAACTCGAAAAGAAACTTGCCGCCGGCAACCTGTCGCCCGAACAACAGGAATGGGCCAAGGCGGAACTTGAACAGCGCAAAGCTGCGGTTGACAGCAACAAGGTTACCGACTTTGCCAATAATCAGGGACAAAAGGCTCTGGACAAGATTAACTCTGTTGCCAAGACCGGTTCGACAGTAACGAATATTGCGACCAAGGCGTCCAATGCCGCTCAGCAGGGTGCGACCATCGGCGGCGGTATCGGAACCGCAACGGGCGATACGCTGGGAGCGATTTTCGGCATTGCGACCGCTGCGGGAGAAGGTATCGGAGCGGTTGAAGACAACAAGCAGGCGAAAATAGACGCGGCGAATGCCGAAGCAAAGAAACAAGCCGACGCGGAAGCGGCAGCCAAGAGACAGGAAGAAATTCGCCAAAACAATGCGTCTTATTCGCAGGGCAAACAGTGGGATAATTCGTATAATGCCGGCATGAGCCAGAAGCAGCCGACGGTTCAGAAGCCTGCCGTAAGCTCTGGTGATAACAACAAAAACACGGCAAGCGGCTCTAATACCTCCGGCAGCAGCAGCGGTTCTTCCGGAAACAAAAATAATTCGGATAATGTACCGGAATATTTGAGACGTCCGGAAGAAAGTAAACAGGATATACCAACTTACCAGTGGGGAAGCGATGACAATACTTTTCAACCGAGCACAAGTAATAACGATTTTGAAATTGTAAGAAGCTCAAATCCTTCGGTTAATGACGGTATGCCTTATCTGGTAAATAAAAAGACAGGCGAAGTATCTACTCCGAGCGGGATAATCAAACCGGGAGATCCTGGCTATGATAAGTATAATACAGGGTTTACTGCTTCAAAATCTACGACCCAGAGCAACAATACCATTTCTTCAGGTACTACGTCAAACATCCGTAAAGGAAATAATGGAAATACATTGGAGGAAACATCTACAGGAGAAAAGTTAATTAGAGATAAAAACGGAAAACTAATTCAAATACTAAACAAAGATGGTACCAGTAAATGGTCAGCCAGCTAAAATAATAAACTTATAAATTAAATCAGAAAGGCCAGTTTTGTACAGAAGACTGGCCTTTCGTTAAGTCGTTCTATTTCTAAAATAGACTTAATATGTATTTGTTCAGGGTTGATAAACCCTGCATTCGGTGCGTCAGACACCGAATGATGTTTCAGTGCGTGCACTGAAACATCGAAATAGAAACAAAGAAAAAGGACACTGTTTTTAATTTGAACAGTGCCCTTTTATTACTATCAAAGATTTTGTCCCCAATTCATATTGTTGTTATAGTTGTCCCAATATGTGGGTTCTTTGCCGTAAGTAAGGTTACCTTGTGCATCTTTAATATTTATCAGTTCACCTTCTGAGCTATATGTAGCCTTACGTCCCTCGGGGTCAGTCTGGGTAATCGTTCCATCCCAATTTTCGACAGCATTTTCAAGTGTTACGCTTGTTGTTGTCGTGACTTCCGGAAGATAGGGACCGACATTCTCTATCTGACCTCCGCGACCGCCGGTTGTTACGGTTACTGTTTTGGTTACGGAATTATTTCCCGTATTATTATTATTTTTGTTTCCGGAAGAACCGCTGCTGCTGCCGGAGGTATTAGAGCCTGTCTCTTATACACATCTCCGAGCCCACGAGACTCGACGTC
>OWIO01001866.1_pt1 | contig 15048 bp, 10 predicted proteins | sample 1733011 | NCBI WGS metagenome assembly OWIO01 (sample SAMN05065779, study PRJEB22554) | human gut metagenome | biome: ENVO:2100002; feature: ENVO:00000062; material: ENVO:00002003 | host: Homo sapiens | place: USA | reverse complement strand
TGTTCAGCACGGGGATGATCTCCAGGTCGTGCCCCACGGCGAGGTAGAGGTTCGAAATCGTCTGCGCCTGAATGCCCTGCGTGGCGTCGACCACCAGCAGCGCCCCTTCGCACGAGGCGATTGCGCGCGACACTTCGTACGAGAAGTCGACGTGTCCCGGGGTGTCGATCAGGTTGAGCGTGTACCGCTGTCCGTCGCGGGCCGTGTACTCCATCTGGATGGCGTGGCTCTTGATGGTGATTCCCTTTTCGCGTTCGAGGTCCATGTCGTCGAGCACCTGCGACTGCATTTCGCGCTGGTTGAGCGTGTTGGTCTTCTCCAGCAGACGGTCTGCGAGTGTCGATTTGCCGTGGTCGATGTGGGCTATGATGCAGAAATTTCGGATGTTTTTCATATATAAGGGTAAAATCTTCGGCAAATATACATAAATTTTTGAATATATCGGAGGGCTTCCGTTTGCCGGAATGGCACAAATTGCTTATATTTGCGACTTCAACAAGTTAGGTTAAAGATGTTAAGCAGACAAATCGCATCCAAGCTCCGGGGCTACGAGACCCCGTTCTACCTCTATGACATGGCGCTGTTGCGCCAGACCCTCGAAAGCGTCGTCTACGAGTCGAAGAAATACGGCTACAAGGTCCACTACGCCATCAAGGCCAACTACGACGACCATCTGCTGGCGGTCATCCGCGAATACGGGCTGGGCATCGACTGCGCCTCGGGCAACGAGCTGCGCAAGGCCGTCGAGGCCGGATTCGACCCCAAGGGCATCGTCTATGCGGGCGTGGGCAAACGCGACAAGGAGCTGAAATACGCCATCGAGCAGAACATTCTGGCCATCAACTGCGAGTCGATTCAGGAGCTGGAGCTGGTCGACGCCCTTTCGGCCGAGGCGGGCAAGGTGACCGACATCGCGCTGCGCATCAACCCCGACATCGACCCCAAGACCAACCACTGCATCGACACGGGCCAGGCGGACAGTAAGTTCGGCATCTCCTACGAGGAAGTGCTTGAGCACGCCGCGGAGATCCGGTCGCTCAAAAACGTCAACATCATCGGACTGCACCTGCACATCGGATCGCAGATCCGCGAGCTGCATGTCTTCGAGAACATGTGCAACAAGGTCAACGTCATCGTCGAGAACCTCGAAAAACTGGGCTGCAAGTTCCGTTTCGTCGACGTGGGCGGCGGCCTGGGCGTCAACTACGACGTTCCCGAGAACGAGCCGATACCCAACTTCGCGTCGCTGTTCTCGATCGTCCACAACCACCTGCGCATCGGCGACCGCGAGGTGCACTTCGAGTTCGGACGTTCGATCGTCGCCGAATGCGGCGAGCTGATCACGACGGTGCTGTTCAACAAGACCACCGCCACGGGCCGCAAGCTGGTGATCGTCGACGCTTCGATGACCGAGCTGGTCCGCCCGGCGATGTACGGTTCGTACCACAACATCGAGAACATCACGGCCAAGGACGACGAGGTGCGCGAGAAATACACGGTTGTCGGCACGGCCTGCGAATCGACGGACGTTTTCGACGAGAACGTCACCCTGCGCCGCACGCACCGGGGCGACCTGCTGACCATCAAGTCGGCCGGGGCCTACGGCATGTCGATGGCTTCGCGCTACAACCTCCACGATCTTCCCGGCGCCGTTTACAGCGACGAAATCAAATAGATAAAGGCGGCTCCGGCCGCCTTTCCTCATCGCTATGTGGCTCACTTTGGCATTCACCTCGGCGGCGCTGCTCGGCTTCTACGATGCGGCCAAGAAAAAGGCCCTCACCGGCAACGCCGTGCTGCCCGTGCTGTTGCTCAACACGCTCTTTTCGACGCTGTTCTTCCTGCCCGCGATCCTCTCGGCGGAGTTCGGCCTCGGATGGTTCGACCATACCCTGCTGGCGACGGCTCCCGGCACATGGGAGGCCCACGCCCTGGTCGTTCTGAAATCGGCCATCGTGCTCACTTCGTGGATTTTCGGTTACTTCGGCATGAAGCACCTCCCGATCACCATCGTCGGGCCGATCAACGCCACGCGCCCCGTTATGGTGCTCGTCGGGGCATTCGTGATCTTCGGCGAGCGTCTCAACGCCTACCAGTGGACCGGCGTTGCGCTGGCCCTCGTGTCGCTCTTCCTGCTGAGCCGTTCGAGCCGCCGCGAAGGGGTCGTCTTCACCCATAACCTCTGGATTCTGTTCATCGCCCTGGCGGCCGTGACGGGCGCCGTCAGCGGGCTGTACGACAAATATATCATGGCGCGCCTCGATCCGGTTTTCGTGCAGAGCTGGTATAACCTCTACCAGCTCGGGATGATGTCCGTCGTGGTCGGCATCCTCTGGTGGCCCCGGCGGCACGCCACCACCCCGTTCCATTGGAGCTGGGCCATTCCGCTGATCTCGGTGTTCCTTTCGCTGGCCGACTTCGCCTACCTGTTCGCCCTGCGCGATCCGGACGCCATGATCTCCGTGGTCTCGATGGTCCGCCGCGGCTCGGTCGTGGTGTCGTTTCTCTGCGGCGCGGTGCTGTTCCGCGAGCGCAACCTGCGCGCCAAGGCCGTCGACCTGGCCTTTATCCTCGTCGGCATGTTCTTCCTCTGGCTCGGTTCCCGCCCCGCTTAAGAAGCGGGTTTTAGGGGGCGATGGAATGTCCCTCTGGTCTCCCGCCCCGTTCTGCACTTCCGGCGCAAAACAAAAAGCGAGACCCGAAAGTCTCGCTTCTCCTATTTTGAGCGCAGCTTCAGATAAGATGCTCCAACTGGTTGATCGTCTTGCGGATTTCCTCGTCGCTCGGCGAGAAGTCCTTCAATGCTCCGGCCAGATACTGCTCGTAGGCGTAGAGGTCGATCACGCCGTTGCCCGAGAGGTTGAACAGGATGGTTTTCGACACGCCTTCCTCCTTGGCTTTCAGCGCTTCGCGGATCGTCGCGGCGATGGCGTGCGTCGACTCCGGAGCCGGGATGATGCCCTCGGTCTGGGCGAACAGAACGCCTGCTGCGAGGGTCTCGACCTGCGGCATCGACTGCGCCTCGATCAGCCCGTCCTTCATCAGCTGGCTGACGATCGAGCCGGCCCCGTGGTAGCGCAATCCCCCGGCGTGAATGTCCGACGGCTGGAAATCGTGGCCCAGCGTGTACATCGGGATCAGGGGCGTGAATCCCGCCACGTCGCCGAAGTCGTACTGGAATTCGCCGCGGGTGAGTTTCGGGCATCCTTCAGGCTCCACGGCGATCACGCGTATCTTCTTCCCCTCGGCGAAATTCTTCCGCAGGAACGGGAAGCCGATGCCCGCGAAGTTGCTGCCGCCTCCGAAACATCCGATCACCATGTCCGGCTCGGCGTCGGCCATCTCCATCTGCGTCGCGGCCTCCTGGCCGATGACCGTCTGGTGCAGAACCACGTGATTCAGCACGCTTCCCAGGCAGTAGCGCGTGTCTTCCGGACGGCGCAAAGCCATCTCCACGGCCTCGGAAATGGCCAGCCCGAGGCTTCCCGAACAGTGCGGATCGCGCTCCAGCGCCGCACGGCCCGATTCGGTCAGCGTCGAGGGCGACGCCACGCACTCCGCGCCCCACGTGTTCATCATCAGGCGGCGGTAGGGCTTCTGGTCGTAGCTGACCTTGACCATGAATACCTGGAGGTCGATGCCGAAGTGCTTGGCCGCGAAGGCGATCGACGCGCCCCACTGTCCGGCGCCGGTCTCGGTGGTCAGGTGCTTGATGCCCTGTTTGTAGTTGTAGTAGGCCTGCGGCACGGCGGTGTTGGGCTTGTGCGAACCCGCGGGCGACACGCTTTCGTTCTTGAAAAAGATCTTCGCGGGCGTTCCGAGGGCCTTTTCCAGCCCCGTCGCGCGCACGAGCGGCGTCGGGCGCCATATCCTGTAAATCTCCTGCACCTCCTCGGGAATGTCGATGTAACGCTCGGTCGACATCTCCTGGTCGATCAGTTCCTCGGCGAAGATCGCCGACATCTGCTCCTTCGTGACGGGCTTTTTCGTTCCGGGGTGCAGCGGCGGGAGCGGTTTGTTGGGCATGTCGGCCACGATGTTGTACCATTGCGTGGGCATCTGTTTTTCGGTGAGGCAGAATTTTTTCGTTTCCATAATGGGTATCGGTTTTTGAATTTGAAATGTGCAAAAGAAAAAGCCCGCTGCTTACTTTTCGTAAACAACGGGCTTGTGTATTTTTCGGGTTCAACTATACACGCGCGGTTCCGCACTCATTGTTCACGAGAGTCAACGAGCGCCACCACCATGCCTGTATGTTGAAATTGCGGATCATCTTTCAGCTTTGTTTCTGCAAATATATGCGGTCGGTTCGTAAAATGCAAATTTTTTACGAATTATTTTCGACACCTATATATGTAAGGATTTTTTACCGTACTTTGCGGAAAAATTTATATTTTTGCATGATTATCCGCAAATTCAAAACTTAACGATATGAATATTTCGTATAACTGGCTCAAACGTTATATCGCGACCGATCTTCCGGCCGAAAAGATCGCTGAAATCCTGACGGACATCGGCCTCGAAGTCGAAGGCTTCGAGAAGATCGAAACCGTGAAAGGCGGCCTTCGGGGCGTTGTCGTCGGCGAGGTTGTGACCTGTGCCGATCACCCCGACTCGGACCACCTGCACGTCACCGCGGTGGACGTGGGAGCCGCCGAGCCGTTGCAGATCGTCTGCGGCGCCGCGAACTGCCGGGCCGGATTGAAAGTCCTCTGCGCCACGGTCGGCGCGGTGCTCTACCCCGACGGCGGCGACGAGGAGTTCAAGATCAAACGTTCGAAGATCCGCGGCGTGGAGTCGCTCGGAATGCTCTGCGCCGAAGACGAGCTGGGCATCGGGTCTTCGCACGACGGCATCATGGAGCTTCCGGCCGACGCCCCCGTGGGCATGGAGGCCAGGGAATACCTGCATGTCGAGGACGACTACCTGATCGAGATCGGACTCACGCCCAACCGTGTGGACGCCGCTTCGCACATCGGCGTGGCGCGCGATCTGGCCGCTTACCTGAAGAGCCGCGGCGAAAATGCCGAAGTGAAATTGCCCGATGTTTCGGCCTTCGCTCCCGACAATCACGACCTGGAGGTGGCGGTCCGCGTCGAAAATCCCGAGGCCGCGCCCCGCTATGCCGGCGTTACGGTCACGGGCTGCAAGATCGGTCCGTCGCCCGAGTGGATGCAGAACTGCCTGCGCGCCGCGGGCATCAATCCCAAGAACAATCTGGTCGACATCACCAATTTCGTGCTGTTCGAGCTGGGCCAGCCCCTGCACGCCTTCGACGCCGCGAAGATCGAGGGCCGCGAAGTCGTGGTCCGCACCTGCGCCGAGGGCACGCCCTTCGTGACGCTGGACGGCGTGGAGCGCAAACTCACGGACAAGGACCTGATGATCTGCTCGGCCGAGCGTCCCATGTGCATCGCCGGCGTCTTCGGCGGACTGGACTCGGGCGTGAGCGACACCACGACCGACGTATTTATCGAGAGCGCCTATTTCAACCCCGTGTGGGTGCGCAAGACGGCCAAGCGTTTCGGCCTGAATACCGACTCTTCGTTCCGCTTCGAGCGCGGCGTCGACCCCAACATGCAGGTCTACGCCGCCAAGCGCGCCGCCCTGCTGATGAAGGAGCTGGCCGGGGGTACGATCTCCAGCGGCATCACGGACATCTATCCGGAGCCGATCGGGGATTTCGTCTTCGACATCTCGTTGGCAAGGGTCAACGCGCTGATCGGCAAGGAGATTCCCGAAACGGTCGTCCGCACGATCATCGCGGCGCTGGAGGTGAAGATCCTCGCCGAGAAAGACGGCGTGCTGACGGTCGCCGTGCCGCCCTACCGTGTCGACGTGCAGCGCGAAGCCGACCTCGTGGAGGACATCCTGCGCATCTACGGCTACAACAACGTCGAAATCCCCACGCAGGTCCGTTCGACGCTCTCCTATGCGCCGAAACCCGACCGCAACCGTCTGATGAACCTCGCGGCCGATTTCCTCACGGCCAACGGGTTTACCGAGATCATGTCCAACTCGCTGACGAAAGCCGCCTATTACGAGGGCCTGACCTCCTGCCCCGCCGAGCGTTGCGTGCGTATTCTCAACCCGTTGAGCGCCGACCTGAACGTGATGCGCCAGACGCTGCTGTTCAACATGCTGGAGGCCGTCGGTCTGAACGCCAACCGCCGCAACGGCGATCTCTGCCTCTACGAGTTCGGCAACTGCTATTTCTACGACGAGTCGAAGCGCACGGACGAAAACCGTCTGGCGGCCTACTCCGAGGAGTACCGCCTCGCCATCGCCGTCACGGGCGTCTCGACGCCGCAGTCGTGGAATGCGAAGCCCGTGAAGGCGTCGTTCTTCACCCTGCGCGCAGTCGCCGAAAAACTGCTCCGCCGCTTCGGCGTCGACATCTACGCGCTGAAGGCCGAGACGCTCGAAAGCGATCTTTTCAGCGAGGGCCTCACGCTGTCGCTCAATGGCAAACAGTTGTTGCAGATCGGCTCCGTGGCCGCCGCAATCCGCCGCCGTACCGATGTCAAGCAGGATGTGTACTATCTGGAGATGAATTTCGAGGCCCTTGCGAAATCCACGAAGAAGCTGAAGATCGCCGCCAGGGAACTGTCGAAATTCCCCGAGGTCAGACGCGATCTGGCGCTGCTGGTGGACAAGTCCGTGACCTTCTCCTCGCTGCGCGACGCAGCCTTCGCCGCCGAGCGCAAGCTGCTGAAAAGCGTCTCGCTGTTCGATGTCTACGAGGGCGACAAGCTTCCCGAGGGCAAGAAATCCTACGCTTTGAGCTTCATTCTGGAGGACAAGACCCGCACGCTGGACGAGCGGACCATTGAGCGTGTGATGGCGAACCTCACCCGGCAGTTCGAGCAGAAATGCGGCGCGCAGGTCCGGGCCTGACGAAATTTCAGCAACCGAAAGACCGCCCGGCCCCATCGGAGCCGGGCGGTCTTCCTTAAAATACGCCGATGCGACGATTTTCCAGAATATTTGCGTGGACGACCCTGTTCTTCGTTGCGGGAGCCGTGCTGTTCTTTACCAAAGCCGCCGCGCTTCCCTATAAGGTCGCTTGGCCCGTCCTGCTGCTGTCCCTGGCGACCTTCCTGTCGCGGCGCCGGGAACTGCTCCCGTTCGGGTTCGCCTTCCTGTTTTCCGCCGCCGGGGATGCCGTGGGCGCCAGGGGGTTGTTCATTCCCCAGATGGCCTTCTTTGCGCTGGCGCACGCCGCCTATGTGTGCTGGTTCCTGCCCCGGGCGCGGCGCAGGCTCCGTGCGGTTTCGCTGGCCGTCACTGTCCCGCTGCTCGTCTTCCTTTTCGCCGCCATCGTCCCCGAGGCCCCGTTTCCGGCCGAACGCATCGGCGTCGCCGTCTACGGGCTGGTCATCGCCGCAATGCTTTATAGCGCGCTCCAGTACGACGGGGCATGCGCCGCCGGATTCAGGTGTGCGGCCCTGCTGTTCGTCTTTTCCGACGCGGTGATCGCTTGGAACCGCTTCATCGGACCGGTTCCGGCCCGGACCTGGATCGTTATGATCACCTACTACCTCGCGCAATACCTCTTTTTCCGCTTCGCCTTCAAAACCGCGGCCCGGAACTGACGCTTACAGCGCCGGTTTCACCTGCGGCGGCTGGATTGTGACGTAGGGCGTGCCGTTGTCGTCGCACGTCGAGACGATCCGCACGGCCTTCACCGGACGCCCGGGGCGCAGCGTGATGCTTCCCATCTCCAACTCTCCCGCCCGCTCGAACGTCGCGCCGTCGTACGACACCTCGGCGTAACCCGTCGTCACGATCGTCTTCGGCAGCTGGCGGTTTCCCGTCTGCAAATACATTTCGCGGCACCTCACCGGCTCGCCGAACGTGTAGCGTATCCAATCCTGCTGCCGGCAGGCGCGGCGCGTACGCGAAAGGCCCTTGTAGCTCTCGGCGTTGGCATAGGGGAACTTCGCGCTCTCGCCCATCGAGGTCGTGATCGCCACGGCGGGCGTAATGGTCCGCCAGCGAGACTTGTCGGCCACGTAGGGGCTGCGGGCGGTGCCGTAGCGCGAATAGAAGCGGTAGAGATGCGGTTTCCCGGTGCGGACCGGAGCCGTGTAAGGGTGTTCTTCCGGAGAGCCGTCCATAAGGTAGTAAATCGCGGAGCCGTCGTCCGCCGAAGCGGTGAACGCGCCGTCGCCGTAGCCGACCTTCGGCGGGAAGAGCCGGAACCGGATGCCCATGGCCGCCATCCGGTCGTAATGTTTTCCTTTCAACTCCTCGTAATAGGCGTCCCACCCTTCGGCGTTGCCGCTCCAGGCGATGCGTGCGAGGGCGCAGACGCGCGGAAAGAGCATGTAGTCGAGGTAGTCGGGCTTTTCCGGCTCGTGCGAGACGTAGGCTTCGCTGAAAAACGCCCCCTGCAACCCCTCGACGTTGTGCATCTGTTCGGGGCTGAACTCCGTGAGGCCGAAGCCGTAGACCTTTCTGGCGTCGAAGATCGCTGCCCAGTCGTGCCCGTCCTCGCGGGGCGACTGGCGCATGTCGAAATAGAAGTACTGGCCCGGCATCACGACGGTGCGGTAACCCTTCGCCGTGGCGTCGAGGCAGGCCTCGACGCTCTCCCAGCCGTGCACGCGGCACTCCCGGGCGAAGGCTCCCGTGCGCACGGCCTCGTTCCACACGGCGGGCCGTTTGCCGTGCGAACGGAGGATTGCGGCCATGCGCTCCATGAAGAGGTCCTCCAGCCGGTGCGGGTCGGTCATCCCCTCCCGTTTCATCAGCGCCCGGCAGTCGGGACACCGCTCCCACTGCGACATGTCGACCTCGTCGCCGCCCACGTGGATGTACTCCGAGGGGAACAGCTCGCACAGTTCGCCCAGAATGTCGCCCAGCAGCGCGTAATTCTCCTCCCGGGCCACGCACCATGCCGAACGGTAGTCGTAACCGTTGGTCGACACGGTGTCGGGCGGATAGTTGCAGCGGATTTCGGGATGCACCGACGCGATGTTGCGGCTGTGGCCCGGCAGGTCGATTTCGGGAATGATCTCGATATTCCGCAGGGCGGCGTAACGGATCAGCTCGCGCATCTTGCTTTGCTTGAAGTAACCTCCGTATTTCTCTGACCACTTGCCGTATACGGGCCTCACGGGCGAGTCGCCGCCGCGGAAGCCGCCGATCTCGGTCAGCTTAGGGTGCGAAAGGATCTCGATGCGCCACCCCTCGTCGTCCGAAAGATGAAGATGCAATTTGTTGATATTGTGGTAGGAAAACAGGTCTATATAACGTTTCACTTCATCCATTCCGATCCACGTCCGCGCCACGTCGAGCATCATCCCCCGATAGCCGAACCGCGGCTTGTCCTCGATCCTGACGCAGGCGATGCCGGTTCCCGGGGCGATCCCCCTGCGGGCGTAGACTTCGGGCGGCAGCAGCCGGAACAGTTGTTGCAGTCCGTTGAAAACCCCGCCGCAGGTGGAACTTCCGATCTGGATGTGGTCGGGCGCGATGTCGAGGGTGTAAGCCTCCGACGGCTCCCCGTCCGGGGCGTCGAGCGTCAGCACGACGGAGCCTTCCCCCGCCATGCCGTTGCGGACCCCGCACCCGAGGTATTCGGCGGCGTATTCGGCCAGGGGGGCCAGTTCGCGGTCGGCGGAGATTGTCGTTCCGGGACCGAACGTGAAGATCCCTTCGCGGGGCGTCGTCTTTTCCGGGGCGGGTTGCGCCGCGGCGGTGCACAGGCCGCAAAGGGCTGTTGTCAAGAGGATCAGAAGTCGTAATTTCATGCGACGTGAGGATTTTGTTTCCCGCAAAGTTACTTTTTTTCCGCCGAATGTGCTACCTTTGCCGGAGTAAAACCACGGTTTTAGCGGGCGGACGGCGGCGAATCACGGACGGATTCCGCTTCTGCGCCCGGTGTGAAAAAATAATTTGCGACATGGAAGATAAACGTCTGAAGGCCACGGCCCGTCTTTTGGAGGTGATGAACACCCTGCGCCGCGAGTGCCCCTGGGACCGCGAGCAGACATTCGACTCGCTGCGCAGCAACACCATCGAGGAGACTTACGAACTGGCCGATGCCATCACCGACCACAATATGGAGGGCATCAAGGAGGAGTTGGGCGACCTGCTGCTGCACGTGGTGTTCTATTCGAAACTGGGCGAGGAAGAGGGCGCGTTCGATTTCGGCGACGTGGCCGACGCGCTGTGCGACAAGCTGATCTACCGCCACCCTCACGTCTACGGCGACATTCACGCCAACACGCCCGACCAGGTCAAGGAGAACTGGGAGGCGCTGAAACTCCGCAAGAAGAACCGCCGGAGCGGCACGCTGGGCGGTGTTCCGCGCTCGCTCCCGGCGATGGTCAAGGCCTACCGCATGGGCGAAAAGGCCGCCGGGGCGGGTTTCGACTGGGAGCAGAAGGAGGATGTCTGGGACAAGGTCCGCGAGGAGCTGGGCGAAGTGGAAGCCGAGATGAAATCGGGCAGCAAGACCGACCTCGAAGGCGAATTCGGCGACCTGCTGTTCGCGCTCGTCAACGCCTGCCGCCTCTACGGCGTGGACCCCGAATCGGCGCTGGAACGCACGAACAAGAAGTTCATCCAACGCTTCAATTACATGGAGGAACGCGCTGCTGCAAAAGGACATACGCTTCACGAGATGTCGCTCGGCGCGATGGAGGAGCTGTGGCAGGAAGCCAAGAGAAATTAAGAATTAAAAATCAGAAATTCAGATATGGCGCTTATACGAAAAGTCCGCGGGCATGAGCCTGTGATCGGAGAGAACACCTTTCTGGCCGAAACGGCCGTCATTCTGGGCGACGTGACCATCGGCCGCGACTGCTCGATCTGGTACAACGCCGTGCTGCGGGGCGACGTGAACCGGATCGTCATCGGCGACCGCACGAACATCCAGGACGGCGTGGTGCTCCACACCATCTACGACAAGGCGAAGCACCCTTCGCAGACGATCATCGGCAACGACGTCTCGGTGGGCCACAATGCCATCATCCACGGCGCGGTGATCGGCGACAACTGCCTGATCGGCATGGGCGCCACCCTTCTGGACAACGCCCGCATCCCCTCGGGGTGCATCATCGCGGCCAACGCGCTGGTGCTCTCGAACGCGCAGCTGGAACCCAACTCGGTCTATGCGGGCGTCCCGGCCAAAAAGGTCAAGGAGGTGACTGCGGAGCAGCGCGAGGAGATCATCCGCCGCACGGCCCACGACTATATGCTGTACGCCTCCTGGTACGGCGAGCCGGAAGAGTGACCGGGTTCCGTGCGGCACGGCAGGACGCGGCCGGAAACCGCGTTCGCAGGCCCGTCCCGCTCCGGATCCTCCCCGGAAGAGACCCGAGCCGCCGTAGGCGGCGGCTACGACCGCCCGAAGCGAAATCCGGTAATTTTTAGTTAGAGCGATAACTACCCTATATGAAACTGCAATCGAAATACGCCGATCTGGTGCTCAACCTGTTGGTTGCCGTGGCGATCAGCCTGGTGGTCAATTTCTCCTACGTGCTGCTGATGCTCGTGGACCTGAACAGCGACAGCCAGCCCCGCCCTTCCGACCAGAGAGCCGTCGAACGGCCCGACGAGGGCGTGCTTTCGGTCCACCCCGACGGCTACGGGTACCTGGTTTACGAGAACGGCGACAGCGTCTACGTGCCCACGCGGCGCATGCGGTGGCTGGAGATCGCGCCCGGCGACCGGATCGTCGCGGACCTGATGCCGCCGCGCTCCGAGAAGGCGCATCCGATGCTGGCGGAAATCCGCACGCGCAACGGCGCGGAGTTCGATTACAGCAAACTTTACAACGGGCCTTCGAAGATGACGGAACTGCTCCTGCAACTGTTCTACTACCTCGTCGTGTCGTTCGTCATGCTCTCGATCCTCACCTCCGTCAGGCGCAACTACTCCATGTCGCGCTTTGTGCGCCGCTGCTTGTGGTGCTGCGTCGCGGCGGCTGCGCTCTACTGCGTGGCTCCCGTCACGGAGTGGCACACGGGGCGCATCGGGCTGAACTTTATGAGCGGGCGGATGTTCGACTACATGCTGCTGCTCAAATGCTCGTTCGCCGTGGTGGCGTCGATGCTCTACGGGCGCATCTACGTGCTGATTTCCCAGCGGCAGGCCGTCGTCGTCGAGAACGAGCGGCTCAAGAACGAAAACCTCACCACGCGTTACAACATGCTCGTCGGGCAGATCAACCCCCATTTCTTCTTCAACTCGCTCAACTCGCTGGCGATGCTCGTGCGCGAGAAGCACGACCAGAAGGCCCTGACCTACATCGACCAGCTTTCGTACACGTTCCGCTACATCATCCAGAACGGCCAGAGCATGCTGATGACCCTCGACGAGGAGCTGAAATTCCTGGAGGCTTACAGCTACCTTTTCAAGATACGCTACGCCGACAAGCTCTTTTTCGACATCGACGTCGACGAGAAATACCTCGGGTGGAAACTCCCGGCCTTCTCGCTGCAACCGCTGATCGACAATGCCGTCAAGCACAATTCGATCACCCGCACCAAGCCGTTCCACATCTCGGTCCGCACCGAAGAGGGGCTGCTCGTGGTGTCGAATCCCAAGGTTCCCAAACTCGAACCCGAACCTTCGACCGGCATCGGGCTGGAGAACCTGCGCAACCGCTGGAATCTGATCACGGGCAGCGACATCGAAATCGTCGACGACGGCGCCACCTTCTCCGTGCGCATGCCGCTGCAAAATCCCTCCGTATGATGAAAGCCCTGATTATCGAAGACGAAACCGCCGCCGCGCGCAACCTCGCGGCGATTCTGCGGCAGACGGCTCCCGACGTGGAGATCGTGGCGACGCTCGAGAGCGTCGAGGAGAGCGTCGAATGGCTCCGTTCGAATCCCCACCCCGACCTGCTGTTCATGGACATCCACCTGGCCGACGGCGATTCGTTCCGCATCTTCGACGCCGTGGAGATCGCAGCCCCGGTGATCTTCACGACGGCCTACGACCAGTATGCACTCGAAGCTTTCAAGGTCAACAGCATCGACTACCTGCTCAAGCCGCTCAACGCTTCGGATGTCGGCCGTGCGCTGGCCAAGCTGCACCGCCTCACGTCGGTCGAGCGCAGCGATTACGGCTCGCGGGTCCGCACGCTGGCCGCCAGCCGCCGCGAGGAGGTTTTCCTGGTGCACGTGCGCGACAAAATCATCCCGCTGCACCGCAGCAGGATCGCCTACTGCTACACGTCGAACGAGAAGGTCACGGCCTACGGTTTCGACGGCGCGGCCTACCCGCTGGACAAGACCCTCGAAGCGTTGCAGGGACTGCTTCCCGAGTCCGAATTCTTCCGGGCCAACCGCCAGTTCATCGTCGCGCGGCAGGCCGTGAAGGAGATCGCCGTGTGGTTCGGGAGCCGTCTCACGCTGCACCTCACTGTCGAAACGCCCGAGCGGATCGTCATTTCCAAAGCCCGCGTTCCCGAATTCAAGGCGTGGCTGCGGTCGCTTCACCCTGTCGAATAGGCGGTTGACCCCGCCGTTCTGCCGTTTTACCCGGGGCCTGGCTCCGGGTTTTCGTTTTGGCGTTACCTTTGCATCAGGAACTCCGGGAAACCGGATTGCCGGAAAACAAAAAAAGTGATGCACAACCAAATTCGAAAAATTATGAAAAAGAGGATTTTTGCAGTTGCCGCAACCCTCTGCCTGATGGCGGGAACGGGCGCTTTCGCACAGGAGGCCAAGCCGGCCGCCGCTCCCAAGGAGCGTCCGACCGTGGAACAGATGGCGCAGCGCATGACCGAACGCATGCAGAAGGAGCTGAAGCTCACCGATGCGCAGGCCAAGGAGGTTTACAACCTGAATTTCCAGCAGATCAAGGAGATGCAGGCCATGCGCGAGAAGATGCGGGAGGCGCGCAAGGCCGAGGCCGAAAAGATGAAGTCGATCCTGACGACCGAACAGTTCGTGCAGTGGTCGCAGATGCAGGCTCCGCGGCCCGGCCAGCGCGGTCATGGTCCCCAGATGATGAAAAAAGGCGACCGTCGCGGAGGCGGCAAGGAGTGCTGTGACAAGCCCTGTCCGAAGAAGGACAAGAAGGGAAAGGAGTGAGGTTAGGTCTCTTGAGGCTTGTTACGGCCGGGGCGTCGGTTTGGTCGACTGACGCCCTTTTTTTGCCGATTCGCCCCGTGCGGGGCGCAAAACAAGCATAAAAAGAATTAACTTTACGCCCGTTTTCAACGCCGCCCGGGCTTAAGAAGCCCGACTTACGGGCGGATGGGACGGGAAACGCTATCGGGCCGGTTCTGCGCCCGGGCTTGAGAAGCCCGATTCATGGGGCGGGCGGAACGGACGCGCGTTTTCAGCCGGTTCGCCGCCGAAAAAGAGATACACACAAACAGAAGATATGAAACGAACACTACTGACTACCCTGCTGACGCTTTTCGCCGCCGCGGCATTCGCCCAAAAGGGCGGCGTCACAGCCACGGTCGTCGACGCCGACACCGGGGAGAGCGTCGTCGGAGCGGTGCTGACGCTCACGCCTGTGAAAACCCCGGAGAAGAAACAGTATTTCACCTCGGCCTTCAAGGGCGCGGTGTCTATTCCGTCGCTCGCCTACGGCGAATATTCGCTTTCGGTGGCTTTCCTGGGCTACAACAACCTCGACACGACCTTCCGGGTCTCGGCTTCGAAGGTCAGCCTCGGACTGCTGAAACTCAAGCCGGGCGTGCAGATCGAAACGGTCGTCAAGGAGGCCAAGGCGCTGCGCACCTCGCAGAAGGGTGACACGGTGAGCTACAATGCCGGAGCGTTCAAGGTCGTGGCCGACGCCGATGTCGAAGGGCTGCTGAAGAAGATGCCCGGCATCACCGTCACCGACGGCACGGTCGAGGCGCAGGGCGAGACGGTCAAGAAGGTCTTCGTCGACGGCAAGGAGTTCTTCGGCGAGGATGTCACCACGGCCATCAAGTCGCTTCCGGCCGAGGCCGTCGACCGCGTGGAGGTCTACAACAAACTCTCCGACGCGGCCGAATTTTCGGGCATGGACGACGGCGAGGGCTACAAGGCGCTCAATATCGTCACCCGTCCGGGCATGCGGCAG
>OWIO01001854.1_pt1 | contig 15101 bp, 13 predicted proteins | sample 1733011 | NCBI WGS metagenome assembly OWIO01 (sample SAMN05065779, study PRJEB22554) | human gut metagenome | biome: ENVO:2100002; feature: ENVO:00000062; material: ENVO:00002003 | host: Homo sapiens | place: USA | reverse complement strand
GCATCTGACTGTTAATCAGAGGGTCCTTGGTTCAAGTCCAAGAGGAAGAGCAAAATTAGATAAGCCACCGATTTGGGTGGCTTTTTCTTTTTCAAGCCTTTGTAATTCGCAGGAAAGGATCTCACCGAATTTATACCCGTTCTCCGTTATACAAATGTATACCGTATCATTGTACGTCACAAGGTCGTTCAGGTAGCAAGTACCGAACTGGGAGTAACGATTGACACCTGCCGCATCAAGGTTTACATCCATGTGTTCCTGCCAATAGTTTTTCACTGCCGGCGCCTTGTAACCGCTTATGGAGCAGATCACCTCGCAAATCGTCCCCTCGTGGTAAACATGCACCCCCACTGGAAAGGTAGTCCGGCGGTCATATTCCGCGATATATTTCCCCTTATCCAGCCCCCCCCGATTTCATAATTCTCCGACAGATGCTCCACAATGCTCATCTCGTCCGACTTCTCCGCCCAGACAAACCGCTCATGGTTTCATCTTGTCATCTGCGCAAGGGTTTCCGCCGTGATGATGCCCGAATAATCCGTATTGTTCAAAAATCTCCTGTACATATTCCTCAGTAATTGAATCCTTCATGAAGCGCCGCGGTAGATACCACCTGGTAGATACCCGCATTACCGTTTTTATATTTGTGCCAACTGTCCCGCAGATAGTAACACAACAAGTAGTCCAGACAGTCGAACAAGTGGCCGTATTTTTCGTATTTTACCCCAGTTTTCGGATCGGTCACCTTTCGCTTGGACTTGATTCCGTCTTCGTTTTTTGTCTAGTATATCAGGTCTTCCGTCAGTTGGCGGCACCTCAGTTGGCTTTTTGGCTTACCTTCGACACCTCGTCGCAGGCGGCAATCGTCGCCTCCATCGAACCGAACCGCTCGAAGTTGCTTTTGTAGTCAAGCCCCCGTTTCTGAAAATTCGTGTTAAATTAAATATCCGATACTTGTTCGTTTACCTTGTCCACTATGTTGTGGTCGAAATCTTTCAGATATATCCTCGTTGTTTTTTCAGTTGTATGTCCGAGCCCCTCACTGATGACTGCGGCCGGTGTTCCCATTTCTTTAGCGAGAGTAGCCCATGTATGCCGTGCGACATAGGTCGTCAGCGTAGTATTTATGCCGCAGAGTTTTCCGAGGTGTTTGAGATTTCTGTTCACACGTTCCAATACCTGCCTGTACTGGTTGTGGAGTTCCCATTCGTCTTCCCCCAGCAGGACAGGGAAAATATAGGGTGAGTGCGAATCGTATTTGGCAATCAAGATGTACAGCTGTGGTGTAATTCCCACTTGCAGCCACTGGCCGGTTTTACGTCTGAAGTAACCGATGGCACCGTTGCTCAGACTGCTTTTCTTTAAATAGATGACATCCACAAAAGACATCCCCCTGCAGAAATAGCTGAACATGAAAATATCCCTTGCGAACTCGAGGTGCGGAGATTGTGAGAGATCAGTATGGTAAAGTCTTTGGAGCTCTGTACGTTTCAAGGCTCGCTTGACGGTTTTGCGGGGTTTTGAACGCACATTACCGAAAGGATCGGCATCCGTCACACGGTACCCTTCGTTTTTGGCCGACCGGTATACCGACTTCAGGTTGCGCATGTAGTAACATACCGTGTTGGAGCTTACGCCGCGTTTATACAGGAACACCTCGTATTCGCTGACAAAACGGGTATCGATTTCAAGTATGCTTACCTTACGGCTACCGACAACTTCAGCTACGGAGGCACGTGTGTGCTGCAAAGCCGCTTCCATACCGAAGCGCTTCAATGCATGCTTGCCGGTGATCTGAAGATCCATATAGTGCAAAAGACCCAGTTTGTCACAGTCAATGTCATACCTCATAACGATGTCCGAAACGGCGTAAGGCTTCCGGCGCGCTTCCAGTGCTGCGATATAGTTGTCCAGATCACACTGGATCTGTCTGAGCTCCCGGTTTAACCTACCGACTTCCCTTTTACTGCGTACAGCCTTGGAGATAAAGCGAACGCCTTGCTTCCGGGAGTCAAATTCATCCTCGAGAAGTTTATAGGAGGTGTAGATAAGTTTTTTCTGACGCCGGTGTATGAGTTGGAACACCAGTGGGTAAGCGCCGTTTTTGAGAACACGGTAGCGGTTCAAAATTAGTTTAACTGTTGCCATTTCTGTACTTTTAAAATTTGAGCGGCAAAAATAGTATTAAAAATGACAACAGTCTGTTTTATGTTGAAACTGAAAAATATTTCAGATATTTGCATACCTATATAATATATAATAATAACTACCCTTGCCGCAGATAAGAAACAAGAAGTAGGGAAGATTGGTTCTGTCCATTTGGCTTTATTATCCTTTTCCTGTTTTTGAAACTTTTTCTTTTTCATTACTTTTGCAAATCCATTAGAAAAATCGTACTAAAAATAATATAACTACAGAATACTATGTTTGGCAGAAAGAAAAACAACCAAGAAGGTTTCATTACAACCTCCGAGCCTTTAAAACTGACTACTATTGCTACCGGCACAGTCTTGAAAGGGACGATTGAAGTGGAGGGCAGTTTACGGGTGGATGGAATGATAGAAGGGAACATCACATGTCATAATACTGTCGTGATCGGTCCTCAAGGAAAAGTCACAGGGAAGGTGAGCTCTTCCTCGGCCATACTGCAAGGTACATTGGAGGGTGACATACACATAACGGATAAACTATCCCTGAAATCGGGCTGCATGTTGAACGGTGATATCTATACCTGCAAACTGGAGATTGAGCCCCAGGCCTGTTTTAACGGTAACTGTAATACCATAGTAGAAAAACAGGCATCGGTTAATGCAAAGGAGAGTACACAAAATAAAGCGTCATAAGAATATGCCAGGCAAGTGGAAAAACGACATGGGGGCATGGCAAATATATTAACACAACCGAATTCGGCACAAAAAAAAATAACGACATAAAATTGCAGATATATGAAGCCAAATCTTTTAATGGAGATAGATATAACAGCTTCACCCCTTGCGTAATTGCTAACATTTCAGTAATTTTGCAGGTAATATTCCAAAACGATGAAAAGGTTATTTGTTTTCTTGTTATTGAATGCCTGCATGGTGGACATGGCAATGTCGCAGATAATTGCAGATTCCGTGCGGATCCTTTTTCAGCCGGGAAGCAGTCGGATAAAACCGGGGTCAAGTGGCAACGCGTTGCATGTTTTTGCCAAGAAAGTACGCAGATACGACAGTGACGGAAGTTTGGAACGGTTAGTAGTACGGGCATATACCTCACCTGACGGGGTGAGTACGGCCAATTTACAGCTCAGTGCCGACCGTTGCCAGTCTGTCGCCGACTACATTATATCCAATGCTAAAATTGATGCGGACCGGATTGACAGCTATCCGTGCGGGATTGCCTGGGATAAACTTAGATGTATGATCGCCTCCGACCATCATGTGCCGGGACGCAGGGAAGTGCTTGACATTATAGATTACACCCCGGTATGGGTACATGATGCTCAAGGCAATATTTCCGGAAGTCGCAAGAAAAGCCTTATGGATTTTCAGGGCGGACAGACGTACCGATGGTTAAGAGAGCACTTCTTCGAAGGATTGCATTATGCGGTCGTGGAACTTTATGTGAAGAAGCCGGAAAAGGAATACAATAATTATATCCCGAAAGATGATAAACCGTTTGCGATTAGGGATTTACAAACGGAGCATATTATTGATACGACCTTTTTACAGATGAAAAATCCCGGTCTACAGGCGGATTGGATAAAGAACCAAATGATGTTTCCCCATATCCCGGACGGAGAGCATACAGCACATCGCATGGCACTGAAGACCAACCTACTTTATGCCGCGGTGTTGTTGCCATCCATCGAGTTGGAATGGAGGCTTAACAACCGCTGGTCAATGGGCTTGGAGGGTAGCATTGCCTGGTGGAAAAAACAGGAGGAACACAAATGTTACCAACTGGCCGTGGCAGGCATTACCGTGCGCCGCTGGTTCCGGAAAGGAAGCCTGCGGAAAGGATTTTATACGGGGGCCTTTGTGGGAGCAGGACTGTATGACCTTGAAAATGGCAAGAAAGGATACCGCGGCGAAGGTGTGCTTGCAGGGGTAAGCATAGGTTATCTGTGGCCCGTGGGCAGACACTTTGCCATTGAGGCTGAGGGCGGCGGAGGCTGGATGATGACGCGTTATAAGGAATATATCCCTTATGAAGGGCACCATTTGTATGTGCGTACGCAAAATTTGAATTTCTATGGACCGCTGAGATTAAAACTGTCGCTCGTTTGGCTGCTGGGAACGGCTGCGCATTACAACAAAAAAGAGGAAGGAGAAAGAAAATGAAACACTATTCCACATGTCTTCGGCCATTCCGGCAACTTTCCCTGACCATTATCCTGCCGGTCTTGCTTTCAACGTTTGTTTCGTGCCGGGAGGAGCTTTGCTACAACCACTTCGGCGAGGCTGAAGTCTGCTTCCAATGGCCCGAAACATCTCCTTCGGAAGAGGTTTTCCCCGAAGGTGTGACCCTGCTGGTCTATGGTGACGATTCGGACCAGCCCACCGAAAACTTTATCTCGCCCACAGGCGGTAATGTGAGTTTCGGAAGCGGAAAAGCCCGGTCCATACTGATATACAACAATGACACCGAAAACATTCGCTTTTTCGGTTTCTCACAGCCCACTACCGCATACGCCACCTCTACTCCTGCCGGCCGGTCCGTTTCTGCCGATGTCCGCAGGTTGCATCCCGACGAGTCTGCTCTCAATCCCCCTGACATACTCTATGCCGCCTATGTCGAGTCATTACCCGACCTTGGTTCCCACGAAAAGCTCGACCTCTCCTTCGACATGAAAAAACTGGTGAATGCCTATGAAATCACTTATGAATTCGAATACGGGGGCAACCGTGTTGTCCTTGCGCGCGGTGCACTGGCGGGGATGGCGGAGACAGTCCTCCTGCATAATGGAGCCACGCCCCAAGGCGGTGCCACGCTGCTATATGACTGCGACCTGGCCGGACAGAATGTCCGTGCCTCAGTTCTCTCATTCGGCGTGCCGGGCTATCCGAGGAACGGCACGGCTGCGCGTACTTCCTCTCGTTACACATTGCAACTGGAGGTGAAACTTATTAATGGCAAAGTCAAGGAATTCGTGTTTGATGTCACCGACCAACTTGCCAACCAACCCCGTGGTGGCGTAATCCATGTTTCGGGATTGCGTATTGAAGACGACGAAAGTTCCAGTGATTCCGGCTTTGATGCAGATATTGATGACTGGGGCAACAATGAGGAGATAGATTTGCCGGTAGGCGGACAACAATGACTGGAAATATGCCTGACAGTATTAGCGGGGAAAGTATAAAAGAAACGGGAACCGGACAAAATCATCCGGTTCCCGTTTTATTTCGGTAATGCCACTTTGTTCGGTTAGCTGCCTATATTAAAGTCTGTTCCCGGCGTTTCTGTCCAATCCTCAATACCGTTGCTGGCATCAACGGAGAATTCGATTTTTTCCACTCCGGCAGCACTGCCGTTTACTGTAATGTTGTACGTATAAGATGTTGCGATAGCCCATGTGGGTTGAATGTTACCTTGTACGTAATCGGTCTTTATGACATCAGCACCTTGTTTAACGCTAATCTTGAAACGCAACGTGACGTTATTTGAGGCATAGGTCATAGGAAGCACATACCCGGCCTGGGTGGTAAGTTCCTTGGCAGCGACAGCTTCAGTATCTCCATCGGCAGGTTTCGCTGCCTGGATCACATTGTCCGTCCCTCCGATATTCAGAGGTACCATAGTCCACTTGCTATCGGCAAGATTGTATTCTATTGTACGTGTCTGGTTACTCCATCCTCCTGATTTGGATGAGAAATCAGCCTTGTCATACACATTATGTAATTCTACCTCTGAGATTTCAATGGTGAAGTCCGGGTCAAATCCGCTTTTGAACGAAGCCTTCACACGCGAAAGCAGATGTTTGAAACTGAAGGAAACAGCCGTATTACCTGTTTCCTTACCGGTAATAGCTCCGGACTCCGCATAAATCAGGTCATGCTGGTGGTCTTTGTTGCATACGAAATCGGTAATCTTGAAAGTACCCGCATCCGGACCTGTCGTAGCGAATTCAGGAGCACCCTTGGTCAAAGCTACATTCTCACAGCTATACGCATAAAATTTGTAGGCGGCATCTTTTACCCAATATTTGGAAGCTCCCTCATATGTCCACTTGTCAGCGTCTTTCGAAACTTCCACTCCGCTGAATACAGTATGATAGTCGGAAACGTCCTTTGGGGTATAACCGCCATAAACCATAAATTTGTTGAAATTATCATTAGCTAACGCACGGGTGATATTCGTGCTAAAACCAATTGCAGCACCGGATTCGAGACCTTCTTCAATAAGATCGGTGCTTGTACATGCGGTCATTGATAAAGCGACCGCTACACAAAAAATACTATTTTTAATCATATTAAATTGAGTTTGGTAACAATTAACTTTTATTCAATTTGCGGCGCAAAAATAATACATAGCATACATATTACCAAAAAATATTATTTAATAATTTTATATTTTCGGTGACAAATTATCTTCCAATATCTCCTGCAAACCGTTTTTCTATCTTTCTCTCTGTGGAAGCGTGTCGCAGATAAATTCCAACAAGAATATTCGTAAGTTTTCGTTCTTATTTATGAATGTCAAGCAGACTCATGCAAAAGAAATATCATGCTTGCATTTACCTGTGTCAATGGATATCCAGTTATTCTACATATACGTATTCTGAATACCTGATCTCCGCATAGGGATTGTCGCTCGAAATAACCTGTCTATGGGCTTCACTTTTGCTCTGATTTTTGAGCTTCTTGCCATTTTTTTGACATTTTTGTCTTTTGATGGCCTATAAAACTTTAAAGATTCAAAGATTAACAATAAACTTTCCATCTGAATAAAGTAAGTTCTTTGGGTACATGAATTAATTCGTCCGGCTATAGGCATTCTTTCGTCCGCCTATAGCCGGACGAAAGTTTGCCTATAGGCAACGTTGCGTTTGCCCATAGGCGGACGAATTAATTTATGAAGAGAAAGTACTTATTTGTAGAACAGCAACAACATAATGTAAGCATTGGCATTCATTATAGTTTATATATTAAAGAGAGTCTTCGGAAAGACGACAAACTACCCTATTCTGCCATAGCCAACGTCAACACACTAATCCGTACTCCTTCAATCTCTGCCAGCCGGGAAGCGCACGCTACGGTAGTTGCTCCAGTCGTCAACACATCATCTACTATTAATATATGCTTTCCTGCCAAATGCTCCGAACGATGCAATTCGAAGATTCCATCTACATTCTCCCAACGTTCTAAAGCTGACTTTTGTGTTTGCGTTTCCGTATTCTTCCGGCGTATGATCGCTTCGGTATCCACCGGAATACCTGTTACGGCCGTAATCCCGCGCGATATCCATTCACTTTGATTATAGCCACGTATCTGCTGTTTCTTCTTATGCAAAGGGATGGGAATGATTACGTCAACTCCATGAAAGAAGTCGGAAGCCTGCAATTCGGATGCCATATATCGTCCCATAATAGCACCAATTTCTTTTTGTCCTCCATATTTGAGTTGGTGGAGAACTTGCCGAAAATCACTTCCTTTGCGATAAAAGAAAAAAGAAGTGGCACGTTCCAGAGGAAACTTACCCCAAAAGAGTTTTTCTACCGGATTGTCTTTCCGAAGATGATAATCGGTACGAGGCAAGTTTATATTGCACATGGTGCAAATACACTCTTCTCCTTTAGCCAACGATCCGCCACAAACGACGCAGCAACGGGGAAACCAAAGGGACAAAAAAGAATAAAGCCAATCTTTTATAAGTAATGTGTGTTTCATAGTAGTAGCTATTTATACAATCGCAGTAGTCTTACATATCCAACGGAGGAACTTCCGCCAAAAGTTTCAAAAATAAAGGATGCAGGTATCCATTGGTTGCAATAATATGATGACCTTCTATAAAATGGTCGTCACCATAGAAATTAGTCACGCGACCGCCTGCTTCCAACACAATCAGGGCAGCCGCCGAATAATCCCACTTACCGATAAACGCTTCGGCCCATGCATCAAAACGACCATTAGCTATATAACAGATTGCAGCCGCAGCCGAACCGTTCATGCGAATGCCTCCCACGGCTCCATAAAGGTTATCAATCAGATGGAGAGCCGTCGGTTTATACTGATCATAATTATAAGGTAATTCAGTAAACACAAATGCATTCTTGATATCCCGGACATCCGAAACATGAATTTCCTCACCATTCATGAAAGCCTTTCCCCCTTTCCAGGCATAGAAACATTCATTCCGGCAGGCTTCATACACAACTCCCAAAAGCAATTCGGTACGACTGCGCAGAGCGATGCATACACAATAAGGAGCCTCATCGTGAATATAATTCGTAGTTCCGTCCAACGGATCAATGACCCAGCAGTAAGGTTCGTCCTGATAAGTAGCAGAGCCTTCTTCCGTAATAAATCCTGCTTCGGGCAACAAGGCAGAAAGCGCTTTTACCAACCGTACTTCAGACTCTTTATCCACATACGACACATAATCATGCGCATGTTTTTCCATAACACGCTCACGACGGAAGTTTTTCCGCTCTTCTTTCAGAAAATGCCCAGCTTCGGTAGCTATGCGGCATACTTCAACTGTAAGTTGCTTTAAATCCAACATTTCATCTTTATTATTAAAAAGTACATCGAAGGTATAGCTTTTCTTATGAAAAACCATCCAAAATGAGTATTATTTTCAGATAGACTATCAAACATTCAATTTTCAAGGCAGAAAAACATTCAATCACATTATAATATATTTTTCTGATCTGAGGAAATGAGAATTCCCTGCAATTTTCAGAACAGGCCCGGCCTCTTCCCACAAATATACGCAACAAAGAGCTACAGAAAACACAAAGTGACAGAATGCCAGATTTGCTTTTTACATAAAAATTCCCGAATATTGCAATCTAATACTAATGCAAAGAGTTCCCTATGAAAAGAGTAGATTCCGTTATATCCCTGATATACTCGTTATCTAAATCAGAAAAGAAGCACTTCTCCCTACAGGTTATCAAGGACAAGGAGGAAAAAGACTATCTGGTGATTTATGATATTATCATAAAGAGTAAACAACCGAATGGAAATACTGTAAAAGAGGAATTTTACAGACGCAAGCCCAATGGCTCATTTGAAGTATCCATTCAATACTTATATGAAAAGCTGACGGATACGTTACTCACCCTGCGTAAAAAGAAAGATATCTATTACGATCTGCTGAATAATTTGTGCAAAGCCCGAATGCTTTATGAACGTTCTCTGTTTGAAGAGTGTTTCGAAATACTATCCAATACAATAGAACAAGCACAATTCTATGAGAACAACGAAATTCTGACGATAGCTTTGAAGCTGGAACTGGAATATCTGCTCCGTCTGAACTTTCCCAACATGACAGAACAGGAGCTTTTTCACAAACACTTCATCCAAAATGAAGCTTTGAAAAAGATTCGGAAAATCACAGAGCAATCTTCATTACACAACTTATTGAAATATCGTTTATCTCATATTGGCTCCATCAGGACAGTAAAGCAAAAACAGGATATGAATGACCTTATGGTCAACGAACTTTATATAGCCGCTTCTTCAGACTCCGAAGGTAATTTTGAATTAACACGAAACCATAAACTTTTTCAGGCTAATTACCTGATGGGAGCAGGTGATTACAGAGCTGCCCTAAATTCATACAAAGAACTGGACTCATTATTTGAGCAGAATCAACAATTCTGGTCAAATCCTCCTATATACTATTTATCTGTACTCGAAGGAGTACTCGGCAGCCTGCGGTCTGTGAGCAACTATAACGAAATCCCCTACTTCCTCGATAAATTAAGAAAACTTATATCAGACAGCACTTCGCTCGAATTTAAAGTAAATGCAACTTGCCTTCTCTTCCAATACGAACTATTTCCCTATCTGGATAAAGGAGATTTTTCGAAATGTACCCAACTTATGGCAAACTACCAGGAAATACTTTATGATAAAGAAGCCTGGTTAAGCCCTATTCGAAAAAGTGAATTATTGCTTTACACCACACTCGTACACATTGGTAACCAAGAATATAAAACTGCTAAAAAGTATATCAGCAACGCTATCATAGACCATAACATAAAGTATCTGCCTTTAATGAGAACTATTCGTCTGGTCCGCCTCATCGTCTTTTATGAAGTGCAGGAGCATGAGCTAATCCAGTATGAATCCCGCTCCATCACCCGAAGTCTATCTTCGCCCAAAGAGCAGACTTTTAAAACAGAACGTATCATTTTATGGTTTCTGAATAAAAGAAATATTCCCATCCTGAAAAAAGACAGAGAAGCATTTTGGGAAAAGTTGTCTCCTGAGATTCATGAATTATATAATAATAAATATGAAAGTCAGCTTTTACGCCTCTTTGACTTTACGGCGTGGATGGAATCCAAAATTCGGAAAGAAAAACTGTCTGAAGTCCTCAGAGCACGTACTAGCGCAAAAGAATGTTAAAGAGTAAGGTGTCTGATTCGTATTTCAGACGATAAAAACACTCTTTTCAAATCTCCATTTTCTCTTTGTAATTATATAAATTCACTTCACATTACCTCTATATTCTCTCCTCTATACAAGGAAAATCCAATATAAGATATCATTTTTGAGATTATATAAACCAATTATTAATGTAGAAAACTATGCATGATTATTGCTTTCATTTGCATAGTCTTAATTTTTAATACTATGCAAACTATATCAATTCATAGACCCAAAATTGTAGTCATCGGTAGTTGCAATACCGATATGGTCGTGAAAGCCAACAGACTACCTGTTCCCGGAGAAACCATACTAGGCGGAACCTTCTACATGAATCCCGGTGGCAAAGGAGCTAATCAGGCGATTGCAGCCGCCCGACTGGGAGCTGAAGTCACCTTCATATCCAAAATCGGATATGATTTGTTCGGCCTGCAAGCATTGGAAATATACAGATCAGAGAAAATTAATACGGAATATATATTTACCGACCAGAAAAGTCCGTCCGGAGTTGCACTTATCTCCGTAGATTCTTTCGGTGAAAATAGCATTATCGTAGCACCGGGAGCAAGCCGTTCGCTTTCTATTGAGGATATCAATAAAGCCGAAGAAAAAATCAAGGAAGCTGATATTATTCTCATGCAACTTGAGATTCCTATAGATACAGTGGAATATGCAGCTACTATTGCTTGCAAATATGGGAAAAAGGTAATCCTCAATCCGGCTCCCGCGTCCAGCCTGAGCAACTCATTCTTAATGAACGTGCACACCATACTCCCCAACCGCATTGAAGCGGAAATGTTATCCGGAATCAAAGTGATGAATATAGAAAGCGCTCATCGTGCCGCTCAGGCTATCGGAGAGAAAGGTATAGAGAATGTTGTCATTACTTTAGGTAAAGACGGGGCTTACGTAAAAGAGAAAGATGAATATACCATGATTCCCGCAAAGGAAGTAGAGACGATTGACACAACAGGTGCCGGAGATGTATTTTGCGGAGCATTCAGCGTCTGCCTGTCTGAAGGGCATTCACTCGCTAAATCTGTGAAATTTGCCAATGCGGCGGCAGCTATAGCAGTCACGCGAATCGGTGCACAGAGTGCGATTCCTTATAAGAGAGAAGTTGTGCTATAAACGAGATAAGACCTAGGTTAAACACATAAATCTGTTCAAATGAAAGTAGTAGTTATTGGAAGTTCAAACATCGATATGGTTGCACAAGTCAACCATCTCCCGGCGCCTGGCGAAACAGTCGGAGATGCCAGTTTCATGCAATCCCTCGGGGGGAAAGGCGCCAATCAGGCTGTAGCAGCAGCAAGACTCGGGGGATCTGTAACGTTCATTACCTCTTTGGGAAATGATATGTATGCAGAAATTCTAAAAAAACACTTTAAGAAAGAAGGTATCACTACTGATTATATCATAGATGATGTTAATCAGCCCACAGGGACTGCACTCATTTTTGTTGCCGACAGTGGTGAAAACTGCATAGCAGTAGCTCCCGGAGCTAACTATTCTTTATTACCCGGTTCAATTATTCATTTTTCAAAGGTAATTGACGAAGCAGATATCATAGTTATGCAAGCCGAGATTCCTTACGAAACGATTAAAAGAATAGCTCTTCTGGCTAAACAAAAAGGTAAAAAGGTATTGTTTAATCCCGCACCCGCCTGCCTGATTGATGAGGAGCTGATGAAAGCCATTGATATACTAGTCGTCAATGAACTGGAAGCAGCCTTCATCTCAGGAATTGAATATACAGGAAATAATCTTGAAGAAATCGCTCTAAGCTTATTACAGGCAGGTGCACGCAATGCTGTGATCACATTAGGAAGTCAAGGTGTATATATGAAAAACGACAAAGAAATCATTCAGCTTCCCGGATACAAAGTAAATGCGATTGATACTATTGCAGCAGGTGACACGTTCTGTGGTGCATTGGCTGTAATTTGTGCCCAAAGGGAAATAGACCGAGATGCATTGAGTTTTGCGAATGCCGCGGCAGCTATCGCTGTTACACGTTCTGGTGCCCAACCGTCTATTCCTACTCTCGATGAAGTAAAACACTTCATGTTAGAAAAAGAATTAGCCTTATCATTCAACTTTTAAATTTAATGGATTATGAAAACTAATCGACATTCTACTCTCTTAAAGAAAGCTGTCCACCTGATAACTTATAACTCAAGTCATAAGCTTATCTGCCTGCTGGGCTGCCTACTTTTATGTTCAATGAATACATATGCTCAGAATTATGTATCCGGAACAGTAAAAGATAATAATGGAGAACCTCTACTGGGAGTTTCCATAAAAGTAAAAGATGGGAATATAGTATCCGGAACTGTCACTGACTTTAACGGACACTACCAAGTGAAAGCGGATCCAAGTTCAACTATTGAATTCAGTTACATCGGATTTAAAACAGTCCAGTTTACAGTAGGCGATAGAAAAATGATAAACGTAACACTGGGAGTTGACGACAATTTATTGGATGAAGTGATCGTTGTAGGTTATGGTACCCAAAAGAAGATTAATTTAACCGGTTCTGTCGGAGTCATTGACTCGAAAGCCTTCGAAGCAATCCCTGTATCCAATGCAGTCCAGGCATTACAAGGACAGGTTCCCGGTTTGAATATTTATAGCAATCAGGGAGGAGGTCTCAATCAGAAACAATCAATCAATGTACGTGGAGTCGGAACTATCGGAGAAGGTTCTACAGGAAGTGCCCTAGTCTTGATAGATGGTATGGAAGGAGATATTTATTCCATTAATCCGCAGGATATAGAATCTATTTCAGTTCTGAAAGATGCGGCAGCTTCTTCTATTTATGGTTCCAGAGCGCCATTCGGAGTAATCTTAGTAACGACCAAGAAAGGAAAGGCCGGTAAAGCGCAAGTTAACTACAACAACAGTTTTCGTGTAAGTAGCCCTATCAACATGCCTTCTTCATTAGACTCTTACACGTTCTCCTTATACTATAATGATGCAGCTGCCAATTCCGGATGGGGACCTTACAACTGGGTCTCGGAAGAAAGGATAAACCGCATCAAAGACTATATGGCCGGCAAGATTACCGATTCTACCATCCCCGTGCCCAATAATCCTTCGTTATGGGCAGACGGATATTCACAAGGAAATGATAATATTGATTATTATGACTATTTTTTCAAAGACAATGTCTTTGCACACGAGCACAATATCAGCGTTACTGGCGGGACAGACAAAATACAATACTATTTATCAGCGAACTATTTAGGTCAGGATGGAGAGCTCAGAATCGGAGATGAATACTCAAACAGATATACTGCATCTGCAAAAATCAACGCACAATTATCAAAAATAGTATCAGTCGGATTCAATACTCGCTTTATCAGAATTGACTATGTACAGCCGACACATCTTAATGAAAGTTTTTTTGCCGAAATCGGACGCCAATGTTGGCCTACCAAACCTCTCTATGACCCAAATGGTATTCTATATGACGACCATGTGCTCCAAATGCAAAACGGAGGTGAAAAACAAGAACGAAACACTTGGCTCTACCAACAACTGAATATAACGGTAGAACCTATCAAAGGGTGGCGACTGATTGGAGATTTAAGCTATCGATACAACACACAATATTCACACTGGGATTACTTAACTGTTCATCAGACAGGTGTTGACGGAAAGACTAAGGGCAATACATGGAATAACGATTCCCAAGTACATGAAGGCACTTATGCCAGCGATTATTTTAATGTAAATCTCTATACAGATTATGCAAAGACCTTTGCAAAATCACATAATATGAAAGTTCTTTTCGGGTTTCAAGCCGAACAAAATAATTATAAAGATATAGCTGCTGAGAAGCTAGGAGTCATTTATCCGGGAAAACCGACTATCAACACTTCTACCGGAATGGATTCAAATAACCAAAAAGTTGCTCCGAATGTAGCAGGTGGACACAACAGATGGGCTACCGCCGGATTCTTCGGCAGATTGAATTATGATTACCTGGAAAAATATCTTCTGGAAGTAAATCTACGCTATGACGGTTCCTCACGATTTCGTAGTGACAGTCGTTGGGGATTTTTCCCTTCCGCATCAGTAGGCTGGAACATAGCCAGAGAAAAATTCTTCCTGCCTGTCAGCAAAGTTGTCAACACATTTAAGGTCAGAGCCTCTTATGGTAGTTTGGGTAACCAAAATACATCTTCTTTATATCCGACTTATTCTACAATCGGTACAGGAACAGGATCATGGATCATTGACGGAACATTAGCCAATATTGCCTGGGCACCTTCACTCGTCAGCTATAATCTCTCCTGGGAGAAAATCCGTACATGGAATGCCGGAGTTGACTTTGGCCTGTTTAACAATCGGCTAACCGGCTCTTTTGATTATTACATTCGTAAAACTGACGATATGGTCGGCCCTTCGGAGAAATTGCCTGTAGTCCTTGGAACAGCCGTTCCCAGTTCCAATAATGAATCCACTTGTAAAAGTGGTCTAAATTGATTAAACATAGACCTCTTTCAG
>OWIO01001816.1_pt1 | contig 15317 bp, 18 predicted proteins | sample 1733011 | NCBI WGS metagenome assembly OWIO01 (sample SAMN05065779, study PRJEB22554) | human gut metagenome | biome: ENVO:2100002; feature: ENVO:00000062; material: ENVO:00002003 | host: Homo sapiens | place: USA | reverse complement strand
CTGGCAGCCTGAGTTCACAGATAAAACACTCTCCAGGAAACCCGGGGCGGTTCAGAAGGCATGAGCATTTATGGACTTATCATATCTAGCTGAAATGACGATATCAGAGGAAACACAGTTCTTGACTGTTTTTGAGCAGCAACTAGAACATGATGTCGGTGAAGCAGCCCGAGCCTGTCTTCTTCGTGGCGTCCCTATTTATTACGCTGAAAAAAATACGCCAGAAGGATGTGTCATTAAAGAGTATCCCGATGGTCGCAAGAAGCTGGTTAGTTTTATGACTGGCACTGAAAAAGTAGTTAAGATTAAAGTCTGATACTTCCCTAGCCGCGCCGCAATTAACTCCAAAGAAAAATAGAGTACTGTTGCGGCTTGGCCAACGCCAGACAGCAACAAAAACAAGTTTTGTTACTGCCCGGCGTTTACGATAATTCCGTCAGCATGGAGTTTTAGCGGCTAAAAATGTTCACCACCACCATGCAAACGGCTTGTTGCTGACCGGAAATGCGATGCCGTCAGCGTCACGACCACGTACAACCTGATTGAGAAGCTTTCTGACTTCACGGCGCTCTGGCCGGGTCATCATCATATTGCGATACCAGGACGGCGATTTATCAAACCATCTGGCACAACTGGCAAAATGTGAACCTACACGACGATAAGACTTAAGGCGGCCACTGGGAAGTCGGTCACGCGCCTTATTTTTTACAGACATAATAAATCCTCTAAGTAACTGAATACCTAGAAGATGTCGTACTGTTCATACCCCATTAAAGTTAACGCCATAATAAAAATCCATACAATCAGTTCAGGTTGTCCCGGAACAGTTCACCGCTCCTCGCGGCGCTGCGGGGCGTCGCCCTGCTCCGGTCAACCTTTCTGACCTGAAGCATCACCATAATATCAGTCTTGTTGCTTTCACTGGTACGGGAACCGAAGACGCTCCAGCCGGAACTGGCCTTACTGTCTTTCTGTTCAGCAAGGCCACCAAGCAAAATAATATCACCATCTGCAAGGCTGACTTCGGTTGTTACATCACGCTTGATAAGGGTTGGCGAGTTATTGACGCCGGTTTCAGTGGTCACAAAGTTGGAAAGCTGCTGCTGAATCTTGAGATCCATTGTCCGACTTTTGATTGATGGCGTCACGTTAAATAAAACACCGCTGGAACGATATTCAACGGATTGCGTGGTCGTATTGTTATTCACCGTAACACTGCCCAGTACTGGCACATCAGAGCCGACTGAAAAAGACGCTGAGGCATTATTTTTTACCCGTAGTCGTGGCGCACTGACAACAGTAAAACGACTGTCGGTTTTCAGCAGATTGAAAATGGCATCAATGGAGCCGGTTCGAATATTGATAAAATTATCCAGTCCGGCAGCACCTACTGAAATATTGAATTTATCAGACAAGATTTTAGCCGCTAAAAGAATACCGGAGCCGTCAGACTGCGAGGTCTGAACCTCAAAAACATAACCAGAAACAACCACTTCATCACTCATCGTATCCAGCGAAGTGACCAGTGTTTTCAGGATGGCGATGTCCTCTTTCGTACCATAATAAACCAGAATATCACCGGTTCGATTGATGTAGTTGCTTGCCCCTGATGAACCTTTTAGCGAATCGTCAGAAATCACGGCTCCACTGTTATTGAAGGAGCCTGAAACGTAGCCGCCAAGAATATCAGACAGGTAGGCAACAGAACGGTACTGAGGCGTATAAGTCCATGTATAACGTGGCTTAACCGGCTCTTTCGGCGTATAGGGCGCGATAAAATCAACACCCTTTTTCGTCCATATTCGAATGTTCATATTGCCAAGATAACGGGTTACAAATTCCCGTTCATCAATATCAGGTGTTAACCTGAATGTAATCATTCGTTCATCATTAACAAGCTGTGGATCTAGCATATACGGGACTTTAAGCACCTCACTATAAATAAGAGAAATAGCCTCCGGTAGCTTGACTTTATTTAATTCAAGCTCTGACCCTGCGAAAGCACATGAAGAAAATAGTAGCGTTAATGCGAGTAAAATCTTTTTCATTATTTTTTCCCCGTATAAAGCGTCACACGCTCACCATCAATAATTCCGCTCATCAACATCCCTTTATAATTAAAACTGGATGCAGGAACGGCACGCAAAACACCGGCACCGTTAACAAGAATCACAAACGCCCTGCCTTCACTGGTCATTCTCCCTGATATACGCCACTCGGTTGAAAGTGACGGTTCAGCTGGTTCTGAGGGAGTATCTGGTGCAGGAGTAGCAGCGGAAGAACGAAACATGGCCGCATCACGTACATCTGTTGTAGCCAAATCTGGCGAGGGATCGCTTCGGCCAAACGTGCTGAAAAATGAGTAAATCAGCCAGCCTGACCCGATAAACATCAATGGAAAAAGCACAAGAAAGAACCTGACTTTGCCAGAATTCCAGATGCTCTGGCGTTTATCTGTCTGCTTTTCATTACCGTTATTTCCTTCATAGCTTTTATAAAGTTCAAAAATATCAGGGTTATATTTATTGCGATAACTGGTGACGAGGTTGCTTTTATAGATTTTGTGGCCTGAATATACGTCAATGCAGTAATGATTATTCAGGCCCAACGCTTTCAGCTTGCGCATCCGGTAAGTTGTTTCTATTTTGTCTTTCAGAAAGCGAGCAATATTAGAAAGTGACTGATTTACAATAACCAAATCACAGCTAATACCCGTTTCAGGGTGCGTAAAATGACGATGTTCAGCAATAAATGATTTCTTCTCAGCCGTCATATCCTTATCGCTACCGAAGATTCGCCATGCTTCATCAATAACAATTAAATCACCAAACTGGCAAAAGCTCCCTTCCCCACCTTTAAAAGGAAAGAAATCTGCTTTAAGTACATCATCATTATCCACAACAATAATTTCTCCCGTTGCATCAGGATAACGTTCGGTGATTTTATCTTTTTGTAAACCATAAATGTTCGTCACAACTCTCCGGCCGCTGGTAAATGCAGGAATAATGACATTGCAAACGGCTTCATAACTTTTTCCTGAGCCGGGTATGCCAATATATGCAGAAATAGCCATAACTCACCCTATAACAGGAATACGTCGAATAATAAAACGAGTAGCCATTGAGGAGATAATCATACTAATCCCCTGTGGTAATTTACTCAGGTTAATGAAGAACCAGAATCCGTCTGATAAATTGGCAAACAGCGATGAGAGATTGCTTGAATCTGGCAGTAACTCAACAAGGATTTCAACGAAGCCCTGGACTACAAAATACAGCGCAAAGAATACGACGAATTTAATAATCAATGACCGGAATACAAAACCTAACAAAGTATTTAATGCACTAATCAGAATCCCAAACATAGTTGCACTCCTTTAGGCACTCAGAATAATACGGAGCGCAACAAATCCCCATATAATCAGAAATATGGTTTCTACGGCGCTTCTGTTCTGCTCAATTAACGGACAATGGGAGTCAATTCTGTACTGGTGATTAAACACGCTGAATTCAACAACGGGGCAGGATGCTGAACGAGAGCCGATGTTAAATTCGTTTGTAAAAGGCAACAAGTTAATAATTGGCGTTAAAATATCTCTTGCCGTTGGCGTTTCTTCAAGCTCAGGCTCTTTTACACCGGGATCTTCTCCCAAATCTATATTGCCATTATTTCCAGTGTCAGATCCTGAGTTGTTATTAATGGTAATATCAATATTGACGTCAGCCCCTGCACTGTCAGATACAGGTGAAAGCATATCTAATAACGTTGGAGATAGCCTAAGTTCCGACATCGCAGAAGTTACTTCAGCCGGTGAAACCTCTTTAAACGGTAAGCCGTTATAATCGGCATTAACGGCAGCTTCAGACCACAGCTCGTTAATCATGTCGGCAAGAAGTGCTGGCGATACACTAACACTATCAAGATACTCCAGATAATCAATCATGGACTCAATATTTCCGGCCTCCAGTACTTCCGTCATGGCTTTATATTTGGTATTGGTCCAGATAGTAAGCTCACTCTTTTCATCAATATCTTTTGCGGTGTAATCCTCTTTTTCAGGAACGGCGCAAATCGTCGAATATCCACCATTTGACTGATTAGTCGTTTTACAAGGCGTGTTGTGATACTGATATTGCTTTCCTGCTGTTAAATAAGCAACGCTGTAATACATGGGAAGCCCTGCTACATTTTCATACATGGGAATACCTGCGGGAAATGAAGATGCGGCCGGGTTGCTATACAAGTGTGTAATCTCAGGTATTTCATAAAATGAGGAAGGATAAGTAAACTTATAATTCTGTTCAGTAAAGGATACATCTCCATTACTGTTGACAACTTTATTCGTCACAGTGCGTTCAAAATTCGTTAGTGTTTCAGTATAAGTACGCGAGTTATAGTCATTAAGATAATTTCTGGCAATTTCAGTTGGATTATCACCATAGTAATAAATTAGCTCTTTCGAATCCTGATAATAATAAAGCGCATTATCTGGCGTGGAATATCCTGTTTCAACACCTACAACTGGAGAACCCGCATCCACATTATTACGACTAACATGAAGGATTACCGGACTTAATTCCTGTGGTTCAAAATTAACGGTTATCGTCTTACTTTCACCACTTTGACCACTGTACGTTACTTCATATAAATTATCGGAAATCTTTTTACCGTTAGTCATTACCATTACCGAGCCGTCAGATGAACTCAAAGAAGACGGAACAAAAGATGATACAGCAGCAGCAATACCCGCCCACGTTGCAACACCGCTCATTTTGTATGATGAGGCAGCAGGCAAGTATTCGGCAGCATTAGCCGCAGCGCGGCCAACAAAAACACGGGTTGCTGTAAGCTGTGATGCCGTATAAATCGCATCATTGGCAGCAAAGCGACGAACAAGCACCCGGCCAACGACTTTAGGAATAACAGCCCGCGCAGCCACTGCTGCAATTGCTGGTACAAATGAATATGAATATCGGGGAAAGGAAACCCAGAGAAAGGAAAAAATAAAGGAATAAACCGTCAGCCTCTTAGCCCAAGAATAACGACATAAGCTGAGACGATCCCCCATAAAAGGGAACCCAATTTCCATAATTCAATCTCCATAATAACCTCAAGTAAAACGGGCGATATTGCATCGCCCATGAATAATGAATTTATGCGGATTTAACGGTACGCAATACCCAGCGAACGCCAGCGACACCGGCATAAAGTGTTACCAGTGAAGCAGCAACGGCCATAATCGCAACCAGAACTGTACTGAAATCAATGCTGTTCGTCAGCGACGATAAATCAACACCACTTGATGCCGCTCCTTCTGCAGCGAAAGTCGCGCCAGAAACAGCCATTAATGCAGGTACAGCCAGAAAACTAACGATTTTTTTAAACATAACTCTATCTCCATTACATTTTAAAGGTTCGCATTCAAGCAGTACGAACCATCTTTATTACCTGTCCCACACCTACAGAAAAAAGCCAGAGCAGCAGGACAGAGCAAAAACCTAATGTCCAGTAATTTCCCATTGCAGAATAATCAATTTGATGAAATGGTTCAGAACGTACCATTATTGCCTGACATTCTTTTGCATTGTTCGCATTACATAAATAACCTTCAATACGGTAACCATTTTCAGGAATATGATTATCAAACTGAATATCGAAACCTGATGTATCCATAATCAGCCTTTTATTTCAGTAATGCCGCCATCTGATGAAATGTTATAAGTTACTCCTTCCCTCCCCTCCATTGACCAGACGCGAACATATACAGGTATCTGGACTAACTTACCGATAAAATTATTTGCCTGATTCATTACACCGGCATTAACAAGAGCCTGAGATACACGAATAATAATCTGGTCTTGCTTAGTGCCACCAAAACCATCAGGAATCTCTAAGCCAACACCAATTTCATTATAGTATCCCTGACCATTGACCTTATTACGCTGGCGAGCACCAAGCATTTTACCTTTTACAAAAAGACCATAATTAGACATATCACTCTCCTTTAATGCCAGTTACTGGCATGTGAAATACGGTTATAATCGAAAATTAAACCTTTCTCATAAACCCATGATGGAATTTTGGCTGGTTTGGCTTCAAGAGTACGAACCAACGGAACAACGTTATTAGAATCCGGTGACTCACAATAAAAGTTAATATCTATCCCGAAAGAAAGTAATTCTTTACGGTGTCGGTAGAATGTAGGTTTCGGTAACATCTCTTTCATGTTCGCGCCCTGCTTCCACAATAAATATGTAGACTGTATTTTTCTTGGGAGATTAATTATTTTTTCATCAGTTAATATGGTATTTTGATTCATTTCTATTCTCCCTACATAGTCAGAGAATAATTTATTGGGCGTCTCAATATTCCAGCTATTACCAAGCGTAAGATTCAAATCAATTAATTCAGTTGTTCTTAATGTTAATTCAATGCGTAATTTATCTTTTGACCAGTCCAGTAAACCAGCTTTAACGAATTCGTCTGCCATCTGGTGCCCTTTTTTGCCAGATGTATGCTCATCATATTTTGAATAAAATTTCAGGCTCCAACGACGGGAGTTTTTCCCTAAGTAAACAGTGCCACCTTTACCACAGGCGCGACCGTGGCGAGTTTTAGCTTTAAATTCTGCGGCATATAGCCATGCGCGGACATTTTCTAATGTTGACAATGAATACATATAGTTGATATCAATACGCGAGATCTTAAATTGACCTGCCATTACCTGTCGATAGGATGAAAGATCATGAGGAATATGCAGTAATGCCAATATTCTGGCATAAGCTGTTAATACTAACCCTTGCAAATCATCGGAACCGATAACAGAGTGACCTTGCAAAAACTTTGACGGATTGCCGTCAATATAGAGATGTGTTGCCCGACCTTCGCCATCAGATCCAACAGATCTTACTTTCATAGTGGATTCATACGAACCGCGAACGGTCAACCGTTTTACTGTTTCCCACTCCACTGCACCGTCAGCATCAACGCTGACGACACTACCAGCCGGTAATGGTCGGTGTATGCAAGGTAGGATCCCGGTAAACCAGTCAATCATGTATCGCCTCAGAGAACAATTTTGTGACCAGAAAGCCTGTCAAGAGCTTATTAGTACCAATTCAGTCACACAAATGTACCACCCAAGATCTTACCTCTCAAGTGATTTTGTACTGGATAAGTGACATATTTGTTCTTTTGAAATGGAGCAAAAAAGTAGGATATAGAATGAGCAACAACTTCAACAGTAATGGCTACCCGGAAGAAATGGCAGAAGACATAGACTTACAGCGGGCAGAAAGGATAAAAAAAGCGATCCTAAGCAAATTCACATACGAAAGGATGGAAGAACTGTCTGGCATCAACATTGGCACACTGAAACGGATCGCAAACGCACAGAGGGATGCGAAAATCAGTGAGCTGGAAAAAATTGCTGAAATCACTCAGACAGACATATTTGAACTGATTTTTGGCTCCAGTAGCAGTGATATCTACGATTCCAGCAAACGCTTCTTTGAGACGAGAAGTAAAGATGCGGCTCAGGCGGCTCAATTCATCATCTACAATCTTCGTACCCTTGATGATGAGGACATCCTTTGTTTGGGGAGGGTTTCGAGTGCCTTGCAAACAGCAACAACATCAAGAAAATGGGATGAGCTTTTCGGGAAGAAGAAAGGCTGAGTCTCAGAAATGAGACAAACGTGCAGTATTACCAACACTGCACGTTCTGGATTGAGCGATTTTTAAACACCAGAAAAAGGGTAAATGATGAACAAAACAGTGTATGTACCAAGCTACTTCCAGCCTATCTACAAAGAAGTAACCATCAAAGTTCCTACCGGAAACACAAAACGATTCCTGGGTCTCATCGACATTGAAGAAAAAATCCGAAAAAGAGAAGTTATTCAGGATGGCTGGTCTGATTGCCAGATTGACGGGGAAAGACTCAATGAAGATGTTGGTCGAGCCATTAATAAACTTAATCGGGAAGGGTATGAGGTTATTTCAATAACCCCTGCTACCTCAGGAAGCTGGGCTTATAAATATAAACAAAACAGTATTCGTAATGGAAACGGTGATGGCAGTTATGGATATGGTTACGGTTATTCATACACCGAAGGCGTTATGATTCTGGCAAAGAAAATTGAGAAAGAGGACGTCTGATAATGGATTTTATCCGTAAAACTTTGGGTGGATTAAAAGCAAGTTATTATATCCGTCACTTCGTTTTTGGTGCATTAATTTCAACTTTCTTTATTTACATGTCAATGCAAAATCCTGGAGGGGTGAAGGTTGAAAATATAATTTTCTTTTTTATCAATGCGTTACTCTACCCTTACGCAAGGTTTGTATATGAGCAAATCATTGGGTTCATCATGGGTGAAAATGTCTTTTTCATCAACGTCATAGTGATGCTAACTGCCAAGATAATTACGATGTGTTTATGCTGGATATTTTCAGTATTCATAGCGCCAGTTGGACTGATATATCTCTACTATTATCATTCAAAAGCTGATAAACAATTATAGAGGAAAATAATATGAGCATGGAAACAGGGGTTGCTATTATTATCTTGCTTGTGATTGTTGGTAAACTTATAGGACTTTAACATAAAACTGGTTCGCACAATGACGTTATGTGTAAAAAGGCCGCTGCGGGAGACATTTTAGCAGCGGCCTTTTCAACATAACGAGTCGTACATTATGCGCACTGATGTTGTGGTGGGTAAACTGAGATGCCGCGTCCTGATAATCCCGGTCGGCACTCAAACTTTTTTGACCTGTAACAGAATAACCATATCCGTGCGGCTCTTCTCGTCAGACTTCTGACTCCAGCTCTTTGGCAGAAATGATAATCCTGTGTTGGCCTGCGAATCCTTGTTTTCTGCCAGACCACCCAGCAACACAATATCGCCATCTTTCAGAGTCAGCGACGTATCCACCTCACGCTTGAGCAACGTTGGCGAATCATTCACGCCCGTATCCGTTTTGACAAAGTTACTTAACTGCTGATTGACGTTCAGGCTGATACGCGACGACGTGATAACCGGCTTAACTTTGAATATCACCCCCGAATCACGATACGTCACGGACTGAACGGCTTTACCATCCTCATAAGACACGCTGCCAAGAACCGGAACCTGTTCACCAACAGAAAACGTCGCTTCCTTGCCTGAATCCATGCGCAGCTGCGGCGCGGATACCACCTTAAAGCGGTTATCTGTTCTGAACAGTTCATACATCGCATTCAGCGTACCGGAGCTGAATGAAATGTAATTCCCCATCGAGGATGAGGAACCCACGCTGACACCAAAACGCCCTGATAACAGTTTTGCAGCCAGTGCCAGCCCCGAACCTTCAGAGCGCCCTGTCTGCACCTCATAAATATACCCCGTTACCACAACCCCCTGAGCCGGAACATCAACCAGCGGAACCAGCTCCTTAAGGCGTGCCAGTTCTGAACGTGTCCCCCTGAAAACCAGTGAATCACCCTCACCTGATAAGAATGAGCCGGAAGTTACCGGAGACGATGCAGCCGCATTCTCTGAAGATACCTGTGATGAACGCCCTGTCGTTGTACCCGAAAGCACGGCGGCAAGATAAGCTGGCGAACGGTTAAATGGTGTATATACCCATGAAACCAGTTTTTCCGGCGCAGCCACGGGTTTAAACGAGCGATAATGATCCACGCCATTACGAGTCTCAACAGAAATATTCAGTTGTCTGAGCCAGCGCACATACTCTTCACGCTGTTTTTTCTGATCGCCCGTCAGACTTAAGTCCAGCGTCACCGGACGGGTATCGCTGGCAAGTTCAGGCGGCAACGCATACTGACGCCTGAAAATATCTTCCTGAGCCAGCTGTATCGCTGCATTGAGCGGAATACGGTCAACAAAAAAGGCCGGAGACGAGGCATGCACACACGCCGAAGTCAAAAAAAGAAATGCTGTCAGTAAGTTAATCAATCTCATCATGTTATACCGTTAAGTGCTGTTTTTCAGTCATGAAGATATTCCGCTTCCTCGATCACTCGCTCACTGCGTTCGGTCGCCGGATCTGCGGCGAGCGGTACCACCACACGCGAAGATGAAGCATTCTGCCTGTCTGTTCATCCGTCAGACCTGCCAGTCCGGCAGGCAGGTGCAGTCCATGAAAACAAAACGCGGATTAAGCTGCGGTGCACACTACAGGGGAGCACGCTGTCAGCCATCAGTTTCATCAACAGGCAACATCATCGCCTGTACGCGTCGGGTTCTGCACAGCCAGTAAGCTGGTTGCCCATGTCAGCAAAGAGCATAAGTGCCCGAAGCAGGCAGCAGAGCGTAAGTGCCCGGGGCCGGTAATGGTGCCTTTCCGCTTCCTCGACCACTCGCTCACTACGTTCGGTCGCTGGGTCTGCGGCGAGCGGAGTGTCCTCTGTCTTATTTACCATTCACATCAAACGAAAGCATTTTGTCAGTCAGCACATCCCCCTTTGATGCCGTTCCCGATGAGCCTGACCAGAACGTCACTTTTTCACCGTCAACATTCAGTTCCGTGGCGCTGCCGTTCCATGGCTGAAAAGCGGTATAACGTCGCACCTGACCCGCCGGACCCAGCAGCACAAAATAAGGACTTGCTCCCCTGACATATCCAGCAAGCCGCCACTCCTTTGATACCGGAAGCACATCCGGTTTTTTCTGTCTCAGCTCTGATACAACCGTAGACGCAGGCAAAGGATGTGCAGGTGTCACGGTGCTTTCAGGCACAGGAGGGACAGCGGCACTAACCTCCCGATCGCCGGAGAAATAATGTCGGGCAACGGCAATCATCGCGGTGACGAGGAAAAGAAAGGCAATCAGCTTGCCCCACGGCTTTTTCTGTGAGGTGGCCTTTTTTTCGGGTTGTTGAGATAACGGATTCATTGTTTTAAGTGTGCGCCCGGGCAAAACAGAATAAACAGCACGCATATACACAAAACGGCCATTAAGTAAGTCCATTCCGTCAGAGAAAATGAAATTAGTGTCGTAAACGTTGTAATAATCCGCAGCCCTGATAATGATTTTATCTACGGGACGACGTGCCGCGTGAATCGTGCCGTCATAAAGAAACGTACTGGCAGCCACGTAATGAGGAATAATCCCCCTTTTGCCTGATGCAACCCCTGTTTTTCCTGGTCTGAATAATTCCATCAGTGGCGTAATCACAGGAACACGTAATTCATCAAGACGGCGGCAGCGAATAATTTTAGCCCCCATCGCCTTAATTATCTGGGAATCAATCATATCTTCATGCTGTGAAATCAGATAAACATCCCAGCCCAGCTTACGGGAATGTATCAGCCAGTCAATTAACGGTAATCTGTCCTTACGGGCAAAACCACGGGTATTCAGCCATGTCGCACACTCATCAAGAAATAACGCCCCGAAGCGTGTTTTTTCATTTTCAGGGCATCCACGACCAAGAAGCTCAAAGTCTTCAATGCGGGGCATAGCCGGAATAACCGTAACGGGGTTATCCGAACCTGAGGACATATATTCAGTGTTAAGCGGAAAATTTGCCGCAACCCGTAATCCACGGCGATAATAAAGTGAGGCAAAATAAGCTGCGACAATACCTTTACCCTGCCCCAGATTACCCGTGATAACTGGCATAACTTACCCCGCAAAATTACTTGCCAACATTAAGCCCATTTGATTTAAATAAATCATAAACCAATCGATACACTCTATCCTTATAAAGATATATGTATGAAATAAATTGAACATGGAGGATGATATTAAAGCAGTACTGAATATTTAAAGGCAGGTAACTGAATGCAACTACAATAACATCGAGTTTATTAACATCGGAGATTTGACGAATAATAAAATTGACGGCAGATACAAGAGCATAATATGAAGTGTAGCAAAGACCAAGATAAGAAAGGAGCTTAGCCCATGCAACAGCTTTATCACCGATAACTCCTGCAATGAAACGTAGTGATTTTAAAACAACATCAACAAAAAAAGCACCTAAAATGGCCCACATCAGAGTTTTACCTCACGTTCAAATAATGTACGGCGAGAAATAACAAAAACGCGTAACATGGTTATCATATAAATAGCATATTCAAGAACAGAACGAACATAATCGTCATAAGCTTTTGCAAAATGGCTTGTATCAATCTTGAAATTAATCGCGCCAATCAACGGAAGATTAAAGCTAAACTGTAAAGTAAAAGGAAGAGCAGTTCCATTATTTGTATTTACCAGTTTGTCAATATTAACTGTAAGCCAATTGTTATTATCATGACTATCACTTCCCTGTCCTGGCAAATAATGCGAAAGCTCCCCTAAAGGGAAATCCCCATCAGGCAAAGAAGAAGCTATATTCTGACTAATATCTTTAATACCATTGTCCAGTGAATTTAATGCATTATTCATATCAGCCTGAGAAACAGAAAAAGCATTATTTAAATCATTCACTGAACCCCATATTGTTTTTAACCAGCCCAAAATACCATCAAGCCAGCCATTGTCATCGCCGGATGAGCCACCGGAGCCTGAACCTGAACTACCGCTACCGGATGAACCACCGGAGCCAGAACCTGAACCACCACTGCCGGATGAACCGCCAGAGCCTGTCGTATTATCGCAATTGTCGTCGTCACAACCAGAGCCACTCCCTGTATTGCCGTCAGGATTTTTATTGGCGGCAGCCACGCCAACAGAACGCATACTTTGAGCGATACAATTCCCGTCGTCATCACACTCGTTAAAATCAATCAAATAACGACAGCCATTAATTTCCAGGGACTGAGATTCCTGCCCGTTACCCGTATCAACCCAGACAACATCACCAAGAGAATATGAAAAGTCCTTAATTACCGGACGGGAAAGACAATTTTCTTCGGTAACCGGCTTATTATATTCAGGTGTCAAATCCCCCTCACCACCCTGAAAAGCAAGGGTGCAGGCTGTCCACTTTTGCTTGTCTGAATCCCAGACTTTATATGCTGACCACCGGGCACGGACAAAAGACCCGACAGTCGAAGGTGCATTAACAGGCGTGGAAAGTGGCACACCACAATAATGAATTATTCCGGAACATGCGTCATAACTGCCCGAACCACAGAAAAGATGACCGGCCGCCCTGGCTAATTTAATCGATGCTCCCGCATCTGAATAAGCTGTTCTGCAGGATAAACGGCCAAGACACTGAACAAGCTTATCCGGATCTTCTTTCTCCTCAGCAAAAGAAAGCGAGGAAAAGAACAAAAACAGAAGCGGAATAATAAAGTGAATCAAACAAAACACTCCTGGTATGATTAAAAAAGCGCCCCGGAGGGCGCTGTCGTTAAATAACTATCAGGTTGCGCGGGAAAGGAAGCCTTTAATGATACCGATACCCAGACGGGCAGCGAGTGAAACACCAAGAACGGCAAATGCCGCCGTACCTGCAATGCCAATCACACTGGTGAGCGCGTCACCAATTTCTTTAACAGTATCAGCAGTAATAAAAGACGGAACACTAACCGCAGCAGAAGCCGGAAGCGCAGCGACAGAAGCAGTCGTTGCCAGACCAGATAAAACAAGGGTTTTCAGTTTCATACAATTCCTCTTTGACAATTAAAATTAATTAACAGCATCACTGAACATCCGGCAGACCAGAGTGAAAATAACACCAAGACCAAAGCCAAGAAGCCAGCAGACAATCCAGACATAAAGAACGGACCAGTAAAGCTCCCCGTCCTGTACGCCAGAATTCAGTGCGGATAAAACACCGCTGAAATCAAATTCAGTCATAATAACGCTGAACAGTAATGCTTTGTGAGTCACAGGCGCGAATCAGTTTTATTCCGATGCCAAAACCTGAAGAAAATAAAATCATTGCAGGCGCAGCAAATAAAACAAAGTTCAGAAAATCAGCGTCAGACATATCATCAGCCTTTTTCTTTACCTGCGGGCAGTGCACCCAGCGGCTGACCGTCAAAACGTTTCATGGAGCCGGAAATAAAACGATACCAGACACCATGACGTTCTGAGCCTGTCGACCATGAGTTAACATCCACCGTGAGATAAACAGGTTTGCCCTGCAAATCAGGACATGAATTAAAAAATTTAAAATCCTCCTCAGTACAGGAAAAGCGCTCATGCTCCTCACGGCGGACTTTTAATTTTCGATCCTCATACGGATAGGCAATAACAATGGCATATTTGGGTTTAGCCTCAGGGTTATAATGAGAACCCGTGGGTTTTAACTCCTCATCATTTATGACAGTGGCGTGAATAAAATATCCCGCCATTGTCATGCCTGAGGTAAAACCCTCAGGGGAAGGAAACGGAAAACTGTCGTAAATTTGATTCATGAATCAGACTCCTCAATGTTAAAAATTCAGTCAGGGACAGTTATTGTCACAAGTCCAAGGGTCGGCTTCGCCGCCCCCACCCGCCGCGCGGGAGCGCGTCGTGCGGTGTCGTGAAGCCGACGAAATAAACACAGATTCATAGCTGCTGCCGCTTCTGACTTCCTCTGCGCGGATTTTTTCTGCGGGGGTCATACGGCGGACAACGCAGCCCATAAAACGGGTTATGACCGGAACGGGGCCAAACATGAAACCGGAAATCACCGGTGCGCAGGGTTCACCGTAACGGTTAATACGGGGCTTACCACCTTCCTGCGGCTGAACGTAAAACGGACGAAGCAGACGTTCAGAACAGAAGAAACCGCCGTTCAGCAGGATATAGGTCCGGAAATCGCCTGCATCACAGGCCATGCGGATGGCTTCCAGTTCGGCGACCTGCTGCGGCGTGAACTGCTGCATATTGATATGATGTGCTTCAAGCGGTGAACGAAAAGTACGCATCTGGCGGTAAGCCGTGACGGACGGAACGCCAAAGAACTGGAACAGGCGAAGGCGCGTTGCTTTCTGCCAGCAGGCGGCACGGCTGACGGCATCACAGAATGAACGGGCAGAATAACGGTCATTCAGGGCGGTAATACCATCCGCACTGACATCACCCGCCATTTTGGTGATGTACTTCACGATGTAACGGAAACCATCACCCTTTTCAGGGTCAATAGCCTCAATACGAATACGGTGCTCTTTCGCCCCCTTTTCATCCGGCTCATCGCGCATGGCCTCTTCACGGAAAATGGCCAGCACCGTTGCGCTCTCATGGGGATTGCAGTAAATCAGGAAATTCCAGTGCGTTGTACCGTCAGCATGAGGCTCGACCGTGCGCAGACCGGGTATCTGAATACCGGCTTTATCCAGCCTGCGGCAGACCCGACGCCAGACGGTATTCAGCCTGTCTCTTATACACATCTGACGCTGCCGACGATACTCCTTGTGTAGAT
>OWIO01001809.1_pt1 | contig 15412 bp, 15 predicted proteins | sample 1733011 | NCBI WGS metagenome assembly OWIO01 (sample SAMN05065779, study PRJEB22554) | human gut metagenome | biome: ENVO:2100002; feature: ENVO:00000062; material: ENVO:00002003 | host: Homo sapiens | place: USA | reverse complement strand
ATCGTCGGCAGCGTCAGATGTGTATAAGAGACAGGCATGCCGGTAAATTAAAATCGTGGCTCGAGAAACGCCTGGAGGTCGACCGGGTAGAGATTTTTAGGAAACAATAGCTTTCGGGAGAAATCCTTTTTTCAAGAATCAAGAAAAATAAAAGATCAGGCCTTTTTTTCGCCGCTGAAAATGTGGGCCGAGATTTTCCGGTAGATCAGAGCGAACAACACGGCATATGCGGCGCCGATGAGGCCTCCGACGATCACGTCCCCTGTCAGATGGGTCCCGATGTACACCCGGCTGTAGGCTATCAGCGCGGCGAATCCCAGCATGTACCACCAGATATGGCGCACCCGTCCGCGCAGGGCCATCGAGGCGAAGACCGCCAGGGCAAAAGCGTTGCCCGCGTGCGAGGAAAGGAATCCGTACTGGCCGCCGCAGAATCCTGTTTCCCATTCGCGTACCGATCGGAATTTCCCGGCCAGTTCCGGCATATGGCACGGGCGCAGGCGGATATGCATGTCGCGGATATAATTGCCGCAGGTCTGGTCGGAGAAATAGATGGTGATGGCGATGAAAATAAGAGCTACCAGCATTCGTTTCCAACCGAGTTTCGTCCAAAAGAAATAGAGGATGAGCGCCCCGAAAGGGATGAATGCATAGTCGGTGATGAACATGAACACCGGGTCGAGCGCTTTGCAGCCCACGTTGTTCAGTGCCAGAAAAAGGGATATGTCCCAGTCGTTAAGCGTTTCCCACATTGTTTTGCTGCTGTTTGTCCTCTTTCGTTTCAGGGGAAGCGTTGCCGGATGGGTCTTTGCCGTCGGCTTCGATGCGCTGTTTCAATTTTTCGGTCGTTTCGTCCAGATCGCGGGTGATCTCTTCCAGAGACTGGTCCGTTTCGGAGGCCATGTCCCTGATGTCCTGCTTCAGGTCGGAGGCGGCTTTGTCCACGCTCTGACGGATGTCGTCTATCGTATCGCCCAGGCCGGTTTCGGCATTTATCTGCTGCTTTACTTCTTCGGAGGCTTTCCGCAGGAAATCGGACCCCTTGGCCACCCCGCGTATGATGCCCGGCAGCTTGTCCTTTCCGAAAAGGAGCATGCCGGCCAGCAGGATGAGCAGGATTTCCCCGCCGCTTATATCCAAAAAGAGAAGCATAGGCGTTTCGTATTGTCTACAGGAGTGGTAAGCCGATCACAAAAGTAGGTATTTTTGCGTATTTTTGTACTATCGAAAAGCGTAAAAGGAACCATTGAACACCATATATCTGTTTAGCGGGATAGGCTGCACCGGGGCCGTTTTCGGGAAAATGACTTTCCCCGAAGGCTATGCCGTACGCCATCTCGAATGGAAAGAACCCCTGAAAGGGGAGGCATTTCCGCAGTATTGCGCCCGCATGGTGAATGGATTGTCTCTCGGAGCTTCCGATATTCTGGCCGGAGTATCTTTCGGCGGAATCGTCGTGCAGGAAATCGCCCGGCAGTACCCGCAGGTAGAGCGGGTCGTGGTGCTTTCTTCCGCTGTAGACCCTCAGGAATACAGCGGAATGATCAGGCTGTACCGGGTTCTGCGGTTGTATTCCGTGACCCCTTGGGCCATTTTGAAAAGCGACCGGTTGAAAGCGGCGCTCATTACCGGAAAACTCGGTGGACGGCACGTAGAGGCGGTACGACGGTTTTTTGCGCCCCTTTCGACGCGGTATTACCGTTTCGCCATCCGGGCCTGCCTGTGCTTTCTCCCGGCCGACCGGGCGCTGCTGCGCCGGATACGCCGGATACACGGCCGCCGGGACGAGCTTTTCCCGGTTAAAAGAACAATAAGCCCTTCGGAAGATATAGACGGAGCGACCCACCTGATGGTGTACACCCATGCCCGGGAGGCCTCGAAAGCCTTTGCAAAAGTTATTCGCGTACCTTGGTATCGACAAGGATAGTCACCGGCCCATCGTTCAACAGGTCTACCTTCATATCTGCCCCAAACACGCCGGCGCCGACCGGGCGCCCTAAGTCCTCTTCTATTTTTTTCAGGAACGTTTCGTATAAAGGGATGGCAATCTCGCCTTTGGAGGCACGGAGGTAAGAAGGCCGGTTGCCTTTGACGGTAGAGGCGTGCAGGGTGAACTGGCTCACTACGATGATGTCCCCGCCGATATCCTGCACCGAAAGGTTCATCACCCCGTTTCCGTCGTTGAATATCCGCATCCGGACGATCTTTCCGCTCAGCCAGGCTATGTCCTCCCGGGTGTCGGAATCCTCTATCCCCAGCAGCACGAGCAGTCCGGGGCCTATTTCGGCGGTCTTCACTCCGTCCGCCGTCACCGAAGCGCGGGATACGCGCTGAATCACAGCTCTCATCTGTTTTTTGTGTTTTATCTCGCCGGTAATGGTTTTAAGCGGCTAATTTATGGGTTTTCGCGGGAAAAAAACTAACTTTGCGCTTTAAAATCCATAGGACAATGGCACAGAAACCCTCCATACCCAAAGGCACCCGCGACTTTTCCCCCTCGGAGATGGCGCGCCGGGAATACGTATTCTCGGTACTTCGTGATGCTTTTTCCCGTTACGGCTTTTCGCAGATACAGACCCCTTCGTTCGAAAACCTTTCCACCCTAATGGGGAAATACGGCGAAGAAGGCGACCGACTGATCTTCAAGATCCTGAATTCCGGGGACTACCTGGAAAAAGTACCGGAGGAACTCCTTGCCGCCAAAGACAGCCAGAAGGCGACCAAATACGTGAGCGAAAAGGCCCTTCGTTACGACCTTACCGTGCCGTTCGCCCGGTACGTGGTGCAGCACCAGGGAGAGATCGCTTTTCCGTTCAAACGCTACCAGATACAGCCCGTATGGCGGGCCGACCGGCCACAGAAGGGCCGTTTCCGCGAATTCTACCAGTGCGATGCTGACGTGGTGGGTTCCCGTTCGCTGTGGCAGGAGGTTGAATTAGTCCTGCTGTACGACGAGGTGTTCACACAGTTGGGCGTACCGGTATCGATAAAGGTCAACAACCGGAAGATACTGGCCGCTATCGCCGAGATCACAGGCCAGCCCGAACTGATTGTCGATATGACGGTCGCGCTGGACAAACTGGATAAGATAGGCGCCCCGGCCGTAGAGGAAGAGATGCTGTCCAAAGGCCTTACCCCGGCATCCGTGGAACTGATCCGTCCGTTCCTGCAGCCTATGGACGAGGCCGGTATGTGGGCGATCCTGGAAAAAACGCTCTCCGGTACGGAGATTGGCCGCAAAGGCATAGACGAACTCCGGTTCCTGTTCGATGCGGTGCGGGCCGTCGGCCTGAAAGGAGCGGAGATGGAACTGGATCTTACCCTGGCGCGCGGACTCAACTATTACACCGGCGCTATTTTTGAAGTAAAAGCCAAAGGGGTCGAAATGGGGTCCATAGGCGGCGGCGGTCGCTACGACGACCTGACCGGTATATTCGGCATGAAGGACGTATCCGGCGTGGGCATATCGTTCGGTATGGACCGTATCTGCCTGGTGATGGAAGAATTGAACCTGTTCGACCAGACCCTTGACCGGGGTGTGGATGTGTTTTTCGCCAATATGGGTGAGAAAGAGGCCCTTTATGCGATGAAGGCCTTGCAAAAAGTCCGGGAAGCCGGCGTACGAGCCGAACTGTATCCCGATGCGGCCAAACTGGGCAAGCAGTTGGAATACGCCAACAAAAAATCCGTCCGCTGGGTGGCGATAGCCGGCAGCAGCGAGATGGAAAAAGGAATATTTACCGTAAAAGATATGGAAGCCGGTACGCAGGCCGAAGTAACCGCAGGCGAACTTACCGGGTTTTTGAAAGACTGAGTAAATGGAACGCGAATTCAGGATAGGGGAGCGCGTCGCCTTCGTGGACGACGATATCAAAGGCCGGGTAAAATCCGTCAAGGCCAATGGGGATATCGTGGTCGTGTCCCAGGACGGGTTCGACTATACGTGCCGCCCATCCGACATCGTTTCCCAGGAGGAGGCCCGCGCCGGACTGTCCGAATACATTAAGGATGCGGACTGGGATTATGTGACCAACGACAAATACGCCGAGCGCCGCCGCCCTACGCCCCCGTCCAATAAAAATCTGCGCGAGGCCCCGGTGCGCGTGCTCGACCTGCATATCGAAAAGCTGGTCAAATCCACCCGGGGAATGGCTTCGGGGGACATCCTCGACTACCAGCTCCGCTATGCCCGCACGGCGGTGGAATCCGCCCGCCGGGAAGGGGTCGTGCGCCGAATGGTGTTCGTCCACGGAGTGGGCGACGGGGTGCTGAAAGAGGAACTCCGCCGGATGCTCGAAGGGTATTCGCGGACCCGGTTTTACGATGCCGCTTTCCATATTTACGGGGAAGGGGCGACCGAAGTGGAATTTTACTAAAGAAACAGAACCCAAATGATAAAAGCTATATTCTTCGATGTGGACGGTACGCTGCTCAGTTTCAAGACCCATCAGGTGCCCGAATCGACCGTACAGGCGCTCAAGACGCTCCGCAGGAAAGGGATAAAATTGTTCGTGGCCTCCGGCCGCCGCAAGGCCGACATCGACCAGGCCCGCCTGCCGGATGTATTCGACGGCTATGTGGCTGTGAACGGCGCGCGGTGTATGATGGCCGACGGGACGGTCGTTTTCCAGCGTTACATCCCCCGGGAAGATATCGAGACTCTTATCAAAATGCAGGGCACGCCCCAAGCCTTCCCGTGTATTCTGGTGACGGAGGAAAAATTGTATATCAACTTCGTCAACGACGACGTGGCCCTTTTGGGGCGCCAGCTCAACCTTCCGATGCCCCAGCCGGAAAGCCTCGAAAAATGGGCTGATATAGCCCGCAGTGGCGTTCCCCAGATGCTCTGGTTCTTTTCCGAGGACAAACAGAACCGTATTCTCAAACAATTCCCCGGTTGCCATATGCAGCGGTGGAGCCCTCTTTTCGGCGATGTCATCCCTTCCAGTGCCGGCAAGGATGTGGGGATCGCCCGGATGATGAATTTCCTGGATATCCGCATGGAGGATACGATGGCCTTCGGGGACGGAGGCAACGATATTTCCATGCTCCATGCCGTAGGTACGGGGGTAGCGATGGGCAATGCTCCGGACGAGGTCAAGGCGGCGGCCGATTACGTAACCGCTTCGGTGGATGCCGACGGAATTGCTCTGGCGCTCGAACATTTCGGATTGCTTTAACTGTACGCTTTACCCGGGGCTTTGTCGGGTAAATTATCTCCTGCTCATTTGTGAAATTTTGTATGTTCCCGCGCAATTTTCGGCGGAAAGGAGCTGCGGTCTGTATGCAATTTCTTTTCCGGGTGTTAAGTCCAGGAGGGTGAAGCGCTTTTTTCTTCGTATCTTTGTAGGCTTAAAAATTTCGATAAAAAATGTCTTCCGATATAGATAAACTGGACCCCCGCCGATATATCATCATTAAAGGTGCGGAAGTCCACAACCTCAAACATCTCGATATCGCCCTGCCGCACGGGAAATTCATCGTGCTCACCGGTCTTTCGGGCAGCGGCAAGTCTTCCCTGGCCTACGATACGCTCTATGCCGAGGGGCAGCGCCGCTATGTAGAGAGCCTTTCAGCCTATGCCCGCCAGTTCCTGGGTCGTATCGACAAGCCGAAGGTCGAATACATCAAAGGAATAGCCCCGGCCATTGCCATCCAACAGAAGGTAAACACGTCTAACCCGCGTTCCACCGTCGGCACTTCGAGCGAGGTATACGATTACGTCAAACTGCTCTATGCACGCATCGGGAAGACTTTCTCGCCGGTGAGCGGAGAGGAAGTCCGTCGGGAGGATGTAACAGACGTGGTCGATTATGTCAAGACCTTCCCGGAAAGGACGGCTTTGGAGATCGAAGCCCGCTACCGGGTGCCGGAAGGCCGCACCTTTTCTCAGGCGATGGCCGCATTGGGAGCGCAGGGGTATTCCCGGGTAAAGATCGACGGGAAGACGGTCAAGATAAGCGATCTGGTATCGTTCGGGGTGGAGAAAGACCTCGGCGAATTCATACTGGTGGTCGACCGTATCGAGGTGAAAAAAGACGAGGGTTCGCTCGCCCGCCTGGCGGATTCCGTTTCCACCGCTTTTTACGAAGGAAAGGGGAGCATGCAGGTCGTAGAGGCCGAAACGGGCGCCCGACGGGAGTTTTCCAACCTTTTCAGCATGGACGGCATCGACTTCATCGAGCCGACCGAGCATCTTTTCTCCTTCAACAATCCTTTGGGGGCCTGCCCTCAGTGCGAGGGTTACGGCAAGGTAATAGGTATCGACGAGGAGTTGGTGATCCCCAACACTTCCCTTTCCGTATTCCAGGGGGCAGTGGCCCCGTGGAAAGGTGAAAAAATGGGTCTGTGGCGCCAGGCAGTGGTCGATACGGCCGAAGAATCCGGATTTCCGATACACAAGCCGTACTTCGAACTTTCGGAAAAGGAAAAGCACGATCTATGGCATGGTACCCGCTATTTCAAAGGAATAGACGATTTCTTCGCCATGCTGGAGCGCGATAACTACAAGATGCACTACCGCATTATGCTCGCCCGGTACCGGGGCAAGACGGTATGTCCGCAGTGCCATGGCACGCGCCTGCGCAGGGAGGCCTCCTACGTGAAGGTCGGCGGGAAGAGCGTCCCGGAGATCGTCGATATGCCGCTGGACAAGCTGGGCGATTTCTTCGACGGACTGAAACTTTCGGAATATGAAGAAAAAGTGGCCGGGCGTATCCTGGCCGAAATACGCCGCCGTCTGGAGTTCATGAAAGGCGTGGGGCTGGGTTATCTGACGCTCAACCGGGCGTCGTCCACCCTCTCAGGGGGGGAATCCCAGCGTATCAATATTGCCACGTCGTTGGGCAGTTCCCTGGTGGGCTCTATGTATATTCTGGACGAACCCTCGATAGGACTGCACCAGCGGGATACCGACCGGCTGATCGCCGTGCTCAAAAGGCTCCGCGACATCGGCAATACGGTCATCGTGGTGGAACACGACCGCGATGTGATGATGGCCTCGGACGTGCTGGTCGATATAGGCCCCGAAGCCGGAATAAACGGAGGAGAAGTGGTGTTTTGCGGCGCTCCGTCGGATATTGCCGACGGTGATTCGCTCACGGCCCGTTACCTGCGGTACGACGAGCGGATAGAAGTCCCCTCTTCGCGCCGCCCTGTCCGCAAATTCATCGAAGTGAAAGGCGCGCGCGAGAACAACCTCAAAAATATCGATGTGCGTTTTCCCCTGGAAATGCTCACGGTAGTCACGGGCGTATCGGGCAGCGGCAAATCCACGCTGGTAGACGGTATCCTGTATCCGGCCTTGGCCAAACGCTACAACGAAACTTCCCTGCGGGTGGGCAGTCATGCTTCCGTGGAGGGCGACCTCGATGCGGTGGGCAATATCGAAATGGTCGACCAGAACCCGATCGGCAAATCGTCCCGCTCCAATCCGGTAACCTATGTCAAGGCTTACGACGATATCCGCGATCTGTTCGCCTCGCAGTCTTTGTCCAAGGTGCGCGGTTTTTCGCCCCAGCATTTCAGTTTCAACGTCGATAAAGGGCGCTGCCCGGTCTGCAAAGGCGACGGGGAAGTGGTGGTACAAATGCAATTTATGGCCGACGTCCATTTAGTGTGCGATACCTGCGGAGGGAAGCGTTTCAAACGGGAAGTATTGGAAATAAAATTCCACGACAAGAATATAGCCGATGTGCTGGATATGACGGTCGATCAGGCCATCGCTTTTTTTTCGGAACACGGAGAAAAGAAGGTCGCCGAAAAACTCATCCCCCTGGCCGATGTCGGCCTGGGATATATCCGCCTCGGACAGCCGTCGTCCACTCTTTCCGGCGGGGAGGCCCAGCGCATCAAACTCGCCTCGTTCCTGGGGAAGGGAAAAGTATCGGTAAAGACCCTGTTCATTTTCGATGAGCCGACTACCGGGCTCCATTTCCACGACATCAAAAAGCTCCTGCGGGCATTCGACTCCCTCATCGCCCGAGGGCACAGCCTGATCGTGATCGAGCACAATCCGGACGTGATAAAATCTGCCGACCATGTGATAGACCTCGGCCCGGAAGGTGGGGAAGGCGGCGGAAATCTGGTATTCGCCGGTACGCCGGAAGAACTGGCCAAGAACAAAAAATCGTATACGGCCCCCTATATCGCCGAAGAGCTTGCCCGGTCTTCCCGGGCCGGCAAGGTGAAAAAGAAATAAAGGGTTTCGATTTAAGGCTTTAAACTGCCGGCCCGACTTGCTTTCCGGGCGGCCCGTTCGGCGCTGTAGACACCCAGCAGGATAAGGATACTCCCGGCTATAGCTATCGGGGTAATCTTTTCGTTTATCGCGACGGCTGCCGTCACCATGCTGACCACTGGGGTCATATAAATATAGTTCGTCGCCCGAACGATCCCGATCTGTTTTATCGCCGTATTCCACATCAAATAGCACAGCAGTGAAGCCACCAGCCCCAGGAACAGGAGGTTGGATACTACTATCGTGTCTTGCAGCAGCGAAAAATCCGGCCTGTCGGCAGAGAAAAGGACGACCGGCAGAATGGTCAGCAGCCCGTAGAAGAATACCTTACGGGTGATAAAGGACGGGCTGTATTTGTTTTCCAAAAGTTTCATCACGATACTGTACGAGGCCCACATCAGGGCGGCCGTCAGGGTGAGGATATCGCCGAGCGGACTTAGTTCCAATACGAACCGGCCGTTGAACACCACCAGGGCTACTCCTGCCAGTGCTACCAGCGCCCCGGCGATAAAACGCAGGGTGGGGCGTCCGCTTTTCAGGACCAGGGAGGAAAGAAAAGCCGTCAGCAAAGGGGTCGTACAGATGATGAGCGATACGTTGGAGGCCAGCGTGATGCCGAGCGCCGTGTTTTCCGCCAAAAAATACAGGGAGCCACCTGTAAGGCCGGCTGCGGCCATCAGCATCTCATCTTTCAGGCTGCCGGCAAAGAGCTTCCGGGGGCATACGAGCCATATCCCGATGTAGGCCAGCAGGAACCGGCAGAAGAATATCTGGGCCGGGGTGAGGCCGTGGCTTATCAGGACTTTGGTAGACACGAAGGTTGTGCCCCATATCGCCGCGGTGACGATCGCCATCGAATGGTATAGTGCGGGGTTGTCTTTTCGGGTCATCGTTTCTGTGGAGAGTGGAGTGCAAAGATATCCGATCGGGGGCGATCGGAGGTGAATTCGCGCCGAAAAATCATCGTCTTTTTTTGTTAATGGCATCTCCAAAGGAAGTCCGGAATTTATCCAGAAGTGTTTTTGCGTAATGTTCTATTCTTTAATTCTATGATATATAATATTTTGTGTTTTTAAAAATCCACTTTTCGATTATTGCAATCAAAGGGCTAAAAAGTTTCATTATTCGTGTCTGAATTAACAAAAAGGCATTATATTTGAAACCATAGAACAGCCATCTAAGGAACCGCATATAACACGTAGCAATCTTTCAAAAAAGAAAGGCGGTTTCCCAAAAGCAGGCTATACAACCCAAACCCATGATTATGAAGATGGCTTTCGTGGCCTCCGCATTGGTATGGGGTATGCATGTCGCAGCGGCAGGTACGGAAGCAGGACTTCCCCCTACTACACAGTCAGATACCCTTTCTTTCCCGATCCGGTTCCGGATAGGGAGCGCCAGTGTCGATTCTTCATTCGCCGGGAACGGGATAACGATCAAAAGTCTTTTCAGCATACTGAAAGCAACGCCGGATTCCGGGCGCATCGTGAGTTGTGTGGATATCGTAGGCGCTTCTTCCCCCGATGGGCCGGAGGAGGGCAACCTCGACCTGGCCGCCCGCAGGGCATGGGCCGTAGCGGACTATATCTTGGAAAACAGATCCTTGAGGGATGGTATCCTGCAAGAGGTTTCTGGGTGTGAGGATTGGGATGGATTGAAAACGCTGGTGACGGCTTCCGAAATGGCTTCCCGAGAGGAAATCCTTGCGGTACTCGATTCCTCGCTAAGCCGCGACCGGCGCAAGACCTTGCTCATGTACATGGCGGACAGCAAGCCCTGGCTATCTATGTACGAGGAATTTTTCCCTCTGTTACACAAGGCCACGGTCTATGTGTCCTTTGTGGGACTTCCGGACGGTATTCCGTTCGAGAGGCCGGATCTGTACCCGGAACTTCCGGTACTACAAGAGGCACCTTCGGAAGAAATCCCGGATGTTGTTCTTCCGGCGGATAGTGCGGCCCCAAAAAAGGAACGCTCTTTCCGGTTTGCCCTGAAGACAAATACCCTCTATTGGGCGGCCCTATTGCCCAATGCCGAATTCGAGTTCTACGTGGGAAAACGTTTCTCCGTGAACCTCGAATACCAGGGCGCCTGGTGGAGCAATGAAGGCCGCCACAAGTTCTACCGGCTGGTCAATGCCGGCCCGGAGGTCCGTTGGTGGTTTGCCCAACGGGATCGCTTCCACGGGCATTTTGCCGGAGTGTATGGGAACGGAGGCCTTTACGAATGGATGAACGGCCCGGACAAAGGGTATCAGGGAAATTACATCGGCGGCGGCTTAACGTACGGATACTCGTTCCCGCTGGGAAAAAGGCTTGCGATGGAATGCTCGCTGGGGGTAGGTTATGTGTCGGTCGAGTATAAACGGTACCATTACGATGATGACCGTTACGTATACGAATCGACCCGGCGCAAGTCCTATATCGGTCCAACAAAAGCAAAAGTAGCCCTTGTATGGCGGTTCGGAGCAAATAAGGCAAAAAAATGAATATAAGCAGCGCCCGGAAAACAGGAATGCTCCTGTTTTTAGCCTTGCTCCCGGTGGCAGGATGCGAGCGGACGACCTTATATTACGACGATGATCCCGAAGGCGGGGTGGAGGTAAAGGTAGACTGGAGCGGACTCCCGCAAGGAGCCTCCCAGCCGGAAGGAGTGCTGATCACCTTTTACGATCCGGAAAAAGGGACGAATCATCCTTTTTTCCGGGAGACGGCCGGAGGAAAGATCTCGATGCCGGACGGCGAATACGACATCCTGGTATACAACGGCGATACAGAGAGGCTGCTGTTCCGCAATATGGACCGCTTTGAAACGGCCGAAGCCTATCTGGAGACCCGTTCTCGCGGAAATGTAGAAGCATTTATCGGAGAGCCCGACCCGAATTTTGCTGTGTTCAGCGGGCATGTCTCCCTTGCGACTGGGCAAAAAGAGCCGGTGGTGGTCAAACCTCAATGCCAGGTTTCGTTCACTGCGATAAAGGTGAAGCTGGTGGGTATCGATAATGTCAAGGCTTGCCGGGGTTCGTTGTCCGGGGTGTCCCGCTGCCTGAACCTCTCTACCGGAACACCGGGCAGAGAGTCGTGTACCCTGATCTTCGATCTGGAAAAAGATGGGGATGCGTACACTCAGAAGATCGCCTTTTTCGGCCTTTGTCCGAATTCGGGAGGTACCCGGGCGGAAAATGAGGTGAAGAACCTGTTGACTCTCGATTTCCTGCTGTTGGACAATACGGTCAGGACGTTCGAATACGACATAACCGATAAAATAGAGCCGGGTGAAACGCCCGATACGGGAAAACCGCTGGAGATAGAAGGAATCGAAATACCGGATATAGAAAGCCCCGATGGCGGCGGATTCGATGCCGGGATCGGAGGCTGGGACCAAGAGGAGGATATCCCGTTAGGGCCGACAAAATAGAAAGACAAGAAAACAGAACCGGCTGAAACCGGAGGAAAAATACAAAAATCATTATCAAACCTAATTAAAAGCATTTACTCGCATGAAAAAAATGTTATTCGCAGCTACGATAGCTGCAGCAGCCTTGGCTGGATGTTCCAAAGACACCGTGAACGAAGCCCAGCCCCAAGCTATGTCGTTCGAAACGTACGTGGCAAAAGCCGTCAGAAGCACCCCGGTAACGGGGACTCAGTTCGCCGACGGCTCCAAGATCGGTGTTTTCGCCTACAACACGAACGCCGATGCGTGGAGCGCAGCCAATATAGGCACTTATGCGGCTTATATGACGAACGTCGAGTTGACAAAAGCCAGCGGCGCCTGGACCTATTCGCCCGTTAAGTACTGGGTGGCCGGTAAAAAGTATACGTTCTTCGGATATGCCCCGTACGATGCTTCGGCTACGGTGGCTAATGGTGTGCTGAGCTTTACCGTACCTACGACCATTGCCGACCAGAAAGACCTGATGTATGCCCTGCCGCTTACCGACAAATCGTGGGATGGTGCTACTGAATCGGTTCCTGCGGTGACGTTCGCATTCCATCATGCTCTTTCCCAGGTGAAGTTCTCCCTGAAGACGGCTATCGATTACTCGGAACTGTACACGATCACGCTGAAATCCATCACGGTTAAAGACGTGAACAGCGTAGGTTCGCTGAGCCTGCTCGATGGCAGTTGGTCGACCCTCGGTACGCCCGCCAGCTATGCGGCTGTGGTGAACGATGCGCTTGTTCTGAACCACAGCGCCTATCAGGCTACCCAGAAAGGCACCGACGTGCTGATGCTGCTCCCTCAGACCCTCACCAATACGAAGGTGGAAATCGTGCTGACCGTAGCGGCTAATGCCGGCGGCGATGCCAGCAAGAACGGCGACCAGACTGTTACAGCCACGATTGCCAGCGGCCAGTGGGAAGCTAACAAGATCTACAACTACCAGGTGAGCCTCGACCTGAACACCATCCTCGGCTTGAAGGAAATGGTATTCGGCGACCCGACGATCGAGGATTGGCCCGCATCCGCTACGGATGTACAGCCGTAATCTGAAGTAGATTTCGAGGCGGAAGCCCAAAACTGAAAGCCGGGAAAGGACGCATGTCTTTTCCCGGCTTTTTTAAATGTATCCGGTGCGTGGAATAAAAACCGGGAAATGTTTGGATAATGGAAAAAAATCGTAAATTTGCAGCCTCGGTCGGGAGTAACGATCCCGGCACTCGCCCCAACCTCTGACGAGAGACGTGAATGTTGGGTTGTCGCAGTGGTAATTTTTAATGCTTTATCCAAAAAATGGACTTAGTAAAATACGTACAGGACACATTCGTCGAGAAAAAAGAATTCCCGAAATTCCGCGCAGGTGATACGATCACCGTGTACTACGAGATCAAGGAAGGTAACAAAACTCGTACGCAGTTCTTCAAGGGAGTGGTGATACAGCTCCGCGGACAGGGTGTAACGAAAACCTTCACGATCCGCAAGATGTCGGGAACGGTCGGCGTGGAACGCATATTCCCGTTCAATATGCCGGCTATCCAGAAAATAGAGCTCAACAAGAGCGGTAAAGTGCGTCGCGCCCGCATATTCTACCTGCGCGATCTTACCGGCAAGAAGGCTCGTATCAAGGAGCGCATCGTCGGAAAATCCGAAAAATAAGACTTCGCCGGGCGACCGGCCGTGCAAAAGCCTCCGCAAGAAATTGCGGAGGCTTTTGTTTTTACGCTTGTTTTATATTTCTTTTTTGATTATATTGGTAGGGCAAATCAAAGTAAATAACAGATATATGGATAATTCGATACCCAAAGCAAAGTACAAAGAAACACGTTATTCGGTGTACAACAAGATTCCCTATTATATTTTTGAGGAGGGAATAGGTGTTAATGGCTTTTATGAAGTGGACGGGATAATAAATGTGCATAAAAATGGAGAACGGTACGAAGCCGGGATAACAGCCAAAGCACGCACGGAAGCCGGAAAATATGGGCGCGCCGTATTTTCTTGTGAGGCCATCCTTTATGTGAATGGAGCGGAATCCGACCGGAAAAAACTGCAAGGGGGAGTAGAAAAGGTCGAAGATATTAATTGGAGTAGTTTAGGCGGAACCTCGTTTGTTTTGCCTGTATGGGAGTCCGATGTGGAAATAGGCTTGGAAGCCGGTTATCTCCTCTATACAAACGCGTCCATGCATGGAGCGACCAACAAAGCGGCCGGCTGGATATATGATAATGTATGGAAAAAAATGGGAGACTTCTTTGGCGCGATCCGGCAAAAAATCCTAACTTCGTAGGAAATGAAATTTTATTTATGAAAAAATATTTCCTGTTGCTTGCAATAGCGGGACTATTGTCCGGCTGCCGGGAAAGGACGGAACTGCAAAAATCCTATGCTTTCGACCAGAAAGCCGGTTGGTACTACATGATAGAAGGGATGAAACAGAACGTGGACAAGGAATATGTGCCGGATTATACCAAAGTATTTATTTATTCCGATTCCGCCATCGCCCACAGCCCGGACAATCCGCTGTTTTACGGGCTGAAAGCCAGCCGTTGTTTCGGGGCCGGCGAATACCGGGTGGCTTTGGATAACTATTTGCGGCTTTTCAGCCGGGGTATTACCCCCTCAGAGGATTTATCCTCTGTGGGAATGCTGTACGATTCGCTGGGGATACGGGATTCGGCGGCGTATTATTACCGCCGGGCGCTCGACGGGTACCGGCGGGATTTGCCCGGCCTTGCGGCGGATACGATGTCTTACAATACGACGGTCTACCGGATCCAGGTGTTGGAAGAGAGACTCGATACGATGCGGTAAATTTTGGAGAGGTATCGTAGGGTCTTGTAAAAGACCTCGAATAGGCAAAACAAAAAGGGCGGTGCAATTGCACCGCCCTTTTTTCAGGTCTGTGTCCCGATTACAATTTCGGGCCGGCAGCTACCAGCGCCTTTCCGTCTGCATTGTCGGTGTACTTCTCGAAGTTCTTGATGAAACGTCCGGCGAGGTCTTTTGCCTTTTCATCCCATTGTGCGGGATTGGCATAGGTGTCGCGCGGGTCGAGGATCGCGGGGTCTACCCCGGGAAGGGCGGTAGGCACCTTGAAGTCGAAGTACGGGATGGTCTTGGTCGGAGCCTTGTCGATAGCGCCGTCGAGGATGGCGTCGATGATGCCCCGGGTATCCTTGATGGAGATACGCTTGCCGGTACCGTTCCAACCGGTGTTCACCAGGTAAGCTTTAGCTCCGGATTTCTCCATTTTCTTCACCAGTTCGTGGGCGTACTTGGTCGGGTGCAGCGAAAGGAACGCTGCGCCGAAGCAGGCCGAGAAAGTGGGGGTCGGTTCAGTGATACCGCGCTCGGTTCCCGCCAGTTTTGCCGTAAATCCGGACAGGAAATAGTATTTCGTCTGCTCCGGGTTCAGGATCGATACGGGAGGCAGTACACCGAATGCGTCGGCCGAAAGGAAGATCACCTTCTCGGCGGCGGGAGCTTTCGATACGGGCTTCACGATATTTTTGATATGGTCGATCGGGTAGGATACGCGGGTATTCTCCGTCACGGACTTGTCGTTGAAATCGATCTTGCCGGCCTTGTCTACCGTTACGTTCTCCAGCAGGGCGTCGCGGCGGATAGCCTCGTAGATGTCCGGTTCGGATTCCTTGTCGAGGTTGATCACCTTGGCGTAGCAGCCGCCCTCGAAGTTGAACACGCCCTGGTCGTCCCAGCCGTGCTCGT
>OWIO01001805.1_pt1 | contig 15423 bp, 13 predicted proteins | sample 1733011 | NCBI WGS metagenome assembly OWIO01 (sample SAMN05065779, study PRJEB22554) | human gut metagenome | biome: ENVO:2100002; feature: ENVO:00000062; material: ENVO:00002003 | host: Homo sapiens | place: USA | reverse complement strand
GAGATGACGTCGAGTCTCGTGGGCTCGGAGATGTGTATAAGAGACAGTATATAAAGAGAAGTGATAAAATATGTCCAAAAATGTTTATGTCATATCAATTGAGATTCAACATAAAGATTTTGTCCTAGGTTGGTCCAATAGAGAAAAATATGCAAAAAAATATGTTGAAGATACCTTAAAAAATCGTGATGTTCTTGTATCTACTACAGATGAAGATATTTTGGATGATTTGGATTCTACTATATTGGAAAATGATAAAATCGAAAAGGCCAACGGTTTTTATCTTACCAATTTGGAATGGAGAATTATCGATCATGAATATCAAGAATATTCCACAATGATTGGTTATTCTATCAATTCTTTCAAATCATTTTATGATCTACTTTCAATGAAGGGAAAAAGTGGATTGCAAAATGTATTGAGCGAATTACAAGAGAAATCTGAGAAAGATTTCTTTAAGAATTTTATCAATCATCATTCATTGATTCATCATAATGGTACAACGAAGGATATCATGGATCGATTGTTATCCAGAAAATGTTATTTGGACGGAAAAGCAATGGATAATGAGTATCATGCAATTTGTGGTTTTCCATCTTGGTCATTTTTATGACTTTTCTTCATAAAGTCTCCCATTTCGAACAAGCTTTGAAACATTAAGATAATAGATAAAGAAATCGAGGATCTATGCACAGAATCGATTTCTTTTTTGTATCTAAATCCTACTAAACAGAGAGTTGAAATCTCTGTGAAGGAGCGAAAAGAATGGGAGAAATCACACATGGTACTCTCGAAAATGTAAACAAATTGGGAATGTTCGTTTCCAGTTTAAAAATCGAGAGTAAGAAACAGCGAATATTTGCAGTGATTGCAACCTTTATGACATTGATTTTGCTCATAATGGTTGTTGAAATTAAAAATACCGTTTCATCTCCAATGTTGATAGCGGTTATGGTGTCTGCAGTATTCCTCATTCTGTTATCTGTCGCTTTAGATAGTGCAGAAAAAAGTTTATCAGACTTTCGCTCATTGATTATTTCCTGTACCAGTCCAATGTCTGATGGTGGATGTAAAGTTACTGGTGATGAACTTAATCAATTGAAGCAATTTGTGAGACAATCGAGAAGATTCATTATTGCATATTATCTAACAAAACTTCTCAATTATCTTGTATTCATTTTGAGTGGGACATCTATCATTTTAGAATCGATGATCTTATTCAATCTAATTTGATCCTTGGTATTATTCTCAACGATATCAAATTATCACAGGAGAATAGTATGAAATGCAAAAGTTAAAATACCATACTAGATTACATATATCTAGTATGGTATTCTTTTTACATTTTTTCTCTATAAAGAACGGACATTTCTGTGAGAAGTTTTATGACACGAGAAGAATTTTCTTCACGTTTCCAATAATTTGGATTATCAATCCTCTCTTTGGAAATTGGATCTTGCATTTTTGGTCGGTCCGATAATTTTCCCATTTGAGTAAGGTAATCGTTAAAAATTTGTGGTTTTACTTTCATCGTACTAAGCATATAATCTTCCATATATTCTTTGAGGCGTCCATGTTTCTTGTAATATACAAAAACATTCAAACTTTTAGGAGTATAAAGCATAGGTGATTCAACCCAATACATTTGCTCTTTCATACCATTGGGGTATGTACGATAATATTCATAGATGAGAGCATAATCAATTCGTTTTACAACTTCATCATCTGGATCTCTATAGATTGACGTAATCTTTAATAGATCGGATGCAGACATCCCTTCTCCGAGCCACGCATAAATCAGTTTAGCATCTGATTTATACAATTTAAGACATGCTCGAAGTTCTGTGAAAGCCTTAACACGATCAAAACGTTGCAAACCTGCATCTACGATATTATATTTTAATTTGGATTCTTGAGGAATCATAGACATAAATTATTTATCCTCCTTTTGAAAAAGACTTTACGGTTTATCTAATCGTTATTTTCCATTAATTTATCAAGAATATATTATATGAGTAGAGAGGAGAGAGCAAATTATGTCAAAAGGATTAATTCTTTTAAATAAAGACTATTCAATTTCGTATTGTAAAATGAAAAATCTTCCGATGGATTTAAATCCAAAGAAAACTGCATGGGTTATGCTTCCGATACTTGGAAATGAAGAAGGCATGCAGAAATTTCTTGTATTAAAAGCGAAGAATCTAATTACACATTTCAAAAGTTGTGTAATTAGATTCTTCTTTCGTATTGAGTTCTTTGTCGACGATGTATCGGATCCAATTATTATGGAACCTTTGGAATTTCATCCAGATTCGATCACATCTCTTTATGAAGTTCTTCATAATTTGAATATTATGAGTTTTGCATTCAATGTTATGAATCAGGATGCAACGTATGGCCAATATTTTATTTTGGACATTCAACGATTTGATATTAGTATCAAAGGATCAAATTTTGGAGATCATCAAGCATCGTATGTTTTTGATGAAAAAGATATGACAGAAGGTAGATATCTTCATGGTGAGAATATTTTAGAAATGATTAAAGATATTTTCTTTCCAATCAATATAACTCTTGGGCAAAATGAACGAATTCATTTGTATCATGATACTTGGGAAACTACAAAAGCGATCAATGATGATGGAATGTATGGACTTAAATTATATCCAAATTCTATAACATTGATTGATGAAGAAACATACAAAATGTTCAAACGAATGTTTCCGAAGAAACGTGATTCTTACATGGATATTTTGGTATATGATAAAGAAGATCTAAATCTTCGAGATTTGGAGTCCAGACATAAAATCTTTGTACCGGAGCAGAATGTTCTAAATACGTATATGTATCGGATTTATTCTCCGGATGATTTGATCGAAACCTTGTTGTATTATTCCCAAATAAAGAATATTGTGATGCTTGTCGAAAAAGTTATATTTGGAAATGATACAAAGATCGGAATTTCGTTTATTTATACATTCATGGGAAAAGGAACATCGTATCGATTGGAATATGGTGAATATCCCGATGAAGAATATGGAAATATTGAGATTGTACTTCGAGATACTTTAGACAAATCTACAAATCTTGTCGAGAATTTCTATAATGAATATCGACGACAAGAGAAATTAACACGAGGAGAATGACGTTTATGATACTAAAAATATATGGTGAACCTAAAAATGCAACTATGAATCAAATTATTGCAAATCAAACATATGGATTATTTGCTATGCGTAGTCCATGCTTTGGAACGAATACGATACTATATATCCCAGATAAACGTCCAGATTCTGATGTTATTATAGAAGCTTTTCAACTGATACGTTCATCAAACAGAATCGTTGCATCCCTCGAAAAATATGGTTCTGATATTCTGAATGGTAAAAAGATTTGTGATAAATACAACGAGGAATATAGCATTTCTCGTCAGATTTTTGAATTATACAAAGAAGAATTGGAATTTAACTTTCGATTCATGATTCATTTCAATCAAGATCCAGATACTCCATTGGATGAACCAAAGTATTTGACAAAATCGATGTTGATAGATCAAGATACTGAAAAGAAACCAATGGACATTTCTAAATTGGTTTCGGATAGTTCCTATTCATCCTATCGAGGGTATTCTCAATTTTATACTGAAAAAAATCTGATTGGTATTTGCAGTGATTATGTGTATAACCCACATCCTGAATTTATATCAGATCTTATAACTATACTAAGTCGATACATTGATCTTAGGATATCTGCGGATATTTTACAAACGGAATTTCGTGTCAACGATTTAATGGATAATTCATCACAAGAATTTGATCTTTGTATCGTAGAAAAATTTATTCCTAGAAATGAATCCGATAAGGCGAAAAAGATTTACCATACAATCAAAGAAGAAAAACTTCAAAAGGCAATTATGAAACTTACTGGATGGCAATTTCCAACCGCAGAGTCGGATTGTCATGTATTTGAACCAATTGTCTTTAAATGGTATGGTACAAAGTTTCGTTTTGTACCAATTCCATGCAATCCAATGCGAGGATTTTTAATGAAAAAATCCTATTTTAAAAATAGAGATCTGTTTTTAAATCAAAATCTCATAGATTGTGTAATAACAATCTATGATGAAAAAACTTTAGAAGAAAAAGCAGTATTTATGAGATATCCCACCTGTTATACGGATATGGATATATTATCGGAGATTCAGACAATGCTTGATATCCTATCTATCAAATACAATGGGATGGCGAGAGCAGTTTTCAACATCAACTTCGAAAATTTAAAAAGTAGATCTATTATTATACAAGATTCGTTTCACAAAGAATTTACAGGTTCATACTACGCTTTGGAGCGGGCATTTGAAATGCTACTTGGATGATGACATTTTTATTAATAAAAAATAAAGGAGATCTGCTTTATGGGAAAAATAAGCAAAGCAGAAGCCGCTTTACAAAATGAGATGTCATCTTATGTTACACAAGTAATTCAAGAAATTGAATCAAATCGAATAAATCGTAATCGGTTTATAAAAAATTCAAAACCGGATGAAGCTGTTCCATATATAATTATGAAAGAAGGTGATGAAAATGGCATTGAATCCGAACAGCCGAATGCTTCCACTGATGAGAGCATTGAATAACACATATCATGATGCCGAAGATGCATGTGTTAATGCGATTCGAACGGTATTAATATGGACTGCCGGAAGTGGCGTATGCATGCTATGTTTGTCATTGATATTGTCTCTATGGATGCTAATACCATTTGCAATTTTTATAGGATTGGGTGCTCTTCTCATCTTCTATGTAATTCCATATCAGTTCAACATGAAAGAAATTCAGGATTCTATCTACGGTGACACATTTAAGACGATGGAAGTAAACGTTGAACTTGTTATGTTATGGATGTCAAAATGCAATATGTGTATTGGGAGAGCAAGATTTTTAACGTACATCTATCCATATTGGAGTGCGTTTGTGACATTTCTATTTGGATTTGCAATTCTTGTGTTGAGGTAGGTATCAAGGTATGTATAGCGTATTCGATGTTTTAAAATATCCAAATCTAGCACATTTGGACCCGTCTATATTTCCACAAGTATTGGAAGATAAAGGCGGACGTCTTATTATTAAGACGAAAAAAATTGTACCATTTCAAAATGATGGTATTGTAATGGGTGTAGATGAAGAAACTGGAAAAAATACCCAATATACTCGTTCAATGCCAGGATATGTTGGTCTGTGGTTTGTATTCAATTGGGATAATGATTTGCAATATGCTTCCTTAGAGGGAAAATATAAAATTTCCAAAGTTGATTCAATTGCATTTTTGAAAGTGATGTATCCTGGACTGAACGATTATTCAATTGAATATTTTATGGATTTATCTTCTCCAATTGATAAATATCTTATCAATACAAATTCTTACCAACTTGGTGATGTAAAATCGGAGTTGATAGAAAAACGAATTGACTTTGATACATCGTCTCGCATCATATCATATGAAGAGATGCTGCGAAATCAGAAGGAATATCCAATCCCGAAAAAAGTTATAGAAGCTCTTCGAAGAGAACGTTTGATTGGTGGAGTTATTTATGACAAAACCGCAGGCGTTACTAAGATTGAAGAAGTTGGAGTAAATGGAGTTGTACATGATAAGCCTGTTCTAAAATATAAGGGAGAGCAGGTTGAGGGAATTCTTCGAAAAATTTCTCTTGTTTGATTTTAACTACCAGATGAAACATTTTTCATCTGGTAGTTATTTTTTATCCGTTAAATACTACGTCTCAAAGATATATTATAATATAGAAAGTATGAGACACGGCACGTCTCATACTTTCTATATATCTATCGAGAGGAGGTGTATTAAAGATGAAATCGTCATTCCATAAATATGGATATGATAAGATTTTTGCTGCAGAGATTTGTAGTAAACTCGCTCCCAGTATGTTCCCCAAAGTAAAACGTCTGGGTGATGATTTATCGATCAATGCAGTAATGAATGAGTGCAATGAGCATCCTGGAACTGTTTGTTATAGTATCCAGAATGTAAGTTCACCAAATAATACAAACGAAGCTACGATTATTCTATAATTATAGCTCAATCCTCGCTCTCTATCATTGTGTAGGGAGTATGATAGATTATTATAATAAAGTAGAGTGTGGAAATTTCCACACTCTACTTTTCTTTTTTATTACAGAGACGAATAGATACGATAGATATATGTCTTTTCGCTTGGAATCTTAACAGATTCGTTATCAAAGTTTACTACAGAGAAAAGACGCACGTTTGTATAATCGACATAGTCGTCAGAAACCTCATGTACTCGTCCAGTAAATAAAGCAATGGAGTTATAACGAGCCATATCAATATTACCAGCAGCTTCAAAATATGGACGAATATCGTTCGGATCAATACGAATTGTGCATTCTGCAAATGATTCAATTCCAGTACCATCCGGTCCATTGCTCACATCCGCATCGGAAAGAATTTCGGTTCCATCTTTCGTAAGATCTGGAGCATTTTTCCAAAGAGAACGCACTACAACGGGTTTCTCAAATTGCTTTAGATACCAGTAGTAGTTTGATCCATCTTTCATACGAGCGGTATATTTCTTTCTTTCCAACAGGTTGTCTTGTCCAGGAAGAATACCAGGAGCATCCAACGTTGGATTTGTATTAACCCGGAACGGCACAATACCGCTGATATTTGTTTGCTTGAAATCCGGGGCATGGATAATACCAAAAGTATCTGGAGCACCACCTGTACCAACTGCAAACAATGACAGGAATGAGTTGGGTTCATCCGCCCAATCCTGTTCAGGCGTCTGCGGTGTTCCGTTGATTGGATGATAATTCATCAAAGTATTGAATGTCGGAGTTCGGTATGCAGCTTGCTGTCCTGTTAGTTTTTCAAGAGCTGTGATCGAACCTCCAAGGACAACCGTATTTGATCTCTTGAAGATCAAATTTCCAAAATCATCCCGTTCAAAAAGTTTTCCTTTAAACGTGGGAATATGATTCTTTTTTGCGATCATTTCTTCGGCAGGAGTGATAGCCTGAATGGCTTCTCCAAGGCCAAATCTATCGTTGATTTGTTTGATCATGTTGTCAACTCCCTTTTATTGATCAAGGTCAAAATTACCTTAATTGTGCTAAAACCATTACCTCAGTGTTTTTCAAATAAAAAATATGTGTGGGAGAATTTCTCCCACACATAAGTGTTGTTTTTAACTAAAGAACCGATCAAGATACAATTTCAACGTACGAATGTGAAGCTCCGCTGTTCTCATACGAGCAGTCGTTTTCTGCACTTTTAATGTTAGTGTAGAAGTTTCTGGAATAAGTTGATCAAGTTCTGTACGAATTTCATGAAGTTCTGCATCAAGCTCCGCCAGAGCCGCTCGAATGGCTTCATCTGTTGCCACATAGACTTGACTCTGGCCGTTGATAAGAGGGGCGTATACCTCCGTGTTGTCCAATTGAATAATGTACCATGTTGTCGCATTGTACTGACTATCCAATTTTGCAACGGCCGGGTATGTACCTTTTTGAAGCAGACCGAGTTGTTGATTATCAATCGGATTTGCATAATATTTGAAACTGTCTTCGACCATAATTTCCATGACAGTTCCTTCTTCACATGTGGTATTTGGATACCAATAGACTGTTTCTCCGAGTTCATCCAATGGCACATAAACCGCAGTATCGTTTGTATTAGAAGCTTGCGTTTCTCCTAATGCTAGATTAATTGCATTTGCATACAGAATACTTATCCAGCTTTTTCCTCCAACTTGCTCGTTCACATGACCACTAACTGGATATTTCTTGCCAACTTCTAACGCGTAGTGATCTTCTGGAGCAGTTGCATTTGGATAACGATACGCAATAGCACCATCTTTCGGAATAAAATACAATCCTTCAATTGCTACAGTTGAATCGTATTGCATTGTTTTCAATATCGAATCATCATCACAAATATACAATGTAGCATTATTGAAGTTAATCTTATACCAATCGAAACCAGAGACATTTGAAATATGAGCCAACGGTTTGATTGTAAGATTGATTGGTAATTCAGAATATCCCGGACATTCCTTATCTGCATAGAGATATGCCTTCACTTTATCAACTACTGTAGACAGAACCAAATGTTCATCGACAGGTTCTTCTGTGTAGACATATACAATATCGGATTCTGTAGTATCTTGGCAATACACAGTTTGTTCGCTGTATGTTCCAACATACCACGTTTCCGAAATAAGTTCTTCTTCTACTTTTCCAGAAAGAGGAATTAATGTACCAGTTGGAACAGTGATTCCATTCATTGTGGTTACATGATCGAATACTTTGTATGTATTCGCTAGAGAATTCATATTGCATCCATCTGGAACGGATACGGTATTGTAAATGTATGAATAAGATGCATTTTCTGTATCATAAATTACATATCGAGTCGTTCCATCTGTACTTTGATAGGTATACCAGGTTTTTCCCTCGATTGTATCGTTTAATTTTGACTTCAAAATCACAGATCCAGTCAAAGCAATTTTTGATGCATTGAGAGATGCGTGATCATATGAATACATCGTACCATTAACAGTTAATGTGAATTTTGCATCACATTGCGTTGTAGAATATTCATAGTAGAAATTGAAGTTATTATTTACAGGAACGTATTTTTTAGCACCATCAATACTTACGACATACCAGTCGAGATTTTGATATTGCTGGTTTAGCTTTGCGGTTGGATCCAATACAGTTCCAAGAGAAATTTTGGTTGCTGTAGAAGATGTATTGGCATATTGATATGCATATGCACTATCCGCCGCTGCAGAAATTCTAAAATAGTTGTCTACAGCAACTTCTGTATATGAGATTGATGTTGTTACATTAACAACTCCAGAAATTGCTGGAGCATACATATCAATTCCATTTACATTGATTACGTACCAAGTCATATCATTGTATGATAAAGTTAGTTTTGCTGAAACGGAGTAGATTCCATCTTTTTCGAGAGCAGTTTGTGTAGCTTCGCTGTTTGGATATGCTGTTGCATATGCTCCGGTACCAGTAATCTGGAAAACAGTTCCATCGGTAACCGCTTCTCGTTGGTATGGCTCTCCAGTATATGTAATGTATTGATCTGTATCTGGTAAAACTGCAACATACCACACTTCCCCATCTGCAATGACTGCAAAGAATTGGTATCCATCATAGGTATCCTGAAGAAGTGCATAGTTTCTGCAAGTTTTATATAGACCCAGATATTTGTTTGTCTCAGCATTTACACTAGGAGTTGCAAATAGCTGTGTATGACCATTACGATCCTCGATAACTTTGTTTTTCTGAGACCAAACATCATGAGCGTATGGAATGGTATATTCTGCAGGTTCATCTTCAATGATCGCCATACGTCCATCATTTACGAAAGCAGTAAATACAGTATTTCCATTGTATGTGACTGTGTAGAAATCAAATCCATCATATTGACTATTCAGTTTTGATGTAATTGTATAGAGACCGTTTTGTGGGAAATAACCCCAGTTTTCATCATAAATGGATGGATATGAGAAATATTGAACATTTCCTTTCAGAATCTGCATTTTATACCCACTCATTGGAGTTGATGGATACATAGATCCACCGCCGCCACTTCCACCAGTAAATCCATTTAACCCAAGATCCGAAATATACTGATTGTAATCCCAATAAGAGATATTACAATCGACGTTCCCAGAAATACCGGATACAGATCCAGTGGAAGTATGCTGCCAAATTTTATACGCACCTTTGTAGCCACAATACCCACGATAATCAGCAATCCAGACATCGAATCCTGCGGATTCAACACGACTCATTTCGAGACGAGTATTTGCAAAGTTCGTATACGTGTAAAGAATTGGATAGAATCCGAGATTCTTTAGTTTGTTTAGCGCATACAACACAAGGGTTGTTAGCTGTGCTGGAGTACATGCCGCAGCGAGACTATTGTCTTCACAGTCCCATGCAATTGGATAACCCATCTTATAAGATTGCAGTTGCTGTGCGGCAAGATTGATTTCTTGGTCAATATAACTTGTCGTTGTCGCATATGTGTAGATATATGCACCAGTTGCAAGTCCTTGTGCTTGAGCATTTTTCGTATTGTATTCAAAGTACGGATCAACATACAAACTGGATGACGTTGAAACGCATTTATTGATCGAGAACTTGTATGCTTTTGAATCTGCCTTTACGGATGCCCAGTTGATCGATCCTTGATATTTTGAGACATCGAGGCCGTTCAATGTTGCATTATAATCTCCGGAAGGACCTCCAGTGCGAACACCAAGTTCAATTTTTGATTCTTCGTTTGTAATGTAATATTCATTGTCATCTGTATAGATGATTTTTACCCAATAGAATCCATTGATCATTTCTGTTGATTTCTGAATGGCTGTATATTGGGTATCTTTCTTTAGATATTGATCTGCAGCGATATCATACGGATCCGGAGAATTGAAATATTCGACGTTTCCGACAAGTGTTTTTGCCACATAATCTGGAGGAAGATTTTCCCAGATGGATTCTCCTTCTACAACGGTCATATATTCCGTAGTTTTTGGAATATACAGAATTGATGAACCCGTTGAGAATTTGAACCATTGATATCCAAAATATTCTTTATTGGATACTGCTAGAACAGTCGCTGAATATCCGGGATTTAGTTTTTCTTCCTGGGGATCCCAAATATCCATAGTATTAAATTTTTCTGCCTGTTGAATAATGGTAAACGTTAAATTTCGAGATGTATCAAATGTTGCCACCTCTGTTGTATAACGCCCATCAATCATAGCTGTCCAATAGATTCCTCCATTGGAATAACGGAATTTCCACCAGGTGAATCCTCCAGCAGTTGCCTGTTCCAATGCATGATATGTTGCGCCTTCAGTTAGATATCCACCCTCAGCGACATCATTGGCAACGTCATCAACATCACAGGTATGCATAAACTGCATATTCTTTGCTGTTACTGTAAAGAATGTATTTTCTGTAAGTTTGTTACCAGAAACGGTGGAACTTGCCTTTGTCCAAGTAATAGCACCACCGGTGCTTCCATCTGTACCAGCATCCATGATTTGAGTTGTATCGCTGATAAAGAGAGCATTGTTTGGTTTAACTTGATTGTAAATTTTCCAGACTGCATAGGATGCTCCGCCAGATGTAAAATATACACCCGAGTTGTAGTATCCAGAGGGAGATACCCATTTACCACGTGCGCATTCTAAGTGTAAATGGATACCGGTAACATTTCCTTTGTTACCTTCGTTGTAAATCCAGTCTCCTTGGTTGAAATGCGCTCCGTTTGCAACCGGAATGGAGTTTGCATGGATAAATAGACATGTCATATAGTCTACAGTACCATCTGCCCATTCTACTGGTTCATCGGATGTGATCCACATTTCATTATTCGTGCTTCTGATACGTTGAACTGTACCAGAAAATGGCGCATAAACTTTGCTTCTGTTTCCATCGGGGCCACCGAGGTCTAAAGCAAAACTTTGCTTGTGTGAATAAGACGTATAGTATCCCTGTGTTACTCTCATAACTTCCATGGGAAACATTGCCTTTTCGGCCATAGAAATCTCTCCTTTCTTAGGGAAATTCTATCTTGTAGATTCCCTTATAGGAAAGTTTAAACCAAAGATCCTATGGAGGTTTTCTCCATAGGATCTTATTTTTCATAAAATTCTTGTTAATGAATCACTAAAGAATACACCATCATTGATCCGATCATTTGAGATCGTGCGTCTAATATCCGAATATAAACCAACGTTTGCAAATTTATCAAATATTGGAAGTGTGTAATTTTGAATCGCCGGTGTTCTTTGCTCCGAAATACGATCTGTCATGATCAACGATGTTAACATATTCTCTTCGGTAAAAGGACTCCATGTATTTTTATTAAACGTGCGGATATATTTTTTTGGAATTGCATACAGTGTTTGTGTGATTGATCCATCATCATTGAGAACATTTTCAATTTGATATGGACGAATCATCCAATTAGAGGATTCTGGATCGATCAATTCTGCAGGAATTGAACTCGTATTTTTGATATATTGGACGATATAATTCTTCGTTTCTTTCTTCGTCAGTATATCAATATCAAAAGGCTCTGTATTGGTACTTGGAATTGGTTCATATTGCATAAAGATATTTTTTATCCATCCATCTTTGATAAAAATCTTCTTCAGACTCATATCATTGATGCATTGCATTGTAAAGTTAAAGATAAAATCTCGATCATAAATATGATATTTTCCGAGCATCTTTTCAATATTATCAAACCAGTCTTGGAATCGATCATCCATCCAAAACTTTTGTTCGATGGAAACCATTCTCTCAATGAATTTGAGGCAATTTTCCGCACGATCGCTAATATAAAACACAATATTGAAATCTGTGAGATCTGCTTTTGCAGACTTAAAGAACCGAAGCATTTTATAAAGATACTCGGTAATGACTTGAATATCCAATTGATCAATATAAATCATATATTGAAGTTCATCACAAAGGTTTTGTAATTGGATTAGACAATAGTCCAATTCATCATCAATATCGATATCTTCATCCTCGTAACGATTTGCAAGTTGTGGATTCAAACTTTCGAGAAGGTCGAAATATGATACAGATAGTTCACCTGTAGTAGCATCTGCAAAAACTTCCTCGACAATTTCTGTTGTATAGAGTAGTCTCTGGAGATCTCGAAGGGCATTATATTCATCTCGATCATGTGTATTGTACAGAAGTGTATCAATCTCAAGTTTCATATTTTTCATAGCCTTGAATGCTCGACTGATATCTTCCATATTTTGAATATCCAAATTTGCGAAATACGCGGTTTCGGCCTCGACAGAGGATTGATTTTTATTGGCGAACATTCGGCTGAAAAGATTTTTCCCCTCGTCCGATAAGAAAAATCCTTTGTTTTTCTCAATCCAATTCTGAATATCATCCCCATGAAAGAAATCGTTTCCAATGGCAATATCAAATGGATGGAATAATTCACCTTCATTAAAGTCCTTCTTTATATGAAGACCCTGCATGGTTTTCTCTCGGTGTGATATTGCTTGATTAAATGCATCTTTGATTGCAGCTGCTCCACGTAGAAGACCCTTAAAGTTAAATCCAAGAATTCGAGAAGCCATTGATGGATTTGCAATATATTGATCTGGATTGGTTGTTACATTTCCATTTGCATCAAGATAATTTCCATTATCGTCTACTTTGTAAAATAGACCTCTGATTTCTCCAGTGTAACCACGTTTCTTACAAATCAACGCAATGATGTAAATCAACATATCAAAGAGAGGAACGTTGGTACCAAGACGATCGTGGGATACTTGAAATTGAGAGCCACTGATTTTGGAACGATTGTCTCGAAGCATTCCCATGAAATATGCAGATTCCCATAGAAGATCGGTCATTGTAAACATCAATTGTACGCCGATGTATTTGGTTTCGATGTAATTGTATTGCTTCTCATAGATTGTCTTAATTGTATCTGGATCAAATTGGAACCAATAAGAATCATCATTGACAATCGAATCATAAGTAACTTTGTTATTTGGATCGATCAATTGGGTATATCGTTCTTTGGATATATTTGCTTTTACAAAATAGATATCGTACATTCCTTGAAGATTCGGGTTCCATATAGGATTACCATTCTCATCCAATGGTAAATTCGTTGGATTACCATCTTCATCGAATGTAACTTCTTTTCCGTCGGTCGTTTCCCACTGAACGATCGGATCTCCATTTCGATCCATTTTCCGTTCTTTGAAAAGATAGTATTGATAAATTCCAAGAATATCATAATCGAAAATGTCACACAAATCAAAGAATACTTGATTGGATCCTTTGTATTTGATCAATCGATTGATATTTTTTACAATCTTTTTATGAAACTTCAACGGAATAACATCGTAGAATGGAACACTATATGCCTCATATACGATCTTAAGAGAGTCCAAGTCATAAAAATCACGTGTAATATCCATTTCAAGATACTTATAGTGCATCTCTGCTATTGCCATAAAAAGGATTGCCATTCCGATGAATCCTTCATATAATTCAGCTTCTTCTCTTTTTCGATACGCATCGCTGTAATATATTCGAATGATGTAATTCAAAGAGTTTGAATAAATTGTAAGAAAATCCTCCGCTAATACGGTAGGATCGGATGGAGGACAGTAAAGAACTTCAAATCTCCCAGCAAGACGAGCAATAAAGGGACGAATTTTTTTATTCGTCATATATTGAAGATATTTGTAACGTTTGACGGTCTTATTATCTTCCATAAATTTGATGCCTGCTGTTGATCGCAACCAGCGATTTCGTTCTGCATATGGTTGCTCATCAATCGGCATCATTTCTTTAAAATCTTCATTGTAAACCATTACTCTTGCGGTATCATCCGAGTCATGCGCAGGATGACCATCTAGCATTAAATAATAATCATTTACCTCATTATATTCAACAAGAATTCTCATTGCAGCACGGGTTGATTCATCCGCAGTATCATTCATTGTAATGATTTTTTCAATTTGCTCTTGTGCACTACGAATTAATTCCTCATAATACTCAATTGAGTCATTTATCCGTGGCAATGGTTGATTATTAACAACTTTCCCATTGGATAGTTTGTCTATTTGGCTTTGCCAATATGCTATTTGAGCATTCAATTGATCTATTTGATCAAGAGATGCTGTAAGGTATGATGTAGAATACTTGGACAATAATTGTCTAGCTGCACTTTCATATTTATCGACGTAGATATAATCTGTATCTTTTTCATAGAAATATGCCAGATATTGATTTTTTACAACCAATTCTTTCGCAATTGCATGCAATGCATCGTTAAATATGCGTGCAGAAACGGTAGTTCTTGCCAAGTAAATCACCTCACTTTATATCTTTTAATCTTTAACCAGATGTTTTTGAGACGTATTTTCAATGGATTAAAAGATATATTATAATATAGAAAGTATGAGACACGGCACGTCTCATACTTTCTATATATCTATCGAGAGGAGGTGTATTAAAGATGAATAAAGATATGATTTCATATCGTCTACTCGATCCAATCGAGGAAATAAATGTGATAGTTGCTGCAAAGCTGCTTCACATAAATCTTTCTAGTGCTGGATATCGTAGATTTAAATGCTCATTAGCTGATGTATTGAATCATAAGATCATTCAGGCACCAATAAATACAAACGAAGCACATATCTATTACAATCGTTAATAGACATAAGTGTTTCATCCTCACTCTCTATTAAACTGTAGAGAGTATGATAGATAAATATATAAAAAGAAAGAGTAATTTATTTTACTCTTTCTTTTTTTATATCCGTTAAATACTCCTTCTCAATTATAT
>OWIO01001797.1_pt1 | contig 15476 bp, 28 predicted proteins | sample 1733011 | NCBI WGS metagenome assembly OWIO01 (sample SAMN05065779, study PRJEB22554) | human gut metagenome | biome: ENVO:2100002; feature: ENVO:00000062; material: ENVO:00002003 | host: Homo sapiens | place: USA | reverse complement strand
TATCCCCCCATTTTGGCAATTTCTGGCAAGCAACCGGCTGAACTGGCAGTATTTGGCATATAACTGGTAAAATATGTGTTCACAAATTGTTTACAAAATGTTCACAGTTTGTTAATAGTTTGTTCACACATGCAGCCCGCCGGTGTGGTATACTGTAAGCACAGGGAGAGGGAAAGGGTCTCCCGGAGAGTAACAGGGTCAGGCAGGCTGGCAAAGCCTGTAATATAGGAACTACCAATTAGGTGGTTAGCATCGCTATGGATTAAATTGGAAAGAGGTAAAATTATGGTAACATTATACACAAGTGATAAACAGGTAGAAATTACCTATCAGAACGGCGATACAGTCCCATATTCCAATATCGCGGGTATCGCATATCACCCCGGAATGCTGTTGATTATATGGAATGATTATACCACGAAACGGGTTGAGAACCCGGCAGATTCCTATAAGCACATTGCTTGCCCCGGTCGTTTCGATATTGATATAGAATAAGGGGCTTTTGCCCCGGTTAATGTAGCCTTTGCCCGTCACAAGCCGGGATGAGAAATACAGAGTGGCCGTACACCTTAAACAGAATTGAATTGAAAAGGAGAATTACAATGAACACCAACGAAAACAAGAACAACGACTTCATCACCGCAAATAGCAATTACATCACCCGCACATTTGCCGACACTCTGGTTAAGTTCACGAGAACCGCCCTAAAGGTTGAGAACGGCAAGCCCACTATGTTCACGGAATCCATCGCTACACAGTTTAAGGGCAAAATGACGGTTGAGCAAGCAACCGAAAAGCTCAACAAAGCAAACCCGGGCTGCGTTATCATTGTAGAAAGCTGCAACTATATCGAGGAGCTGCGCGGTATGCTGGTTAGCGACTTCCTGAAATACAGTGTCCCGGTGCAGCGTCCTGCAAGTCAGAATAAAGAAAGCGGAGAGGGCTAAGACCCTCTCCCGCTTAATAATTTCGATAAAGGAGAATAAATATGAGAGTCACCAAAGAATATATTGAGAACGCCCACGCTAAAGGCTGTTATGTAGACCGTTCAGACGGAACTATTTATTCGGCTGTGCCCCGCTTCACATTCATGAATGCCGTTCATGATTTAACTATTGACCGTTCCGAAAGGCTAAACTACTGTAAGGCTTATATTTGTTATTGCGGTTACAGCGATTTCTTTAAGTGCCACCCCATCCTCCTCCGTAGCTACTCTACTTTTGTAGCCGTTTACATCCCCTCCACAGACCGTCTATTTGTATTCGACTATTATACCCCCACCACATCCCAGCACCTTGCAAAGTTCAGAGTATGGCTAAGGAATCACTATTACAGAGTCCTTAACTTCCCCACTTATCGTAGAGTAAGAGATAAGCAAGGTTCCCATCTTGAGTATGAGCCATTCATCCCATTTGTGAACGAATAAGGAGGTTAATCAAATGCTATACGATACCATTATCCCGGCTATTGGTTTTCTCATCATAGTATTCGCAATCTATGCATATGGGAGGAACACATGACTAACTTTAACTATCTCCGCTGGTGCATTGAAAACATGAAAAGAGGGGTTTATTCCCCTCTTTCGGTTGAGAAAATTCTTGCTAAAACCCATCACCTATACACCAAAGGCAATCTCACCGTTAAAGAATATCGTTGGTTGCTGATGGAATGTGAATCTTTACTTAGGAGTGATTAAAATGATTATATCAACAGATATAAAACCCTGTACTCTGTGCGACTTCTCATTTAATGATTGCCACCCTGAATACACCCTTGAGGGGATGGCATATTGCAAATATTGTAGAGTTGGTACAGTACCGTTTGCATGGACACAGGTTAAAGAGTGCAATCCACTCTCCTGTATTCGTAAAGACTGCAATCATGCGTAAGGAGGTGAGATTATGACAGTATGCTCCATGAAGTCCAATAAAGGATTTGTGCTTGGTTATAAGTTCGGCTTTAACGGCAGACTTAACGCACAGCAGGTTAATGTTGACAGTGACGGTTCTGGGTTCTTCATTTATTCTATCGGTTTTTCTGAATTTGTTCCTGTTAACAAGATGAACCGTTATTCCTTTATTGAATCTCTTGAAACAGGCCACAGAATGTATAACATTAAAGGTAGTTGGGTAGGTGGTGACTGATGAATTTATTACACAACACCGTATTCCTAACTCTACTAATGTGTGCAGGATTCGCCACCATCGTACTATTCATTTGGGCTTTAATTCTTAAAGTTATAACCCACCTGATGAGCCGTAAACGGCGAAACGGAGAGGATTAAACCTCTCTGTCGTGGGATTAACCAACAGTCTATCACAACAAATTTTAATTAACAAAGGAGATTAAATCAAATGGCTATGATTACTCGCACTATCGTTAAAGAAACCACTATCACTTTCCGCACTGTTATTAACGGTGAAACCTCTGCTCCTCAGACCATCACTGTTGACGGTATGGTTAGCAACCCTGCTGCTATCGTTAAGAAACAGCTCGGTCTGAAGAAAACCGACAGCGTTATCATTGATGCTTTCATTGAGGATTCTCACCTGTTCGGTTGCACCGTTGAGGAGTTTCTCTCCGTTGCTCACATGATTGAGAAGTAAGTTCACACATTAACACTATTTAATTAAAGGAGATTATATCATGAATAACACTGTACTGACTGACCTTAACAATGCTGAATCCTACTGCTCCATTAAGGGCGATACTCGTGAAGCTCTCGTAGCTATGTATAACGCTATTAATAGCCCTGACCACAAGCTGTCTGACTTTGTTGGTAAGAAGCTGAACATTAAGGACATTTCCATTGAGCGTGTCGAGAACATGAATGATGAAACTGGCGATATGGTTGCTAACGCTCGTGTGGTTCTCATTGACGAGAACGGCGAAAGCTACACCTGTGTTTCTTCCGGCATCTACTCTGCTATTAAAAAGCTGGTTGCCGTATTTGGTGAGCCTACTTGGGAGCCTGCTCTGCCTGTTGAGATTCAGAATCTTAGCACCAAGAAAGGTCGTAAGACCATGACTCTTAAAGCTATCTAATAGATAGTAAAATAATTAAGTAAAACAAAGCCCCTGTGTTAATCCCACCGCAGGGGCAAATTTTAACTTTAGGAGGAATTAAAATGACAGTTGCAAAAATATATTTAACTATGATGGATATGCTGTTAGACTATTTAGAAATTGAAAAAGAAACACTGATTGAAAAAGATAGTAACAATAACTTGTTGGGCTATTATAAACTCACTGAAGAATACATTAAAGATAGAATGGCAGAAGAACTATCGTTAATGTGGTGGAGAATTGAATTTGATTTGAAACAAAAGGCAAAAGAAGAAAGAGGTTTTCCAAAACAAGCGTATGATAATATTTTGCCATTGTTCAAGCAGGCAAAAGAAGATGCTATTGATATATGCCTAAAATAGGAGGTAGTAACATGATTAAGACCGGTATTGATATTAGCTATGCTAATAACACCTACTCCAAGATAGACTTTAAGCAGGTTAAAGCAGCCACAGACTTCTGCATTATCCGTGTTGGCTATCGTGGTTATGGTGATGGCACTCTTAAAGAGGATGGTTGGTGGAAGTATAACCTTAATGGATGCATCGAGAGAGGTATTCCATTTGGTGTTTACTTCTTTACGCAAGCAATCACAGAGGAAGAAGCCAAAGAGGAAGCACTGTTCACTCTTGAAAGACTTAGAGGGTTAGAGGTTGATTATCCTATCTATATCGACACCGAAGAAAGCGGACACCGGCAGAATCTTGGCAGAGCAGATAATCTTGACCCTATCACACGCACAGCGTGCGTCGAAGCATTTTGTAAAACGATTGAGGAAGCAGGGTACTACGCTGGTATTTACTGCTCCGAAGCGTGGATGAATAATAAGTTGATAAAGGGCAACCTTAAAGCATACGATTTTTGGATTGCTAACTGGAATAGAAAACCTGCTATACCCTGTGGTATGTGGCAGTATGGTGCTAAGGGATTTTGTAATGGCATTAAGGGCTTTGTAGATGTAAACAGGAGTTATAAAGATTATCCTGCCATTATGAAAAATAATAACCTTAATGGTTACACAGCAGGTGAGAATGTGTGGCAAGTTACCGTTTGGGGTTTGACTGATGAAGAATATGATGAGGTTTGTCAGTGGCTTAAAGAAAAAGATTTTCCTCACGATGATAAGAAAGTAAGGGAGGAATAATCCATGGCTATATCCGAAGCTGAAAGAGCAAGACTTCAAAGTAAGATTAAAGAGCGAAATAAGCTGGCACGATGGATTAACACAAACCTAAATCCTACTTCCAAGATAAGAAATATTAATCCTGCTGAAACTGTAAGGAAGTTAATGACACAGGATGATGCGGATTCATTAGAGCGTTCCCTTGATGCTTTTATGGAAGCGCCAAGAGAGTTAAGCTATCGGAATAGAGCATCTTATTCTATGAACGAACAGGCAGAACTTATGGTTCTTGGTAATGAAAGCGAACGCAGGGGAAGGGAAAAACTTGAGGAAGTTAAAGAGTGGATAAACGAAAAGGGCGTAACCATGGGCGGTAATGTATCTAATGTTGACCCGGTTCAATGGATGGATAAATTCAGTGAGAGGGTTTACACATACAAAGACCCTGAACGATTCCGCAGCCAGTATGATTATGATAAGTGGAAAGACAAGATGTACGATAAGGCTCTTAATCTCGATGAAATGAAACGGATGGAAGAATACAAGAAAACATATCTTGAAACCTTTGAACGAAATGTAGTTAAAGAAATTGACAAAGAGATTAAAGGTTCAGCAAGAAGAGCAGAAGCTAAAGATATTTTGAACGCTCTTAAACAACTCTCCCCGGAGGAATTTCAGTATGCTTATTACACTGACCTGTTAGGCGATATTTCTTTCCTTTATCCTGACAAAACAACTGATGCAGAATATGGGGTTGCGATTGGAGTTAAAGATGTATTTGGTATTCAGTTCTGAAATACACAGCCGACTTTGAAACCACAACAGATAAAGAGGATTGCCGGGTGTGGGCATATGCTCTTTGTGAGATAGGAGGTGACTTTAACACTACGGTTGGAAACTCTATTGATGATATGTTTGATAGAATATCCTCAGCCAATAACACACTGTACTTTCACAACCTCAAGTTTGATGGTGAATTTATAATATATTGGCTGTTCCGTAATGGTTACACCTTTGTTAAAGATGCTAAAGAGTTGGAAGAAAAAACTTTTACAACGCTTATCAGTAACATGAATGTGTTTTATAGTATCACTATATGTCATAAGAAAAGCGGGAGGAATAAAATCTGTACTAAGATAATAGATAGCTTAAAGATTATTCCGTTTAGCGTAGAGGAAATAGCCAAGAGTTTCAAACTGCCCATCTCTAAACTTGAAATTGATTATAAGGCTAAGCGTGAGGTTGGCCACATTTTAACAGAACAGGAAACCGAATACATTAAGAACGATGTTCGTATACTTGCCATGGCTCTTAACATGATGTTTGGTGAGGGATTGACAAAGATTACTCAAGGCTCTAATGCTCTTGCGGACTATAAGAAAATCATGGGTGGGGAATTAAAGTTTAGATATAAGTTCCCTGCTGTCAGTGAGGATGATGATGTTATTATTCGCAAGGCATACCGGGGAGGTTTTACCTATTGTAACCCAAGATTCCAAGGAAAGAAGTTAGGTAAAATTTCTGTGTTCGATGTAAACAGTCTTTATCCGTCGCAGATGTATAGCAGACCATTACCATATGACACACCTGTTAGGTTTGAGGGGAAGTATGAGAACAACCCTGTTTACCCTCTTTATGTTCAAAGGCTTAGGTGTGAGTTTAAGGTTAAGAAAGGTATGCTGCCTACCATTCAGTTAAAGAACACTCTTGGTTTTATTCCAAACGAGTATATCACAGATACTAAAGGCGAGGATGTTATTCTTACTATGACAAGTGTAGACCTTGAATTGCTGTTCACCCACTACGATGTATATGTGTATGAATATCTTGGTGGTTATATGTTTAAATCAAAAACAGGTATGTTCACAGAATATATTGATAAGTGGATTAAGGTAAAGCAGCAAGCAACTATAGAGGGTAACGCTGGTATGCGTACACTTGCCAAGCTAATGCTTAACGCTCTTTATGGAAAGTTTGGATTAAAGATAAGCTGCCGTTCCAAGATACCTTACTATGAGGATGATAAGGTTATCTACCGTGACGGTGAGCCTGAAAAGCGTGAGCCTGTTTACATTCCAATGGCTTGCTATATTACAGCGTGGGCGAGATACACCACTATCACAGCAGCACAAAAGGTATACGACAGATTCATCTATGCTGACACAGACAGCTTGCACTTAATAGGTCACGAGATACCTGACAACCTTGATGTTGACCCTGTTAAATTGGGCGCTTGGGATTATGAAATGCAAGCAGATGAAGCAATATTCATTAGACAGAAAACCTACATGGAGCATCCCTGTGGAAAGAGTGCAGAGGAATTTAAGAAGAAAGACCCGGAGAAATATGCTGAAAGTAACGGATGGAAAATTACTTGTGCAGGTATGCCGAAAGGCTGCTATAAATATGTAACCCCGGATAACTTTAAGATGGGTTCATCTTTTGCTGGTAAACTTATGCATGAGCGTGTCAGGGGTGGAGTAGTATTAACAGACAAAGAGTTCACTATTAAGTCGAAATAAAATTTACCATTTGTCGAACTTGATTTTTTATGGAAAAGGTGTATAATAAAATTAGGAGCAGGGGTGGTGTATGAGTACCAGTGCCGGACAGCAACCGGGTGAAACCGGCCGGTGCGGTTGGGTTTGCTACCTTGCTTATGCACTCCCTGTTTCCACCATAAGAAAGGAACGGTTATGTATTATAATATAGATAGTGCTTTATCATACAACGCCCTATTCACAATGATAATGGGAGGTCGTGGCATTGGTAAAACTTATTCTGCAAAGAAAAGGGCTATTAAGAATTTCTTAACCAAAGGTGAACAGTTTGTATACCTGCGACGGTATAAGACAGAATTAAAGAAGTCTGTACCAACATTCTTTGCAGATGTTGCTAAAGAGTTCCCTGACCATCAATTTAAGTCTACGGCAAAAGGACTTTATATTGATGAACAGCTTGCAGGTTTCTGCATGACCCTCTCCACGCAGATTGTAGAGAAGTCAACAGCTTATCCCGGAGTTACCTTAATCATCTTTGAGGAATTTCTTATTGACCCATCTTCCTCTTATCACTATTTAAAGAATGAGGTTGAAACTTTCCTTGAAGCATACTCCACCGTAGCAAGAGATAGAGATGTAAGAGTTGTATTTCTTGCTAACAATGTTTCGCTTTATAACCCCTACTTCCTATACTTTGGCTTACAGCTTGTTGGAGAACAGACAGTAGCTAAAGCTAAAGGTGGAGATGTTATTCTTCTTAAGGTAAGCAGCGAAGAGTTTGCTAACCACATGGCACAAACAAGATTCGGTAAAATTATAGCAGGAACTTCTTACGGTGAATATGCAATAGGTAATGTAGCGCTTAGAGATTCTAATGAGTTCTTGGAACGAAAACAAGGTACAGCTTACTATTACTTCGGATTCTTCTTTAACGGAGAATTTTACGGAGTATGGCGAGATGATAAGGTGGGGCTTATGTATTGTTCAGAGGATTATGACCCATCTTATCCATTAAAGTACACATTGAGCATGGCAGACCACACACCAAATACACTTATGGTTAAGTCAGTTCGCAACCAACCTGTATGGCGGTTAGCCACTGTCCTTTTTCAGCAAGGAAAAATGAGGTTCGAAACTGGCAAGGCCAAGGCTGCATGGGTGGGAGTTATGAAAATGCTTAATGAGATAAAAGTTTAAGGAGGTATAAGCTATGGATTGGGCTGAATTGACTAATCTAATTTCCAGCATTGGCTTCCCGGCTGTTGTCTGTATTCTGCTGTTGAAAAACAATCAGGAACAGGCTAATGTTATCAGGGATAACACTAAAGTGATGCAATCCCTTGCTGACAAGATTGACAGTATTCTACGCAAAGGAGGTGAATGATAATGGCAAGACTTACACCTGAAGAACATGAATCCTATATGCGTACCATTATGGGATTCTATGAGAACCCTGACGATGGCGCTGAAATGATTACCCGGCTGCGTGACGATTATAATGAAAGCATGGAGGTAATTGATGGCGTGTCGCAAGCAGAGTACGATGAACTGAACGGCAAGTACAATACCTTGCGTGAGCAGTACATTAACAGATTCTTTGGTGGCAACGCTGACCTTATGGAAGCTAAGGATAAACAGAGCGAGGACATTAAAGATGATGAAGAGGGTAAACAGCTTACCTATGAAGAAGTAGCTGAATCTTACACTGGAAAGGATGAATAATTATGGCAAATGGTGTTAATGTTCTGAATGTAATTCGTCAGAACGCTACTGCTGTATATCAGGATAGAATCCCTGAAGCTACGGCAGAAAATCTACACGAAGTCGGTGATGCTATTCTCACCTATGAAGCACAGGCTAACGAGTTCGTTAATGCACTGGTCAATCGTATCGGCCTTGTTATCCTGAACAATCGTATGGCAACTAACCCTCTTGCTGCACTGAAAAAGGGCAGACTGGCGGTTGGTGAAACCATTGAGGAAATTTACATTGATGTTATTAAGGCGCAGACCTATGACCCCAGAGCAGCACAGGACACCCTGTTTAAGCGCCACCTGCCCAATGTATCCTCTGTATTCCACAGCGTTGATAGCCAGCTTAATTACCCTCTGACTATCTCCAATGAACAGCTTCGTAAGGCTTTCATGTCGTATGATAGTCTTGACCGTTTCATTGCTGGGCTGGTCGATTCTATGTATAAGTCTGCCACGCTGGATGAGTTCATTCAGATGAAGCAGCTTATTAGTGAGTGGAACAATAACGGTAGATTTATCATTGAACCTATCACCGCTGTTACCGATGCTGCATCTGCTCGTGAAGCCATGATTAAAATTAAGGCTGTTTCTGATGGCATGACCATCTTTAACAATCAGATGAACTATGCAGGTGTATGGACTTCCACTCCCAAGGATGAGCAGTACCTTATTACTACTCCTGACTTCAACGCTCGAATGGATGTTGATGTACTGGCTGCTGCGTTCCACATGGATAAGGCAGAATTTGCCGGTCATGTTATTGTGGTAGATAATATCGGTGACCTTGGTGATGATGGCATCGAAGCCATTCTTGTGGATAAGAACTGGTATCAGGTTTACGATTATCTGCGTACCTTTAAGACCGCCTATAACGGTGAGGGCCTGTACTGGAATTACTTCTACCATGTGTGGATGGTTTATTCCCTCTCTCCGTTTGCTAACGCTGTTGCTTTCGGTACTGCTGCTCCCAAAGTAACTGAACTTACCGTTACTCCCACCGCAGCTACTGTTAAGGCTGGCGGAACTGTTCAGATTACCACTGCTGTTACTGGTACTGGTGACCCCACCTCCAAGTGTACCTTTGCTCTCACTGGCAACACTGACCCTGAAACTGTTGTTAATACCATGGGTAAGGTTATTCTTGGCTCTAAGGAAACTGGCCCTACTATTACTGTTACTGCCACTTCCGTTCAGGATACTTCCAAGACTGCTACCTGCACTATCACTGTTGGTTAATCTTATGGTGGGGTGGGCTAACCACCTGCCCCACCTAATTCTTTAAGGAGGGATAAAATGGTAACACCTAATACGATAGTAAAACTGTATAGTGGTATTCCCTGTGACCCTACCTATCAGAATGTTCTACAATGGGATAGTGTGACAGAACAGAATCAGTTCTTTGCTAATCAAGTACCTGTTGCTACTTACACAGACTTTCAGTTTATTGATGGAACGAGAGAACTGCGTATTAAGCGTCAGATGGAGAATTGTTACCATATCAACTATGTAGCTTATCAAAATCATCGGTACGGTAATAAGTGGTTTTATGCTTTCGTTAGTGATATGAGGTATCTTTCTCCTGAAAGTACAGCCCTTATACTGGATGAGGATGTGTGGGCAAGCTGGCAGTTTGACCTTACTTTTAACAAGAGTTTTGTTGAGCGTGAAACGGTAAGTAATGATGCTGTTGGAGCGCATACTCTTGATGAGGGACTGGAAACAGGCGACTATGTAACAACTGCTCATTCCTACACCTTATTCAAGCCGGAGGATATGCGAGTTATTATTGCCATGACTGGTATACCTGATTATATTAAACAAGAATTAGGTGAGGGAGTTGTGGCTCATATACAAGCCCCATCTATTGTGAGAGGAATTGCATTTCCTGTATACTGGATTGAATGTGGTAGAGCTAACAATGCTTCTTCTATGGCTGCTGCTCAGGCAATTATAGATGCTTACACTAAAGCTGCACAACTTGACGCTATCGTTGGAGTTTTTACTGTAACAAAAGTGGGGGACAATTACAGCACGATTGATAGCCTTGGTGCATATCCTGCAAGAACTTTATCTATTGTACCAAGAAACAATAAATTGTACTGTTACCCTTATTGTGCCTTGAACATCATATCTTCAAGTGGTGATGCAAAAACTTTTAGATATGAGCGAATGGGTACAGGTGGTGCAACAGGATTCTTTAAGATAACTCACCCTTTTGGTATGCGACCAACACTTTCTGCTACAATGGAAAATTACGCTGGAAACAATATTGACATTCAAGACCAAGTATCTTTAACTGGTTTTCCTGTGTTGCCTTGGGTTAATAATGGCTATCAGGATTGGCTGGCAAAGCATAAATATAGTATGGCAACAGAGTTCGGTGCAGGACTTTCAACTTTAGCAATCGGAGGACTAACAGGTAATCCACTTGCTATTGCTGGTGGTATAACTGCAACTCTTGGTTCTCTATCTAAGGTTGCACAGGCTGAACACATACCCAATAATTTGAATGGCACAATAGAAAGCAGCGATGCAAATGCCATTAGCGGTAAGAGCGGATTCTATGCAAACTGTGTATCAATTAGAGCAGAGTATGCAAAAATCATTGACAACTTCTTTAGTCAATATGGTTATAAAGTGTCTATCTTAAAGAATGTTGAACTACACAACCGTCAAAACTGGGATTTTGTTCAAACTATCGGATGCAATGTTATTGGAGAGTGTCCTGCTAATGTTATTGAAACTGTTAAAAAGATGTTTGATACCGGTGTAACCCTTTGGCATAACGGTACATTTAACTATGGAACGCTTGATAATCCCATTATTACTACTTCTTGAAAGGAGGTAAAGCATGGGAAAGAATAAACCTTTTGTCCCTCTAAAGAATGAAAGCAACTCTGCGCTATTCTCCAACTCAATCTTAGATTCCCTCTATCGTGGTCGACTGCATGAACTGGCTATGGCACGATTTAAGTGGGAGAATCTCCCTCAAGAGATTGATGAACGGTTCTTGGAAATGACCCTTAACGAATATGCTATGGGTGCTTTCTTCTTTGATGATGTTGCACAGCGTTATGTTTTCCTGCCAGCTATGATTAATGGTGACTACAATATCTATAATGACCCCATTCAATACAGAGTGTGGGCTATCAATGGGTATCAGCGTGAGTTAACGATGGAAAACTCTGTCATAGTTTATAACAACATGATTAAATCTCCCACATTCCCTTGGCTGGACTACTACGCTGAACAGCTTTACGAGATTGACCAAGCAAGACGAGTTAATATTCTTGCACAGAAAACCCCGGTGCTATTTAAGGGCACAGATAAACAAAGACTTACTCTTAAAAACATTTGGTTGAAGTATGCAGGAAATGAACCGTTTATGATGGTTGATGAAAGCGTGGATAAGGATAGCTTTACGGTTCTCAAAACTGATGCTCCTTGGTTGGGCGAAGAACTTACGCAAATGCGTCGCCACATTATGGGCGAGATTATGATTTACCTTGGCTATGAAACGCAGGAAGCTACGCAAAAGAGTGAGCGTGTTCTTGCAGGTGAGGTTAAAGCAGCGCAGAGTGAAAGCATGAGTTATAGATATAGCCCTCTACTCATGCGCAGACAGGCTGCTGAAAAAATCAATAATATGTTCGGCCTTAACATTGAGGTTAACTTCCGTCAGCCTACTTCTACGCTGGTTGATATGGATGACCCATTCACGCAGTATCAGATGGAAACCTTGAAGTCTACACAGAGTTTTACAACTGAGCCACTTAAGATAGAGAAAGAGGGTGAGGGTAATGAGTAAATACACAACCGAACTGCGGTACATTATCGAAAGCGGTTATAAACTTAATGCCCTTACCTCTTATCCTATCTTTGATGAGAATTACCGCCCGGTGCTTAACCAGTATATCCTTAATCACTTTTGGATGCGTGAAATAGGGTTTGAAACAGTTGGCGAATTTGACCTATATCTTGGTAACACGCTTAACGAGATTATGTCGTATTACAACGGTATGTTCAAAATGGCCATGAGCGAAATAGACCCTCTCACGAATTATAAGTATAAGGAAACGCTGGATAAGTCTGATGTAGGTACTACAAGTTCCAACTCTAATACTAACGGTAACAGCAAATCGGTTGAAAGCACCCCTGCTGATGGCCTTGTGCAGATGAACGAGATAGAGAACAATGTATACGCTTCTTCTGCTACGCTTAACAACAATACGGTTAATGCTAACGGCACTGTGGATAGCAAGACCGAAACGGATTATGTTAAGCTGGTCAGCGGTTATAATGGGGTCAGTGTAGGCAAACTGTATGACGAATATCGTAGATATGTGGTCAGCGTTGTGCGTTTGCTGATGAACGATAAAGACCTAAATCAATGTTTCTTGGGGGTGTATTAAATGATTACTCCGTTGCCCTATTGGAACTTTAACCCTGTGTTGCCTACGGTTTTTGACGATAGCTTGTCGTACCTTGAAATGGTTAGCAAGCTGTATAAGAAGCTGGAAGAAACAATCTCAGAGGTTAATGCAATCGACCAAGAAGCTATCCAGCAAGCACTTGACAATATGCGTAACGAGATTGCACAATTTGAAGCGCAGGTGCAGGAGCAGTACAATAAGCTGGATGGCAAATATCAGGAGCTTTACAACGAGCTTAATCAAAGTATCATTGACCTTGCTGATACCACCGCTGCATCTCTTGAGGAGATGGACACTAAGATTCATAACCTTGGCGAAAGCCTTAAGGATATTATGGATTTGAAAATCAGCGAAAACAATGAGTATATTTTCGAGAGTATCGCTTCTGAAATAATCGGCATTAAGGTGCTTAACTATTTTACTGGTGAAAAGGTAACAGTTCAGGAGATGTTTGACTATCTTGCACAGCTTCATGCTACTGATGGTATTACGGTTACTGAACTTATCACTCGTCAGAAAACTGTTAATGCTCTTATTGCTCTCAAGTTCACATACAGCCAGCTTGCCATGAATGGTAAGAATATCATTGTATAAGGAGGTAATGTATTATGACTAATACACCTAATTATCAGCTTAAAAAGGTTGAGGGTACTGACCTCTTTAACCCGCTCACACAGATTAACCCCAACTGGGATGAGATTGACGAAGCTATGAAAGCCAATCAGGGTGCAGGTGTTACCAGTGCTACGCACAATAAGTCCGGCACTCTCCACGCTATTGTTCGTGCCACCGCTGGTGTTCCTGTTCTGCGCTTTACCGCTACTGGTGACTTCCGTACTGGCGATACCTTTACGGTTGATGGGCAGAATGTTACTGCAAGACTGCCTGACGGTACTTCCCTGCCTGATTATGCGTTCAGAATTAACTCTAATATCATCGCTATTCAGGCTGGTGGTGTGCTAACCATCGTGACTAACGGTGCAAGCGTTAACCTTGATGGTTATATGGAAACCTCTGACTATGTGGGTTCCGGTGCTACTGGTAAGGTTCATGCTGCGGAGGTTGCGGATGCCGCAACAAGTGCAACAAGCGCTAACAATGCTACTAATCTGAACGGACAGCCTGCAAGCTATTATGCAGCACAGTCTGCGCTGGCTCCGATGATTCAGAATGTTACGGCAATTCAGGTGGTGAGTGCGCTGCCCACTAACCCTGTTGCGACTACTCTGTATTTGGTAACGGAGTCTTAAATAAGATTAAGGGATGGTGGGTGGGAACATGGAGGATAAGCATATGATTGACAACATTATTAAAGCAAAAGAACTGTTGGAAGATGCGAGATGCCTTTCTATATTGCATGAGTGTGACCGGGGGATGGTTAGTCCTGCGGAAGCACATATGTATTATGCTATCAGAGATGCATTGAAGTTGTTGGAACAGGAGGTAAGAGTATGAAGTGTCCGTATAGAATGAATGAAGTCCATGATTGCCGTGATTGCCATGATGGAATGACATTGGTTAACATGGAGTTTGGTGACTGTTATGGAAAGGAATGCCCTTACTATGGTGTTGACAATAAAGGTGGTTGGTGTCAGAAAGTTACAAAAGAAGTGGGGTACTGCCGGTATGAGGAGGTTCACTAATGGACAGGCGAACTCGTAAAATCTTGTCAGGGCTGCATGACGACATTATCGAAATACTGATGAAGTGCGAGGATATTGGAGAAGCAAAGACAAGGCTAAGGCATATCCTGTTGGCAATAAATACACTTCTTGCGGAGGGTAAATAATGAGCATTAACGATAAGCGAGAACTTGAATCTATTAAATCGCTGCTGTACGACACAATGATGGTGATTACAGACATCCTTATATACGACAGCAGCAGATTGCCTCTTAACAATCAATTTGATAAAATCATAGCCTCAATAGAACGCTATTGGGCAGATTATTAAAAGGAGGAATAACTATGGGTATTTCTTTCGGAAGCACAGGTATAAAGCCCTATGTAGGGAGTAAGGAGGTTAAGGAAGCATATGTGGGGAGTCAGCTTGTTTATAAGAATGGGCTGCCGTATTACTATTATTTCCTGGGCGAAAAAACCACATATTACATTAGCGAAAATTGTCAGCTTGCATATTATGCTTCTGTAACAAAACCCGCATGGGCAACTACTTACAAGATAGCAATAGGGCACAGTGGCGGAACCACTTCTCCAAGAATACAGCTTGTGAATGTGGGCGAATTTATCGGAAAGAAATTAAAATTTCTATACAGAGGGGACCCAAAAGGAAATACAACTAACTTACAAGTAATATTTAGAAAAGCTGATGGTACTTCAATTTCTTCCGCTAATATTAGTTTAACCTTCACATCTCAAGAAACTCTTGCGCAAGGTATAGTGCCAGCAAACTGTGCAAGAATAGATATTCAATGCATATCCTTTAACACTTATTATAATCTTGACGCTATTAGGTTTGAAGATGAATAACATAAGCCCCGGAGGAATCCGGGGTATTTCTTTCGGCAACTGACTGGTAAATTATAGTAAGTTGGACGACCGACTAATTTACTTGCTGTCTCTTATACACATCTGACGCT
>OWIO01001795.1_pt1 | contig 15491 bp, 12 predicted proteins | sample 1733011 | NCBI WGS metagenome assembly OWIO01 (sample SAMN05065779, study PRJEB22554) | human gut metagenome | biome: ENVO:2100002; feature: ENVO:00000062; material: ENVO:00002003 | host: Homo sapiens | place: USA | reverse complement strand
TTACTGGACAGCGAAAGGACATTTTAACATCATGGAAATAGCATTCCTTATAACCGGTCCCGTCGGGGTGAATACATATATTGTATACGGCAAGAACGCGGGCGAATGCATAATAATAGACCCATCAGATACCGAGCTTGTGAACAAAAAGCTTGATGAGCTTGGCGTAAAGCCAACGGCTGTTCTGCTTACGCACGGGCATTTTGACCATATAGTGAGCGTTGCCGATCTTCAAAAGCAGTATGGCGCAAGGGTGTATATACACGAAATCGACGAAGCGGGCCTTAGGGACGCAAGCGTTAACCTGTGCGCAATGGCGCATATAGATATACCCCCCTGCAATGCGGACGTTAAGCTGAAGGGCGGCGAAACCATACACGAGGCTGGCTTTGATATCCGCGTGCTGTATACGCCCGGGCATACCAAGGGCAGCGTATCCTATGCCATTGCCGACGGCGAAAGAAAGGCCGTGTTCACGGGGGACTGCCTGTTCCATGGCAGCATAGGCCGCAGCGATTTCCCCGGTGGGGATCATAAGGAACTGCTTGATTCCATAGGCAATCAGCTTTTCACTCTTGATGGCGATTATGAAGTTTATCCCGGCCACATGGGCGCTACCACGCTGCAGTTCGAGCGGGAGCATAACCCATTTATGCGCCGCTGGGGTAAGGACAAATGATAAGCCTATACACGAACAAAACCGAGTATATAGCCGATATAGCCGACGAGCTTCGGCTATTTTTGGCAAAAGAGGAAATAACGGAGGCGGAGAATGCCGCGGCGGACGTTTGCGTTACGCTTGAAGGCGGCGGTACTGAGCGCCATGCCTGCGCACGGGTGAATGTAGCCAAAGGCATGGCCGTTTATGAATGGGACTGCGTTATACCGCAAGGAGCGGACGCGCTTGAAATAAAGCGGCGAGAAAAACGCGCGGTGAAGATAGCGGCGTTCAGGGCAATGGCAAACGTATACGGCGTTATGCCGCCGTGGGGCTCGCTTACGGGCATACGGCCCACGCGGCTGCTGAGGGAGCTGCGCATGCGCCACGGCGAAGCGGAAGCGATAAGAATGATGCAGCAGGACTTTGACGTGAGCGAAGAGAAGCTTGCCCTGGCAAAGACAATAAACGCCGTGCAGCAGCCAATTCTTGACAGCCAAACGGAAAAGGATGCGGATATATACATAGGTATACCGTTCTGCGCATCGCGCTGCCTGTATTGCAGCTTTGCCTCCCAGGTGCGCACTAAAAAGACGGACATGGCGGCCTATCTTGCCGCGCTGAAGAAGGACATAACGCTTGGCTCCGCCATATTGAAGCAGGCGGGCCGCAAAATACGCGCAATGTACATAGGCGGCGGCACGCCAACCGTGCTTACGGCGGATGAGCTGGACGGCCTTATTGCCCACGCGCTTGAAGCATACGCAGGATTCAATGGGGAATTCACCGTTGAAGCAGGCCGGCCGGATACGATAACAAAAGAAAAGCTGGGTGTGCTGAAAAAATACGGCGTGAGCAGGCTTTCCATAAACCCGCAGACAATGAACGACGCAACGCTTGAACTGATAGGCCGCAGCCATAAAAGCACGGATATTATAGCCGCGTTCAACATGGCGCGGGACATGGGCTTTGACAATATAAACATGGACGTTATAGCAGGCCTTCCCGGCGAGCATGCGGCGGACATGGAGCATACGCTTGATGAAATAATAAAGCTTTCGCCCGAAAACCTTACCGTGCATACGCTTGCGCTCAAGCGTTCAAGCCGCCTTGTTACGGAAGGGGAAAGGTATCCCATGCCGGAGGCGGAGGAGGTAGAACACATGGTACACATGGGAAGCGAAGCCGCGGCGCGGCTCGGCATGCGGCCGTATTATATGTATCGCCAGAAATATATGAGCGGCAATCTTGAAAACGTGGGTTACGCCAAGCCCGGCACGGAATGCGTATACAACATAGACATGATGGAGGATACCACCGCCATAATGTCCCACGGGGCGGGAGCAATGACCAAATGTGTATACGATGCGGCGCGCCGCGTGGAGCGCGTGCCTGCGCCAAAGGAGATAAGCACATATATCGCCAAGGTGGAAAGGTTGAGCGAGGATAAGGCAAGGCTATTCCTGTAAGGCTTTAATATCGGGATACATAAAGCGCGGCGCATTTGCGCCGCGTTTAACGTTGCTTTGGTTCGGGGTGCTTTTTTATAGCTTCATTTCCATATTTATGTTCCGCTCCGTCATGCCAAGGTGCTTATAGAAACGCAGAGCATTTTCGTTAAAGGCCCAAACGGTGAGCATAAGCGTGTCCGCGCCGCGCTCCTTTGCAAGGCGGACTGTTTCATTATACAGCAGCGTGCCTATGCCCATGCCGCGGCAGCGGCTATGCACACATATGTCGTCAATATAGGCTATGCGGTGCGGCAGCATTGCCGGATGCGGATTGGCGGGCTTCATGAATGCGGATGCAAAGCCAACAAGCTTATCGCCGTCATACGCGGCAATGGGGAAGCCGTTTGCATCGCTGAGCAGCGCGGCATAATGCTCCGGCAAAAAGTGCGCATCAGCGGCGTAAACATCGCTGCGCGCGGCATGGTGCAGCGCATGAACCTGTGCCACAAGGGCGCGCACGGCAGCGTAATCATCAATGGTTGGCTTATGAATGACTATCATATGTTCTTCAGCACTATTTCCTTCATGGGCGTGGTTGAATCTATCGGCCCGCCGCCAAGGCAAACCTCGCCATCGTACAGCACAACCCATTGCCCGGGCGTTACCGCGCGCTCCTGCTGCATGAACGTTACGCGGCAGCCCTCGCCATGGATGCTTACGTGTACGGGTACATCGCTTTGACGATAGCGGAATTTTGCCGTGCAGTCAAATTCCGGCGCGGGCGGTTCGCCGGCGATGAAGTGCATATGCCCCGCCTCAAGCGCAAGGGAGAAGAGCTCTTCATGCTCGCCCTGCTGAACAATAAGCAGATTGCGCTTCATGTCCTTGCCTATTACGAACCAGCTTTCGCCGGTGCCATCGCTGCGCCCGCCTATGCCAAGGCCGCGGCGCTGACCAAGGGTGTAATACATCAGCCCGTCATGCCGTCCTACTATCCTGCCGTCCAGCGTAACGGTATCGCCCGGCTGTGCAGGCAGATATTCCATAAGGAATTTTTTGAAATTGCGCTCGCCTATGAAGCATATGCCCGTGGAGTCCTTCTTTTTTGCGTTGGGCAGCTGCGCTTCTTCGGCTATGCGCCTAAGCTCGGGCTTTAGCATATCGCCAACGGGGAACATGGCGTTTTTCAGCTGCGCCTGCGTAAGACCGGCAAGAAAATACGTTTGATCCTTGTTCAAATCCTTTGCACGAAGGAGGGTAACCTTGCCGTCCGCCGCCTTATTAAGGCGGGCATAATGCCCGGTTGCCAGGTTGTCCGCCCCTGCCGCCATGGCAAGGTCAAGAAACGCCTTGAACTTTATTTCGCAGTTGCACAATACGTCCGGATTGGGCGTTCTGCCCTTTGAATATTCGTCAAGAAAATAAGAAAAAACCCTGTCCTTATATTCCTTGGCGAAGTTCACGCCGTAGCACGGTATGCCTATCTTTCGGGATACGGCCATAGCGTCCTGATAATCCTCCGTTGCGGTGCATACGCCGTCCTCGTCAGTTTCTTCCCAGTTTTTCATGAATACGCCTGTCACATCGTAGCCCTGATGCTTTAATACAAGCGCGGCCACGGCGGAATCCACCCCGCCGGACATGCCTACTATAACCCTTTTTGCATTAGTTTTCATATGTTTATCCTTATTCGTTGCCCGTAAGTCCGGGGCTTCTTAAAAGCGCATTGCCAAGATATATCCGGTTTATCATGCCCAGCTTTTCGCCGCCTTCGCTCATCCAAACCTTTTTTATATAGGGAAGCTCGGTAAGCGTGTTTACAAAGCTGTATATTATAAGCATTTCCAGCCTGTCCGCACTTTCGGCGGATTCATAGCTGAGCGCTTCCTTCAGCTTATCCGTAAAGCCTTCCTTCCATTCTATAACCGCTATGCCGTCCGCAAGATACACACGCTCCACATCATCGCGCGAAAGGGGAGCGAAGCCAAGCCCGCTTGAACATTGCGCATCTATAAGCGTGAGCACGCGCTTTGTCAAATCATATTCGTCGCTTGATGGGACTATTTTATTCTCCCGCTTCAGCATGGATCCGTTCTCGTCCGGATAATCCACGCTTACGCTCGTGCCGAGCATATCGGTATACATGTCGCGGGTAAGATAGTCCACGTCTTCATTAAGCTTTGTGCGCGTGCCGTCCTCCGCTTCAACGTAAAGCACTATGCCACTTATGCCGGGAAGGTAGCCCGTAAGCGTGAGCGTGAGCGCGGCGCACATGAGCCGCTCGTCATAGTCGTTCTTGGGCTGCTTTATGGTTATGTATATAACCTTCGGTGCGAACAGCGGGAGGGAGCTTGGCGCGGAGGTGGAGGACGCTTCGCTGGTTTTATCCTTTGAGGTGTTCTTTTCGGCGGAGGCTTCCGCATCGGTTTCTTCCTCCTCCATTCCGGCTACGCCTATGCGCGGCTCACGCGCAAGCGTAAAGTCCGCTGGCAGCACGGGCTCAAGCGCATCCTCTCCCGATATGCCCGCGGCAAGCTTGCCGGTAAGTATTGTAACAAGATCCGTTACCGAAGCTTCGGAAGAAACGCTCAACTGCACGCTGTGTGCGGCTATAAGCGTCCGTTCGGCATTGGTAAAATACATGGTGACGTATTGGTCAATGTATTTCACGACCTCGCTCATGGAGCCTTTGCTGCGGTCTGGATATTTTTCGGCCATATCCTCGGCATATTTATCAAGGCTTTGGCCTAAATATCGCGCTTCGCCTATGGCGTTGCTGTTGTAGCCCTGCTCCCTGCCGTTGTAAAGCACATTCACGGCCTGTATGCCAAGCGTATCGCTGAGTGTTGCGGCTATTGCAAGGCGGGCTATCAGCCAATCTGACTCGCTGCCCGGGAAGCCGCCGCTTAGATACACGTTGCATATGCCCATGGACTTTTCAACCTTGTCCAGCTTCAGCTTGGATGGTACAGACCGCTCGAGCGACTGGCTCTGCGGCCCGTCCATAAGCGCGCGCATTGCGCAAAGCGCCATGCTTTCGCCTTCCTCGCAGCGCACTGTGCGCTTTTCACCCGCAAGGCGGGTGCCGTCCTCATTTATATAATAAAGCGTTGCTTCAAATTCGCCCTGGGCAAGCGTTTCCTCGCCCTGCCTGGGCGGCACGTCGCTGCTCAGCTCAAGCGGGGGAGGGTAGCTGTCCTCGTTTATGCAGGCAGAAAATATGCCCATGCATACCGCAAGCGCCAATATGAGCGCAATGCATCGCCGCATCATACGCCGTCACCTCCCAGCATGTTTATAAGCGATTTGTAGCCCGGTTTATATATGCTGCCCTCGCTTTTGAGCGTAAGCTGATATCTGCGCACGCCCTGATCATTATCCAGCGTTATTTCAACCGTTACCAGAATGCTTGAGGAATCCTTGTTCTGCGTTTGCTCGCGCACGGAAAAGCTTTTTATTTTGGCAAGGCTTGCCATGTATGTTTCAAAGCTGGCGTAATCCGGCTTCTGCGCGCCGCCCTGCTCAAGTTCGGCTATCAGCGGATACGCCTTATCGTATTCGCCGTTCTGTATATGCTCAAGCAGACATGCTACCACGCCCGGCGCGGTTATAACATACGAATCGTCAAACTCCATAGGCTCCAGCAGATCGTGGCTGCCGCCGCCGAATGTTTCAAGGCCCAGCTCCGTCCTGCGCACGCGCGCGGCCGAACCGTTAAGCTCAAACAAAAGCTGCACGCTCACGTCCGGCCTGTTCGCGGTTATAGTGTTCACTATGGACTGCGCGGCAAGCCTTCGCGCAAGGTACATTTCCTCCCTCGCGTTTTCCACGCGCGCTTCGTATTCCGCGCGGGAAAGCAGCCCGTTTTCCATCAGTCTGGAGCCGTCCGCAACGGCTTCGTCCACAATATTTGTATTGAAGAACTCCGCCGAAAGGGTAACGTACAATATTGCCCCTTCAAGCGAAACATCAACTATTTCAGTGCCCGCGGGAATGACCGCGCTTATGTTGCCGCTCAGCGGGGGCGTGCCTTCCATAAGCGTGCGTATCATGGCACGCTCCTCGCGCTCACCTGCGTAAACGGTTATTGTTGCCGTTACGCCGACGAGATACGCTTCATCAGTAAGCCTGTAATAAAGCTTTGCGCGCATGTCCTTTGCAATGCCCGCTTCGGGGTCTATATCGGGCAGATCCTCATGCACGCTGTCCTCTTTTATCATGCCGCGGGAGCAGCCGCAAAGCGTGAGCAGCAGCATTAGCGCCGCCGTGAGCAGCGCCGTGAGCCGCAGTGTGTTTTTGCCGTGCTTCATGCGTTTACTCCTCCCCGTCCGCAAGCGGCAGATGCACCGTGAACGTTGACCCGTGCCCAAGCTCGCTTTCAACCGTTATAAATCCGCCGTGAAGCGCAATTATCCGCTCCACTATCGCAAGGCCAAGTCCCGTGCCGCCCGTGCCGCGGGAACGCGCCTTGTCTACGCGGTAAAATCGTTCAAAAAGGTGCGGTATAGCGTCCTCCGGTATGCCTATGCCCGTATCCTTCACAATAAGCTGCGCCTCGCTCCCGGTCTGCTTCACCGCCGCGTCAACATGCCCGGCGTCTGTATACTTGACTGCGTTTTCTATAAGATTTACAACGGCCTGCTCTATCTGGCGTTCCTCGCCAAATATCATTGCGCTGCCGCCCGTGAAATTGAGCTCTATGCCCTTGCTCTCTGCAAGCGGCTTCAATCGGGAAACAACGCGCTCTGCTATGTCCTTCAAATCAACGTTTTCCCGGTGCAGCAGCGGCTGACCTTCATCGAACTGCACAAGGCGCAGAAGATCCGTTATAACGTTGGACATTCTGTCTACCTCGTGGTTAACATCCTCGAAGAGCTCCCGCATTTCGGCAGGGTCCGGATTTTCTTCATATAGTATGGATTCGCTTAGCAGCTTCATTGTGGCAAGGGGTGTTTTAAGCTCGTGCGATGCATTGGATACAAATTCGTCCCTCACGCGGTCGTGAGCTTCTATCTGCTCGCTCATTCGGTTGAACGCGCGGCCAAGCTCCGCAACCTCGCCCTGCCCATGCACCTTAACGCGCACGCCGCTGCCCTGCTTGCCCATGCGGCGTATGGCGTGGGTCAGCTCCACAATGGGCTTTGTAACAAAGCCGCTGAGCGTAAAGCTAAGCGCCACCATAACCGCCGCAACAATGCCGAAAACTATGGCAACCTCGGCAATTATGTCCGCAACGCTGTCCTCAACGTCCTGTATCATGGCGCTGAAAAGCACCGCGCCCAAATATTTGCCGCCCTGTGTTACGGGGGCGGTGTAGTATACGGCCCAGTTGGCTGAGCCGGAGAGCTTCAGCGCGCCTTTGTCCGCGCCTGTGCTTATTTTATGGAAGCCGAACGCCGCTTCCTTCCCGCCGATGAGCACATCACGCACCTCTCTGTACGGCAGCATGAAGCCCGTTTGATAGGAGGCGGAGTCTATCTGAACCACCGCATCCGTATCCATTATAAGCACCCTGCCGCCCATTTCCTGCGCGCGGGTGAGCGCCAATGAATACAGCGTGTCTGCATCGGAATTAAAGCTTTGGCTTATTTCAAGGGCAAGGCGGGTGGTGGCCTCCTGCTGCTGCTTTGTGCGCTGATTGACAAGCGAGGATTCGACCAATATTGCCACGGTAAAGCTTATGGACAGCAAGGCCACGATGGTTACCGCCAAATATATGGCGACCATCCTGACCCTGATAGAGCCGAAAAACTGTTTTCGCTCACTGCGCAAAGTAATAGCCAACTCCCCACTTAGTAAGAATATATTCGGGATTGGCGGGGTCCCGCTCAATCTTTTCCCTAAGACGACGGATATGCACGTCCACCGTTCTGAAATCGCCCAGATAGTCCTGACCCCATATGGTTTCAAGCAGCTCGTCGCGGCTGTATACCTTGCCGGGGTTTTTCATGAAAAGCTGAAGCAGATCAAATTCCTTCATGGTAAGGCTAACGTTCTTGCCGTCAAGCGTTGCATTGCGGCTGCCTATGTTTATGCTCAGCCCGTTTGCGCTCAGCTCCATTTTGGGCGCTTCGCGGTTCGCACCAGCGCGGCGCAGTATGCTCTTTATCCTGGCCTTTACCTCCAGTATGTTGAAGGGCTTTGTCATGTAATCGTCCGCGCCGTATTCAAGGCCGAGTATTTTGTCCATATCCTCGCCCTTGGCGGTGAGCATTATTATGGGAATGTCGCTCGTTTCGCGCACTATCTGGCAAACCTCTATTCCGCTGAGCTTTGGCAGCATAACGTCCAGCAGCACCAAATCATAATGCTCGCTGTTCAGCTTTTTTAATGCCTCCTCGCCGTCCGATGCGGAATCGGTTTCGTAACCGTCCTGCTCCAGCGTGCGTTTCAGCCCTTTTATCATAAGCGGCTCGTCGTCCACAAGCAGTATTCGTCTTGCCATTATGGCGTCCTCCTTTCGCCGCGCAGGGGTTTTACGCGCAGCTATAACTTTCCATATTTATTATACCATAAAAGCGCCCCGCATAAAGGGGAATAATTTGAACGAACGGTGTATTTAACAATAAATTAACCGCTGAACTATGTACAAATGCATATAAATTTTGTTATAATAGCCAAAGTGTACTATGCCGACGTATGGATATGCCGGCTTTTGAGGAAAGGACCAATTTGAATTTGAAACGAATCATCTCGCTTGTGCTTATATTTATACTCGCGCTTGGCGTGCTGCCCGTTTGCGCCGCGGCGGACGAATTTGACCCGGAAAGCGTATCCACGCCCTACATCTGCCTTATGGATGCGGCGACGGGCACCGTGCTTTATGAAAAGAACAGCAAGGCACAGGCATACCCTGCCAGCACCACAAAGATAATGACCTGCATACTGGCCATTGAAAACGCGGCGGACATAAACGAGATAGTGAACACGGGCAGCGACGTTGAAAAACGCGGCTCCACCTGCCGCCTCTCCCGCAACGAGGAAATGCCCCTTATAGACATGCTGTACGGCATGATGATGTTTTCCGGCAACGACGCCGCCAAGGCCATTGCCGAGCATATTGGCGGCAGCGAATCCGGCTTTGCGGAGATGATGAATAAAAAGGCTGCGGAGCTTGGCATGACCGGCTCGCACTTCGTTAAGCCGAACGGACTCCATAAGGAGGACCATTATTCAACCGCGTATGACATGGCCGTGCTTACCCGCTACGCCATGCGCAACGAAACGTTCCGCAAGATAGTTTCCACCGCGACCTATAACGCCGCCCCCACCAATAAGGATTCCGACGGCTACCAGTGGTATAATTCCAACCGCCTGCTTTACACAAAGGAAGGCGAAGCGGATTACAAATATAAATACGCAACCGGCGTTAAGACGGGCGACACAACCGCCGCCGGCCGCTGCCTTGTGGCAAGCGCGGAGAAGGACGGCGTGGAACTGATACTGGTGCTGTTCGGCGATTATGAAAACAAGGTGAAGGGCGAATACCGCTTTGAAAACGCGGCCAAGTTCTTCGATTGGGGCTTTGCAAACTTCGTATCCGTGGACGCGGGCACGCTGGGCCTTGAAAGCACAATGCAGCTGCCCGTATCAAACGCCAGCCTTGAGGACGCAGAAGGCGGCCTGCTCACCGCGAACATAGATTTTTCCGCCGCTAAGCTTACCGGCTTAAAGGAAACCATAAACGCGATCACTGCAACGCCCTCGCTTTTGACAAGCAGCTATGTTACCTCAAGAAAGCTTGAAGCGCCCATAGCCGCCGGGGAGGAGCTTGGCACGGTATCGTACCAATACAACGGCGTAACGATGTTCACCGCGCCGCTTATAGCCTCGCGCGATGTGGCGGAGGCGGCAACGGTTGTGAGCGACACGGCCTCGCCCAATTCAAGCCCGCTTATAGTATCAAGCCCCGATGTGAACGACAATGAGGGCGGCAGCGGATGGCTGTTCTGGGCGCTGCTGATAGCGGCGCTGGTGATAATAGTGCTGATAGCGAAGGTGCTTTCCTCCCGCCGCCGCAGGCGCAGGGCAAAGAAACGCCGCGCCTACCGCAGCAACTATCCGAGAAGATAAAGCATATTAAAAAGGCTCCCGGAGGGGAGCCTTTTTGCTGTAAGCTTTTTTCATTGCGGTTTGCTGTAAAAATGTTCAAAAAAGTTACCGCTGTTTTCACTCCCTCAGAAAATTCGCTTACAGCGAATTTCCAGCTCCCTCAATGAGGGAGCCTTTTAGTAGATGTCCAAACTCTTACGTTAAGCCTCCATCTTTGAGGGAGGTGGATGCGAGTAAAACGAGCAGACGGAGGGAGTGAGCGCAATTTCACTGCTCTCGGAAGCCCGCCCCGCCACCGCCGAAGATGCCCATGTCGGACAGGGTGACAGAGGAAGCGTCTATCAGCGCACTGCTGTCGGCGGACTGACCGTCGGCAGTTGAGGGGATGGTGCCGTCAAGCTGGCCCTGTATGCTCTCCGCACGCAGCAGGCAGAATTGCCTTAGCGTGCTTACGCCCTGCTCAAACTCCGCATAGGTGCAGAAGCCGTTTGTGTCCCGCTCGGCATAGGCTGCCCATGCCGGGTTTGCCGTCCATGCCTGGCACGTTGCTCATATCCGGTATGTTGCCGGCATCGGGCGGGGTGAAGCCGCTGTTGCCCGAGTTATCACCGCTTGGCTTATCGGGCGGGGTGAAGTTAGAATCATCGCCGGAGGGACGGAATTTATCAAAATCGAAATCGAGGCCGTTCTCGTCTGCAAAATCCTGCATGTCAAAATCCCTGCCGTTTCCGCGTCCGCCGCCCATGGATATGCTGTCCGGCTTGTAAAGCTCGCCGTAGTTGCGCTCAAGGAAGCTTTCTTCAACCGCTTCCAGCGCAAGATATAGCCCGAAGTCCTCCCCGTTTACCGTTATGAAGGCGTAGCTCACCAGCGGCGCATCCACGCCCATGTATGCCATCATGCGGTATGTAAGGTAATCCTTCATAAGGGTGTTGTCCTGAATGTTGTTGTTCAGAACCAGCTTATCAAGCCCGTGGTAGGTCAGCGTGTCGTCATAATGGTCAAATTCTATCTTAAAGCTGTAACGGTCGTTGCCGTATTGCTTAACGTTTGAAAGGGACGTGTTGCCCTTGGCGCGTATGGCGCAGTTTTTCACGGTTTCGCCGTCTATGGTAAAGGCTGGTTATTTCGTATGCGCCGTCCGCGCGGGCAAATTCATCCGCCTTCAGCGCGGCGTTAAGGCGTATGGAAAGGGTGATAAAATCGCTCATGTTTATTTCGTACTTGTATTCGTGCCGGTATGCTGCCATGCTGTTCGCTCTCCCGTAATGATTATGGTAAAAGTATAGCAGCATATTATGGCAGCATCGGCAGACGTATATGGAAAAGCGGGCAACTAAAACGGCATAAATTGACATAATATCAAACCCGCAACGTTACAAAAATGTAACTATCACGGCTGTTCCTATGGGCGGGGAAATATAGTATAATGGAGCAAATAATTATCAGGCAATGATTAGGGGAGGTATATATTTATGCGTACTGCGTCTCAATTAAGGCAGATCGCCCGCCAAAGGCTTGACGGCAAATGGGGCACCAGCCTTGCGGTTTCGCTGCTGGCGGCGCTTTTAGGCTGCTACGGAACATATTTTACGGTAAGCTACTCCGTTGATTCAACCGGAGAGCTGTTTGACGGGGCAACGCTTAACCTTGCAACGCTTTTCCGCTCCCTGTTTGGCACGGACATGGAAATACTTGTGCCGTTGCTGAGCATATCCGCAGCGATAGCCTCGGCAGTGGGCATTGCGCGCCTGATCGTGGGCGGGGCGGCTCAGCTTGGGCTTTGCAGCTATTATAACCGCCTTATAAAGGGCGAAACGCCGCAGGTAAGCGAGCTTTTCTCCCGCTTCGGCTTTTTCGGCAAGGCGCTGCTGCTCAATCTTTATACGGCGCTGCTCACGTTTTTGTGGTCGCTGCTGCTGGTCATACCCGGCATAATAGCAACGTATCGTTATAGCCTTGTGTTCTATATTCTTTGCGACAATCCGGAAATGAGCGTTACCGAATGCGTGAACGAATCAAAGCGGCTTATGGACGGGCATAAGGGCAGGCTCTTCTGCCTGCATCTCAGCTTCATCGGTTGGCGGCTGCTCAGCGCGCTCACGCTTGGGATAGGAGATTTGTGGCTCAATCCGTATGTAAGCGCGGCGACGAGCGCGTTCTATCTTGAAAGAATAGGCGCAGATGGCGCGGACAACGGCTATACCGCTAAGAGCAATGAACCGGAGTTCGTGGTGAATCCGAATGTTGACGGGCCCGAAAGGCTGTGAAAACAGAGCATATTGATTGAATAGGAGACGTTTGAATGGACCTGACGATACAGATGAAAAGCGCGGAGCTGCTTATGAACTTCCTCAGGCACGATACGGAAAAGATTCCGCTTTACGGATTCGTGCTGCAAAAGGAGCGCTTCGTGCCGAAGGAGAACACAGCGCCGCTTGAGCGTTCCACGCCGGAGGCGGAGGGCGTGCCGAGCGGGGCGATAGAGCGATTCTATAAAACCATAGAGGCTCAGGCGGATACAACCGCCTGCCATGCCATAACGATACTGCGCCACGGCAAGGTTATTGCGGAAGGGGCATACGCGCCGTACAGGCTGGAAGTCCCGCACATGCTTTATTCCATGAGCAAAAGCGTTACGGGCCTTGCGGTGGGCATTGCATGCGACGAAGGGTATTTGGACATAAACGAAAGGCTTGTTGAGATTTTCCCGGAGTATGTTACCAATTCAAACGCGAAAATACTCAAGGCGCATACGCTGAAGCACCTGCTCACAATGTCCTCAGGAATAAGGTTCAACGAGGTTGGCAGCGGGCTTGACGAAAACTGGATGAAGATGTTCATGCAGTCCGTGCCAAAGTTCGAGGCGGGGACTGAGTTTGATTATAATTCGCTCAATTCATATGTGCTTGCGGCGGCGGTGGTAAAGCGCACGGGCATGAGCCTTGTGGACTTCCTTACGCCGCGGCTGTTCGAGCCGCTTGGCATACGCTATCACGAATGGGAAAAGTGCCCCATGGGCATAGAAAAAGGCGGCTGGGGCCTTTCGCTCACGGCGGAGGACGCGGCGAAGCTTGGGCAGCTTTGCATGAACATGGGCCGCTGGAACGGTAAGCAGATAGTGAGCGGGGAATGGATACGCCAGGCCACATCCGTGCAGATAAAAACGCCAAACGGCGAAATGAAGCACGGCTACGGCTACCAGATTTGGATGAGCGATGACGATGGGGACTATCAGTTCAACGGCGCGTTCGGTCAATACGTGCTGGTGTTCCCAAAGCAGGAAACCATAATAGCCATGTACAGCGGCAGCAGCAATCTGTTCGTAAACGGGGGCTTAAGCGGCATGGTGCGTGAGCTTTTGACTTCGTTTGCGGATGAACCGCTTGCACCGGACAATGAGGCGTATGCTTCGCTTAAAAGCACGCTTAATTCGCTTGAATATTCCCCGTCGCACCCCAAGTACCTCGGCACGGATGCGGAGGAGTTTGAGCGCATAGCCTATAGGCTTGACGGGCGGGAGTATTTCGCGGGGCCTAACACGGGCGGATTGTTTCCGCAGACGCTTCAGGCCGTGCACAGCAACATGACTGACAGCGTTACAATGCTGCGCTTTGAAAAGCGGGATAAGGACCTTTATTTATACATATACGAAAAGGATGAGCGCAATCTGCTCATACTTCGCCACGACGGCGCGTTTGAATACGGCGCGGCAACCATGCGCGGGGAAAGGCAGCTTGTCGCCACGCGGTGCCGCTGGAAACTGGACGTGAACAGGATACGGCTGTGGGTAATGACGGGCTTTATAGAAACGCCGAACAGCCGCATACTCACGCTTGACATAGCTCCGCAGAAGATGAGCGTTACGTTCGACGAACGCCCGGCGCTCGACAAAACCGTGCAGATGCTTTTCGACCTTGTGGGCGTATCGAGCATGGCATTCTACCGGCACATGCTGCCGCTGCTGCAAATGGAAAACCTTGTGAACCTTGTTAAGCGGTTCACCGAGCCGGTCGCCGAATGCGTAATGGTAAAGCACAACGACGAGGAGCCGGTGCCGAGGATAGAAAAGTAAGGGAGTAACCCGAAAGGAACAACACCATGACAAACATAACCGAACAGCGAAACGACCGCTTTGGCGACATGGACGCGCTGGGCACGGAAGAACTGATGTACCGTATAAATGACGAGGACGCTAAGGTTGCCGCGGCTGTAAGGCTGACCATACCTCAGGCGGCGGCTGCCGCGGAGCATGCGGCGGCGGGAATCGCCAACGGCGGAAGGCTTATATACATCGGCGCGGGAACATCGGGAAGGCTTGGCGTGCTGGACGCAAGCGAATGCCCGCCCACGTTCGGCGTAAGCTACGAAACCGTGCAGGGGCATATTGCGGGTGGCTACGGCGCGCTGATACATGCGGCGGAAGGCGCGGAGGACGACGCAGACGCCGGCGCGGAGTTGATAGACAGCCTTGACGTGAATGCTGACGACACCGTTATAGGCATAAGCGCATCGGGCGGGGCACGCTACGTTATAGCCGCCGTTAAGCGGGCGCGGGAGAAGGGCGCGTATACCGCCGCCATAACATCAAACCCGAATACGCCGCTCGGCCGTGCGGCTGAAACGGAGATAGCCGCAATAACGGGCGCTGAGGCCGTTGCGGGCTCCACCCGAATGAAATGCGGCACGGCGCAGAAAATGGTGCTGAACATGATATCAACAAGCGCAATGGCGCGGCTTGGGCGCATACGCGGAGGGCTGATGACGGACATGGTGGCCACGAACGAAAAGCTGAGGGAACGCGCGGTGGGCATAGTTATGCGCGCGGCAAGCGTTGATACGGAGCGGGCAAGGCGCGCGCTTGAGCTTGCAAATATGGACACGGGCGCAGCTATACGGCTGATTGAGCGGGGCGAAGCATGACGGATGCAATCATAGCCGCAGGGCAGCGGATAATGACCGGCCTTGCCGGCACAAAGATAGACCGCGGCTTTATAAACGCGGTGAAGCAATACAAGATAGGCAACTATATACTGTTTTCAAACAACATAGAATCGGCCGCCCAGCTGAAAACGCTGTGCAAGGAATTGAAGGACATTGCCGTATCCGAAACGGGGCATATACCCTTCATAAGCGCGGATCAGGAGGGCGGGCGCGTGCAGCGGCTGCCTAAAGGCGTTATAGACACGCCCTCCGCGCGGGAGATTGCCCAAAGCGGGAAAGCGGAGGAAGCCTTTTCGACGGGCAAAGGAATAGGCGAGGCCATGCGGGAGATGGGGCTGAATTACGACCTTGCGCCCGTGGTGGACGTGGAGAGCGTTTGCGGCAAC
>OWIO01001787.1_pt1 | contig 15606 bp, 16 predicted proteins | sample 1733011 | NCBI WGS metagenome assembly OWIO01 (sample SAMN05065779, study PRJEB22554) | human gut metagenome | biome: ENVO:2100002; feature: ENVO:00000062; material: ENVO:00002003 | host: Homo sapiens | place: USA | reverse complement strand
ATCTACACAAGGAGTATCGTCGGCAGCGTCAGATGTGTATAAGAGACAGCGAGAGAAGGTGTGCGCCCTGTAATGCAAAAGAGGCTTTTACCTGGGGATGATCGACCACAATGAGGTCCAGTTCATCCAGTTTACGACGGGAGAGGACAGGGGAGATTTGTTCGATGACCGGAAGGGCAAAAATTTTCTTAATCATGACGCAGTCCTTTAACTTCATTTTATCAGGTAAAAAAAGAGCGACCGAAGTCGCTCTTTTTAGATCACAGTGTCATCTCAACTTATTTGGAGATGTGAGCGATCAGGTCCAGAACTTTGTTGGAGTAACCGGTTTCGTTGTCGTACCAGGATACCAGTTTCACGAAGTTGTCGTTCAGAGCGATACCAGCTTTAGCATCGAACACGGAAGTGCAAACTTCGCCGTTGAAATCGGTAGATACTACGTCATCTTCGGTGTAGCCCAGAACGCCTTTCATTTCGCCTTCAGCAGCAGCTTTAACGGCAGCTTTGATCTGCTCGTAAGTTGCAGCTTTTTCCAGACGAACGGTCAGGTCAACTACAGATACGTTCGGGGTCGGAACGCGGAACGCCATACCAGTCAGTTTGCCATTCAGTTCTGGCAGTACTTTACCTACAGCTTTAGCAGCACCGGTAGAGGACGGGATGATGTTCTGGGAAGCGCCGCGGCCGCCGCGCCAGTCTTTGTGAGACGGGCCATCAACGGTTTTCTGAGTAGCGGTAGTAGCGTGAACGGTGGTCATCAGACCTTCGATGATGCCGAAGTTATCGTTGATAACTTTAGCCAGCGGAGCCAGGCAGTTGGTGGTGCAGGAAGCGTTGGAAACGATGTCCTGGCCAGCATATTTGTCGAAGTTAGCGCCTTTAACGAACATCGGAGTGTTGTCTTTAGACGGACCAGTCATAACCACTTTCTTCGCACCAGCGGTGATGTGTTTACGAGCAGTTTCGTCAGTCAGGAACAGACCAGTTGCTTCAGCGACAACGTCAACACCAACTTCGTCCCATTTCAGGTTAGCCGGATCACGTTCAGCGGTAACACGGATTTTTTTACCGTTAACGATCAGATGACCGTCTTTCACTTCAACGGTACCGTCGAAACGGCCGTGAGTGGAGTCATATTTCAGCATGTATGCCATGTAATCAGCGTCTAACAGGTCGTTGATTGCAACGATCTCGATGTCAGAACGTTTCTGAGCAGCACGGAAAACAATGCGACCGATACGGCCAAAACCGTTGATACCTACTTTGATAGTCATATATTCCACCAGCTATTTGTTAGTGAATAAAAGGTTGCCTGTAAAATTACAAAAACCTTACGCAGCGTCAAGCGGAATCGTGTCAATCATTGCGACAAATCAATCCTGTGCCTAAGCATTACGCGACTGACTCGCCTCACTCTTCCTTTGGGCTTGAGACCACATGGGGTCGGCGCCCCGAATTTTAAAGGGCAATTACGATAAAAATGTGATTTTCATCACGATTTAGGTGCAGCCATTTCGTCGAGATCAAGTTTAGGACAAAATTTTGCCAGTTGGTGTTAATGTTTTGTTAGAATCAGTCACGTAATGTGAGCACGATTAAAGTGAGATGTGAGCAAATGGCTAATAAACCTTCGGCAGAAGAACTGAAAAAAAATTTGTCCGAGATGCAGTTTTACGTGACGCAGAATCATGGGACAGAGCCGCCATTTACGGGTCGTTTACTGCATAACAAGCGTGACGGCGTATATCACTGTTTGATCTGCGATGCCCCGCTGTTTCATTCCCAAACCAAGTATGATTCCGGCTGTGGCTGGCCCAGTTTCTACGAACCGGTAAGTGAAGAATCCATTCGTTATATCAAAGACTTGTCACATGGAATGCAGCGCATAGAAATTCGTTGCGGTAACTGTGATGCCCATCTGGGGCATGTCTTCCCCGACGGGCCGCAGCCAACGGGCGAACGTTATTGTGTTAACTCTGCCTCTTTACGCTTTACCGATGGCGAAAACGGCGAAGAAATCAACGGTTGAAAAAACGATTCAGCAACTTATTCCACAGGAGCGGAAAAATTATGAATCTTGATGACATTATCAACAGCATGATGCCTGAGGTATACCAGCGTTTGTCGACCGCCGTTGAACTGGGGAAATGGCCTGATGGCGTTGCGTTGACCGAGGAACAAAAAGAGAACTGCCTGCAACTGGTGATGCTGTGGCAAGCCCGCCATAATATCGAAGCACAGCATATGACAATTGACACAAATGGTCAGATGGTCATGAAGAGCAAACAGCAGTTAAAAGAAGATTTTGGTATCTCAGCAAAGCCTATTGCCATGTTTAAGTAAGTGGTTCATCCCCTTTTTGCCTCGGCTATGAAGGGGATAGCCAACAATGACCCCACGACTCATCTCAATTATCTCGCCATGACCTGGCTAAGTCCCAGTCCGATCTCTTGCCGTCCCGTTCACACCTGAATGACTTCTCCTGAACTTAAGTCTCAGACCTATTTGGCCGGTAATCCCTCTCGAATTTGCTCTTTTTGCGCCCCGCCTTCCATCAACCTGTAACAGACCCAGCCATTTTCTGCGTAATTGTGATCTGAGTTGTAAAACGCAGATTATTATCTGTGTTTTACAGATTTAATGTTGACCTCAAAAATCATGTGGGTAAGTATGATGGCCATCTAAGCAAAACTAAACACAGAGGATGACGCAATGAAAGCACTGGCTCGGTTTGGCAAGGCCTTTGGCGGCTACAAGATGATTGATGTCCCACAACCCATGTGTGGCCCGGAAGATGTAGTGATTGAAATTAAAGCCGCGGCAATCTGCGGCGCAGACATGAAGCACTACAATGTCGATAGCGGTTCTGATGAGTTTAACTCTATCCGCGGCCATGAGTTCGCAGGTTGTATTGCGCAGGTTGGTGAAAAAGTCAAAGACTGGAAAGTGGGGCAACGCGTCGTATCGGATAACAGCGGTCACGTTTGCGGTGTTTGTCCGGCCTGTGAACAAGGTGATTTTCTGTGTTGTACAGAAAAAGTAAACCTTGGTCTGGATAATAATACCTGGGGCGGTGGTTTTTCCAAATATTGTCTGGTTCCTGGTGAAATTCTCAAAATTCATCGTCATGCGTTGTGGGAAATCCCTGATGGTGTTGATTATGAGGACGCAGCCGTACTTGACCCTATCTGTAATGCCTACAAATCCATCGCGCAGCAATCGAAATTCCTTCCTGGTCAGGATGTGGTCGTCATCGGCACTGGCCCACTCGGGCTGTTCTCCGTACAAATGGCGCGAATTATGGGGGCGGTAAATATCGTCGTCGTTGGTCTGCAAGAAGATGTGGCAGTCCGCTTCCCGGTTGCAAAAGAACTGGGTGCGACGGCAGTAGTAAATGGTTCTACCGAAGATGTGGTGGCGCGCTGCCAGCAAATTTGTGGCAAAGACAATCTGGGACTGGTGATTGAATGCTCCGGTGCCAATATCGCACTGAAACAAGCCATCGAAATGCTCCGCCCGAACGGGGAAGTGGTACGCGTTGGAATGGGCTTCAAACCTCTTGATTTCTCGATTAATGACATTACCGCCTGGAACAAAAGCATCATTGGGCATATGGCCTATGACTCCACCTCATGGCGTAACGCTATCAGGCTATTAGCCAGCGGCGCTATCAAAGTCAAACCGATGATCACGCATCGTATCGGCCTGTCGCAATGGCGCGAAGGGTTTGATGCGATGGTCGATAAAACCGCAATCAAAGTGATCATGACTTACGACTTTGATGAATAACCACTCTCCTGAAGGAACGTTATCGCATGGAACAGATAACAAAACCGCATTGTGGTGCACGGCTGGATCGCTTACCGGATTGCCGCTGGCATTCATCAATGTTTGCCATCGTCGCGTTTGGCTTGCTTGTCTGCTGGAGTAATGCCGTTGGTGGCTTGATCCTCGCGCAGCTGAAAGCGTTGGGCTGGACAGATAATTCCACCACAGCCACATTCTCAGCAATCACGACCGCCGGAATGTTTCTCGGTGCGCTGGTGGGCGGCATCATTGGCGACAAAACCGGTCGCAGAAATGCGTTCATCCTCTATGAGGCCATTCATATTGCCTCGATGGTTGTCGGTGCTTTCTCACCGAATATGGATTTCCTTATTGCCTGCCGTTTTGTGATGGGAGTTGGGCTGGGAGCTTTACTGGTTACGCTGTTTGCTGGTTTCACCGAATATATGCCCGGTAGAAATCGTGGAACGTGGTCAAGTCGGGTTTCCTTTATTGGCAACTGGTCATATCCGCTCTGTTCATTGATAGCGATGGGACTCACGCCGCTGATTAGTGCAGAGTGGAACTGGCGGGTACAACTGCTTATCCCTGCAATATTGTCGCTTATCGCTACGGCGCTGGCCTGGCGCTACTTTCCTGAATCCCCGCGCTGGCTGGAATCGCGCGGACGGTATCAGGAAGCCGAGAAAGTCATGCGGAGTATAGAAGAAGGCGTCATACGCCAGACGGGTAAACCTTTGCCGCCTGTGGTTATTGCTGATGACGGTAAAGCGCCACAAGCGGTGCCGTATTCAGCCTTACTGACAGGAGTATTACTGAAACGCGTGATATTAGGCTCTTGTGTGCTGATTGCCATGAACGTTGTGCAGTACACACTAATTAACTGGTTGCCAACAATATTCATGACCCAGGGGATTAATTTAAAAGACTCGATTGTTTTAAATACCATGAGTATGTTTGGCGCGCCATTTGGTATTTTTATTGCCATGCTGGTGATGGATAAAATTCCGCGTAAAACAATGGGTGTGGGGCTATTAATCCTGATTGCGGTGCTCGGATATATCTATTCACTGCAAACCAGTATGTTGCTCATAACGTTGATTGGTTTCTTCCTGATTACTTTCGTCTATATGTACGTTTGCTATGCCTCGGCAGTGTATGTCCCTGAAATCTGGCCGACAGAGGCCAAACTCCGTGGCTCCGGTCTGGCGAATGCGGTAGGGCGAATCAGTGGTATTGCCGCACCTTATGCCGTTGCAGTGCTGCTCAGTAGTTATGGCGTTACGGGAGTCTTTATTCTTCTGGGGGCGGTTTCAATTATTGTCGCAATTGCTATCGCCACCATTGGAATCGAAACCAAAGGTGTCTCCGTTGAAAGTTTAAGTATTGATGCAGTAGCCAATAAATAATACGGGTGGATTCAAAATGAAAAATTCAAAAGCAATATTGCAGGTGCCGGGCACAATGAAAATTATTTCAGCAGAAATACCAGTGCCTAAAGAAGATGAAGTTTTGATTAAAGTAGAATATGTCGGTATTTGTGGTTCAGATGTACATGGTTTTGAATCAGGCCCGTTTATTCCGCCTAAAGACCCAAATCAAGAAATTGGCCTGGGTCATGAATGCGCCGGGACGGTTGTGGCTGTGGGAAGCCGCGTGCGCAAATTTAAACCGGGGGATCGGGTAAATATCGAACCTGGCGTTCCTTGCGGTCACTGTCGTTACTGTCTGGAAGGCAAATATAACATCTGCCCGGACGTTGATTTTATGGCGACACAACCCAACTACCGCGGCGCATTAACGCACTATCTGTGTCATCCGGAGAGCTTTACTTACAAACTGCCCGACAATATGGACACGATGGAAGGGGCGCTGGTGGAGCCTGCCGCAGTCGGGATGCATGCCGCGATGCTGGCAGATGTTAAACCGGGTAAGAAGATAATTATTCTGGGAGCAGGTTGTATTGGTTTGATGACGTTGCAAGCGTGCAAATGCCTGGGAGCAACGGAAATTGCCGTCGTTGATGTGCTGGAAAAACGTCTGGCAATGGCGGAACAGCTTGGTGCGACAGTGGTTATTAACGGCGCAAAAGAAGACACTATTGCACGCTGTCAGCAATTTACCGAAGACATGGGCGCAGATATTGTTTTCGAAACAGCGGGTTCTGCGGTCACCGTTAAACAGGCACCTTATCTGGTAATGCGCGGCGGTAAAATTATGATTGTTGGTACTGTACCCGGCGATTCGGCAATCAATTTCCTCAAAATCAATCGCGAAGTCACTATCCAGACGGTATTCCGCTATGCCAATCGTTATCCGGTCACGATTGAAGCTATTTCTTCAGGGCGATTCGATGTGAAATCGATGGTGACGCATATTTACGATTATCGGGATGTACAACAGGCATTTGAAGAGTCAGTTAACAACAAACGCGACATTATTAAAGGCGTTATTAAAATTAGCGATTAATTAATACGGGAGAACAGAACATGCTCGCAGATATCAGATATTGGGAAAACGATGCCACAAATAAACATTATGCAATTGCCCATTTTAACGTATGGAATGCAGAAATGTTGATGGGCGTTATCGACGCAGCCGAAGAAGCGAAATCCCCGGTTATTATTTCTTTTGGTACAGGTTTTGTCGGTAACACCTCATTTGAAGATTTCTCTCACATGATGGTATCAATGGCACAAAAAGCAACGGTGCCGGTAATAACTCATTGGGATCATGGTCGGAGTATGGAGATTATTCATAACGCCTGGACTCATGGTATGAATTCATTAATGCGTGATGCTTCCGCGTTTGATTTCGAAGAAAATATTCGTTTAACCAAAGAGGCTGTCGATTTCTTCCATCCGCTGGGTATTCCGGTAGAGGCGGAATTAGGGCATGTCGGTAATGAAACCGTTTATGAGGAAGCGCTGGCGGGCTATCACTATACCGATCCTGACCAGGCGGCTGAATTTGTTGAACGTACGGGCTGTGATTCATTGGCTGTCGCCATCGGCAACCAGCATGGGGTTTATACGTCAGAGCCACAATTGAACTTTGAGGTCGTCAAACGCGTACGCGATGCCGTTTCTGTTCCGCTGGTTTTGCACGGTGCATCGGGGATCAGTGATGCCGACATTAAAACTGCAATTTCGTTGGGTATCGCGAAAATCAACATTCATACGGAGCTCTGTCAGGCCGCAATGGTTGCAGTGAAAGAAAACCAGGATCAGCCTTTCCTGCATTTAGAACGTGAAGTACGTAAAGCTGTAAAAGAACGGGCATTGGAAAAAATTAAACTGTTCGGTTCTGATGGCAAAGCGGAATAATGATATGGATAATCTCGACGTTATTTGTATAGGTGCCGCTATTGTTGATATTCCATTGCAACCGGTCAGTAAAAATATCTTTGATGTGGATTCTTATCCTCTTGAAAGAATCGCAATGACCACCGGGGGTGATGCAATAAATGAAGCAACAATTATTTCTCGTCTGGGCCATCGCACAGCATTAATGAGTCGTATTGGTAAAGATGCCGCAGGGCAATTTATTCTCGACCATTGCCGCAAAGAGAATATTGATATTCAAAGCCTGAAGCAGGACGTCAGCATAGATACCTCTATTAACGTTGGACTGGTGACGGAGGATGGCGAGCGGACGTTTGTCACAAACCGTAATGGCAGTCTGTGGAAATTGAATATTGACGATGTTGATTTTGCGCGGTTTTCTCAGGCGAAATTATTATCACTGGCCAGTATTTTCAACAGTCCACTATTGGATGGTAAAGCGCTAACAGAAATTTTTACGCAAGCTAAAGCCCGGCAGATGATTATCTGTGCCGATATGATCAAACCGCGGTTGAATGAAACGCTGGATGATATTTGCGAAGCATTGAGTTATGTCGATTATCTGTTTCCTAATTTTGCCGAGGCAAAATTACTCACCGGGAAAGAGACACTGGATGAAATTGCTGACTGCTTTCTTGCGTGCGGCGTAAAAACGGTGGTGATTAAAACGGGTAAAGACGGCTGCTTTATCAAGCGTGGTGACATGACGATGAAGGTGCCGGCGGTCGCAGGAATAACCGCCATCGACACCATTGGCGCGGGCGATAACTTTGCTTCAGGTTTTATTGCGGCACTGTTAGAAGGCAAAAATCTGCGTGAATGCGCACGCTTTGCCAATGCAACGGCGGCTATCTCGGTTCTAAGCGTCGGTGCCACCACCGGCGTAAAAAACAGAAAGCTGGTCGAACAATTGCTGGAAGAATACGAAGGATAATGAAGGCAAATGAAAAAGATACCTTTAGGCACAACGGATATTACGCTTTCGCGAATGGGGTTGGGGACATGGGCCATTGGCGGCGGTCCTGCATGGAATGGCGATCTCGATCGGCAAATATGTATTGATACGATTCTTGAAGCCCATCGTTGTGGCATTAATCTGATTGATACTGCGCCAGGATATAACTTTGGCAATAGTGAAGTTATCGTCGGTCAGGCGTTAAAAAAACTGCCCCGTGAACAGGTTGTAGTAGAAACCAAATGCGGCATTGTCTGGGAACGAAAAGGAAGTTTATTCAACAAAGTTGGCGATCGGCAGTTGTATAAAAACCTTTCCCCGGAATCTATCCGCGAAGAGGTAGCAGCGAGCTTGCAACGTCTGGGTATTGATTACATCGATATCTACATGACGCACTGGCAGTCGGTGCCGCCATTTTTTACGCCGATCGCTGAAACTGTCGCAGTGCTTAATGAGTTAAAGTCTGAAGGGAAAATTCGCGCTATAGGCGCTGCTAACGTCGATGCTGACCATATCCGCGAGTATCTGCAATATGGTGAACTGGATATTATTCAGGCGAAATACAGTATCCTCGACCGGGCAATGGAAAACGAACTGCTGCCACTATGTCGTGATAATGGCATTGTGGTTCAGGTTTATTCCCCGCTAGAGCAGGGATTGTTGACCGGCACCATCACTCGTGATTACGTTCCGGGCGGCGCTCGGGCAAATAAAGTCTGGTTCCAGCGTGAAAACATGCTGAAAGTGATTGATATGCTTGAACAGTGGCAGCCACTTTGTGCTCGTTATCAGTGCACAATTCCCACTCTGGCACTGGCGTGGATATTAAAACAGAGTGATTTAATCTCCATTCTTAGTGGGGCTACTGCACCGGAACAGGTACGCGAAAATGTCGCGGCACTGAATATCAACTTATCGGATGCAGACGCAACATTGATGAGGGAAATGGCAGAGGCCCTGGAGCGTTAAATACTCAACACGATTCACCTCTGTTTCTGTGAAAACTGTGATGAAAATCTGTGATTCAAACAGGTTATTTTGAAAGTAAACATCGGTTATGCGATAATCGCGCTAATGTGATGTAAAAAGATACAGGGGTGTAATCGTGGCGGCAAAAGACAGGATTCAGGCAATTAAGCAAATGGTTGCCAACGATAAAAAGGTGACAGTCTCAAATTTGAGTGGGATTTTTCAGGTAACCGAAGAAACCATTCGCCGCGATCTTGAGAAGCTGGAAGATGAAGGCTTTTTGACCAGAACCTATGGTGGTGCTGTTTTAAATACAGCGATGTTGACGGAGAATATCCATTTTTATAAGCGCGCTTCATCGTTTTATGAAGAGAAGCAGCTTATTGCACGCAAGGCACTACCCTTTATCGACAATAAAACCACCATGGCAGCCGATTCCAGTAGTACCGTAATGGAATTGCTCAAATTGTTACAGGACCGTAGTGGCCTGACGTTGCTAACCAACTCGGCGGAAGCGATTCATGTTCTGGCTCAGTCAGAAATTAAAGTCGTTTCAACGGGTGGGGAACTAAACAAAAATACACTTTCACTGCAAGGAAGAATTACTAAAGAGATCATCAGGCGCTATCATGTCGATATCATGGTAATGAGTTGTAAAGGTCTTGATATTAACAGCGGCGCGCTGGACTCTAATGAAGCGGAAGCTGAAATCAAAAAGACAATGATCCGTCAGGCGACAGAAGTTGCGTTATTGGTTGATCACTCTAAGTTTGATCGCAAAGCTTTTGTCCAGTTAGCTGATTTTAGTCATATTAATTACATAATAACTGATAAATCACCGGGTGCAGAGTGGATAGCATTTTGCAAAGACAATAATATCCAGCTGGTGTGGTAATTTAAGCACACGTTGTCAATATTATTTGTTCCTGCGCCTTGAAATAAAATGATGATAAAGATGCGGCAAGTGAATTTGCCGCAATTGCTACCTTTTTAGCAAATCCGAGGCACCTAATGGAACAATATGATCAAATTGGCGCAAGACTGGACCGCTTGCCTTTGGCCCGGTTTCATTATCGTATATTTGGTATTATAAGCTTTAGTCTGTTATTAACAGGGTTTTTGAGTTACTCCGGTAATGTCGTCTTAGCAAAGCTGGTAAGCAATGGATGGTCAAATAATTTCCTCAATGCCGCCTTTACCTCGGCATTAATGTTTGGTTATTTCATCGGCTCACTTACTGGTGGGTTTATTGGTGACTACTTTGGGCGGCGCAGGGCGTTTCGCATAAATCTTCTCATCGTCGGTATTGCTGCAACAGGGGCCGCTTTTGTCCCTGATATGTACTGGCTCATCTTCTTTCGCTTCCTGATGGGAACAGGAATGGGGGCGCTGATTATGGTTGGCTATGCCTCATTTACGGAGTTTATCCCCGCGACGGTGCGTGGAAAATGGTCCGCGCGGCTCTCATTTGTTGGTAACTGGTCGCCCATGCTGTCTGCGGCGATAGGCGTGGTGGTTATCGCTTTTTTTAGTTGGCGAATAATGTTTCTGCTGGGTGGTATTGGCATACTGTTAGCCTGGTTTCTCTCAGGTAAATACTTTATCGAGTCGCCACGATGGCTGGCAGGGAAAGGGCAAATCGCAGGTGCAGAATGCCAACTTCGTGAAGTAGAGCAGCAAATTGAAAGAGAGAAGAGTATTCGTTTACCCCCGCTTACTTCGTATCAGAGCAACAGCAAGGTTAAAGTAATCAAGGGTACTTTCTGGCTCCTGTTTAAAGGTGAAATGTTACGACGTACATTAGTCGCGATTACTGTTTTAATTGCAATGAACATTTCGCTTTATACCATCACCGTATGGATACCGACCATATTTGTTAACTCCGGCATTGATGTCGATAAATCAATATTAATGACCGCTGTTATTATGATTGGCGCTCCGGTAGGAATATTTATTGCGGCATTAATTATTGATCATTTTCCTCGTCGGTTATTTGGCTCCACCTTACTTATTATTATTGCCGTGTTAGGCTATATCTATTCAATTCAGACTACAGAGTGGGCGATTTTAATCTATGGACTGGTGATGATCTTCTTTTTATACATGTATGTTTGCTTCGCGTCGGCGGTTTATATCCCGGAGCTTTGGCCAACGCATTTACGCCTGCGCGGTTCGGGTTTCGTTAATGCCGTCGGACGGATCGTCGCAGTCTTCACGCCCTATGGCGTTGCGGCATTATTAACACATTATGGGTCGATCACGGTGTTTATGGTACTTGGTGTCATGTTATTGCTCTGTGCGCTGGTTCTCTCCATTTTTGGCATCGAAACGCGGAAGGTGTCGTTGGAAGAGATTTCTGAGGTGAATTAAATCTTTCGTTGATGGCATCAATTGCCAGATGTGCCACTGACGTGTTTTATTTGGCCTACAATGCCAGTACAGAATTGTAGGCCAGCGTAAAATTACCCCTGTGTCTCTTCCCAGTCTGCCAGCGTATATAGCGTTGCCCCAGCTGCTGACATCTCCATAAACGCGTGCGCACTGTCCTGGGGCTGGATATTCACGCCACGACAACCATCGGTAATCACGTTTACCTTATAACCTAACTGTAACGCGTCCAGCACGGTAAACTTCACGCAATAGTCAGTAGCCAGGCCCATAACGATCAATTCATCGATTTCATGATCGCGTAACCAGTCATCGAGAGAGGTTTTCTGCCGACGGCCGTTATCAAAAAAGGCACTGTAACTGTCAACTAAAGGATTTTCGCCTTTATGGAACACCGCTGCGATCGCTTTTTGGTGCAGTAACGGATGTAATTGTGCGCCTTCACTGTTCTGCACACAGTGATCTGGCCAGAAGGTTTGTGGCAAACCGTCGAGTTGGCCTGGCGTATAAGGCTCTACACCGTGCTGACTGGCAAAACTGCCGTGATTCGCCGGGTGCCAGTCCTGACTGGCGATAACCGCTTCACCGCGCGACTGGCACCAGTCAATCAGGCGGTTAGCGACATCCACCGTACTGTCACCTTCCGGCACGGCGAGCGCGCCACCAGCACAGAAATCATTTTGTAAATCGACCAGTAACAGGGCGCGAGGGGGCATTACAGTCTCCTTAATCATCCGGCGTCAGTTCGCCGCGCAGGTTTTGGCTCATGGCCTTGCGAATGGTTTCAGTATCCAGTTCCTGGCTAAGCAGGTAATGCAGTTTGGTTAGCGTGGCTTCTACAGTCATATCTGCACCGCCAATTACGCCGGCATGGGCGAGGGCGTTACCGGTGGCATAACCACCCATGTTCACTTTACCGGACATACATTGTGTCAGGTTGACCACCACAATACCGCGATCGCTGGCTTCTTGTAATTCCTGCAGGAAGGCTTTGTTTTGTGGCGCATTACCCACGCCATAGGAGCGCAGAATCAATGCTTTCACCGGTTGGCGCAGAAAATTGCGCACGACGTCAGCAGAAATCCCTGGATAAATCGTCACTACGCCAATTGGTTGTGGGGTGATTGGATGAACGATTAATTCCCCTTCACCGTGCGGGGCGGGTGGCGTATTCAAACGACGAATATGGATACCTGCTTCCAGTAACGGAGGAAGGTTTGGAGAGGCAAACGCATCAAAACCATCGGCATGGGCTTTGGTAGTGCGGTTGCCGCGATACAATCGGTTATTGAAAAAGAGCGTTACTTCGTTGATCGGATAATTCGCCGCAACGTACAACGCATTCAGCAGATTAATTTGTCCGTCAGAGCGTAACTCAGCCAGCGGGATTTGTGACCCTGTCACAATGACCGGTTTACCGAGATTCTCGAGCATGAACGACAGCGCAGAGGCGGTATACGCCATCGTGTCGGTGCCGTGCAGAATGACAAAACCATCATAGTCGTCATAGTGCGCTTTAATATCTTCAGCAATATGCTGCCAGTCTTCCGGCGTCATATCTGAAGAATCCATCAGCGGCGTATATTCATGAATGGTGAAATCTGGCATCTCCGGGCGATGGAATTCCGGCATCAGCGCCAGTTGGCGTTGTAGATGACCTGACACCGGTATATAACCCTGCTCGGAACGCTGCATCCCGATGGTCCCGCCCGTGTAGGCAACGTAAATTGATTTCTTTTGCATGATATTGATATGAATGATATCGAAAGAGCAAAAGTATATACGTGAGGCAGGGGGAGCGCACCTGATACTATGCGGATAAGGAAATATGGGGCGAAACAGCGGGAAGAGGATTCGTCGACGTAAAAAATAATGTGGCCGACGATCTGTCGGCCACTCAGTACAAGACTTAACGCATGTTGGCGCAGGTCAGGCAAAACGCATAACGGTTTTGTGGGTCATTAAACGCGGCCAGCTTGTCACTTTCACTTTTAACGGTAGAGGCTACCGAGGCCAGCGGTGCAGGTAACATGGCCTGGAACGCATCTGGCAACATTGCCCGGACAGAACCAGACATGTTGTCCATCACTTTGTCGAAGAAGGTCGGTTCATCAACGTAATATTCCAGATGCCACTGTTTCACTTTTGCCAGCTCTGCTGCTTTGGCGACCGCATCATCGAAATCCCCGAGACTATCGACCAGCCCGTTAGCTTTTGCATCCTGACCGGTCCAGACGTGGCCCTGGGCAATTTTATCAATCTGCTCCGGCGTCGAATGACGCGCATCAGCAACCAGCGTGATAAAGCGTTTATAGCCATTCTCAATGCTTAACTGCATCATCAGCTGCGCTTCCGGCGGCAGTGCCCTGGTGATAGAAACATCCGCCAGCGGTGAAGTTGAGACACCATCAGTATGAACACCAATCGAATCCAGACTATTTTCTACGGTGGTGATCACGCCGAAGATACCGATAGAACCGGTCAGGGTGCTGGGGTTAGCCACAATGTAATTAGCTGGCGTGGAAATCCAGTAACCACCAGATGCCGCCATGCCGCCCATCGATACAACCACAGGCTTACCCGCTGCCCGGGCTGCTGCCAGTTCAGCGCGAATCACTTCAGACGCGGTAACGCTGCCGCCTGGGCTATTAACACGCAGGACAATCGCTTTCACTTTCGGGTCAAGGCGAGCGTCGCGGATTTGTGCCGCAGTGGTATCACCGCCAACATTCCCCTGAGTTTCCTCGCCATCCATAATTGCGCCATTAGCAAAGACGACACCGATGCTGTCACCGGTATCTGCCGGCGTTTTCAATGCGTAATCGTAATAACTGATGGCGCGATAATTTTTATCAGTCTTACTCCAGCCGAATTCTTTGGTCAGTGCTTTTTCGATTTCCGCACTCGATGCCAGTGCATCGACCAGCTTGTTTTCCAGTGCATATTTCGCGGTATCGCCACCGGTTTTGGTTAAACCCTCAAGCAACCCTTGCGCGCCAGGGAATACCTGCTCAGCAGGGATCTGCCGGTTAGCGGCAACAGTATTCAGATAGTTTTGCCACAGCTCACCAATCCAGCGGCTGTCAGCTTCGCGGGCTGCCGGTGACATATCATCACGAATAAACGGTTCAACGGCAGATTTATACGTACCCACGCGGAACACATGGGTGGAAACTTTCAGCTTATCCAGCAACGATTTGTAGTACAGACCGTTGGTGGCAAAGCCGTGCAGATCAACCACGCCTTGCGGAGACAGCCAAATTTTATTGGCGAAACTGGCGAGATAATATTGCCCCTGGCTGTAGTTCTCGCCAACGGCATAAACCGGTTTCCCGCTGTCACGAAACTCTTTCAGAGCTTTGCCGATGTACTGCATAGACGGTTGGTCGCCGCCTGCGAAGTTTTTCAGATCCATCACAATACCGGTGATATTGCGGTCGTCCTTCGCCTGGCGAATAGTGTTGACGATATCAAACAGTGAGTTTTCCTGCAGACGATCGGAACTGGCACCAAGCAGCTGGCGGCTTAATTTACTAAACCGCTGAGAACTGTCGGGTTTATCGACGATCACACCAGAAATGTCCAGCAGCAGTGCGCCACGACTGGCCGTTTCTTTCGAATCACCACCACTGACCTGCATCCAAATCCCCACACCAACCAGTACGAGGAAAATAAAGAACAGGTTAAGTACCATTTCACGGACGAAATTCAGCAGACGCCACGTCCATTTAAAAAATCCGGCAATAAATCGCCAAAGGGTTCGCATGTATTCTCCCAACTTAAGGTCACACCTGTCACAGGCGCAATAGATGTGGTTATCGTAATGACCCAACCGGTACTTGTCAGCAGGAATTGCGGACTGTGCTGTAACAAAATCCACTCTCGTGTTAATTTTGTGAATAAATATCACGACAGGAGTTAATCAAATGGATGCACTCGAACTATTGATCAATCGCCGTAGCGCCTCCCGCTTGGCTGAACCCGCGCCAACGGGTGAACAACTGCAAAACATCCTGCGTGCGGGTATGCGTGCGCCGGACCATAAGTCCATGCAACCGTGGCATTTTTTTGTGATTGAAGGGGAAGGGCGCGAGCGTTTCAGCGCCGTACTGGAACCTGTCTCTTATACACATCTGACGCTGCCGACGATACTCCTTGTGTAGA